>Ga0265295_1008941_pt1 | contig 10945 bp, 8 predicted proteins | sample Munlansysbiofilm_FD_192503 | JGI IMG/M metagenome (GOLD analysis project Ga0265295, IMG submission 192503) | Leachate microbial communities from a municipal landfill in Southern Ontario, Canada - Methane capture system biofilm | ecosystem: Engineered > Solid waste > Landfill > Unclassified ... | reverse complement strand
GGGAGGAACTGCGCTCGGCCCGGGAGATCACCCGGGACGCGGTGCAGGTGGTGGAGCAGGCCAACCGGCTGGTCATGGAGGGCAAGGTGCCGGACGTGCGCCAGACCTATGAACTGGCCAACCGCATGAACGACTCCCTGCGCCGCAACCGTGACGCCCTGCTCTTGCTGTCGCGCATCCGCAGCAAGGACGAGTACACCCTGCATCACTCGGTCAGCGTCAGCAGCCTGGTGCTCAACCTGTGCAACTACTGCCAGCTGTCCGAGTACCAAACCCTGGACCTGGCGGTGGGGGCCCTGTTCCACGACATCGGCAAGGCTCATATCCCGCTGGAAATCCTCAACAAGCCGGCCCGGCTGACCGACGAGGAATTCCGCCTGATCCAGCGCCACGCCGAGTTCTCGGTGAACCTGCTGGCCAAGGCCAAGGGGCTGCCGCTGGAATGCTACGACATCGCCCTGCACCACCACGAGCGGTTCGACGGCTCGGGCTACCCGCACGGTCTCAAGGGCGGCCAGATCAGCTTCGGCGCCAAGATGACCGCGGTCTGCGACGTGTTCGACGCCATCACCTCGGAGCGCTGCTACAAGAGCGGCATGGACACGGTGCTCGGCCTGCGCAAGATCTACGAGGGCATGGGTACGCATTTCTGCAAGGACATTGCCCGCGATTTCATCCAGTCAGTGGGCATGTACCCGGTCGGCACCTGCGTGGTGCTCGAGGATGGCCGCAGCGGCGTGGTGGTCGGCTCCTCCGACGACCTCACCCGGCCGGTGGTGCAGCTGGTTTACGACGAACGCAAACAGGAACGGCTCCGGCCGCAGCAGGTGGACCTGAGCCAGACCGGCGGCACCATCGCCAGTTACGGCGATCCGGCCCGGCTCGGGTCGACCTCGAAAAAGCTTTTGGAAAAATTGCTCCAGGCCCTGTCCTGATCATGGTTCGCGGGCGCGGGTTGGCGTCGGTCAGGGGGGCAGTGGGCTTGGAGAGGTGGGGCGGGAACGGGAAGGGCGGCGCCGCGGCGGCGGTCAAGACCGCCGCGGGCCGAAGAGAAGCTCAGACGCTGTTGTGCAGGCTGTAGACGAGCGTTTTCAGCACCAGCTTGGCGGCCAGCAGGTGGGCCGGGAACGAACCGGCCTGGGGCGCCAGGCCGGTGAGGTCGAAGCCGACAATGGTTTTTTCCCGGGAAACCCGGCGGATGAGCGCGTTCAGGGTATACCAGTCGAGGCCGCCGGGCTCCGGCCGACCCACGGCCGGCATGCAGGCCGGGTCGAGCACGTCCAGGTGGATGGCCACGTAGACCTTGTCGCTGAGGTATTCGATCACGTCCGCAGCGGCGTTCAGGCCGTTCAAGCAGATGTCGCGGGCGAACACCACGTTTTCCAGGCGGATCTTGGAACGCTCGGCCCGGGTCATGCTGCGGATGCCGATGTGCGACACCGGGCATTTTTCCCGGATGCGGGCCATCACCCCGCTCTCGTCGAAACCCGCGGCCTCGCCGCGCAGGGTGTGCGGGTGCGCGCCCAGGTGGAGCACACCCAGGCCGTTGTGCTGTTCCAGGGCGGCGCGCACCAGCCCCTCGCTGATCAGGTGGCTGCCGCCCACCGCGGCCACCAGCCGGTTCTTGCGGTAATGCTGCACCGCCTGGTTGTACACCTCCTCCACCGAAGCCTGCGGGTCCGGCGGGCAGTCGACCCGGTTCAGGGTGAGCAGTCCCAGGTCGCCCAGTTCGGTGTTGGTCTCCACGTCATAGGTGGACAGTACCTGCGAGGCCTGGAGAATGGTTTCCGGCCCCTTGCCCACGGCCAGGGCGGCCGGCGCGGTACCGGCGCAGGCCACGGGCAGAATCACCGCTTTGGCCTGGTTGGCGGCAGGCTTCTTCATCTGCGGACTGAGAAAGTTCATGCGGCTGCACCTCGGGGCTGGGGTTGCGGTATCGCCGGCAGCCTGTGGGGCAGGTCGCTGCCCGGGACGGCGCGGCGGTGAGCGGGCTCAATCCTCGTCGAAGGTGTCATCCTCGTCGTCGTCGATATCGGTGTCAATGTCGTCGTCGAGCAGTTTGAGGCGGATGGGGTCGAGGGAGCGGATCAGGTACTCCGCCTCGCAGTCGTTGCAGTAGACCGCGTCGTCTTCCTCGCAGTAGCTGTCTATGATGATGTCACCGCCGCAGATCGTGCATTCCGCGATCTGGACATCTTCCTCGTCGTGCTCGGGGTCAACCATGGTCATGCCTTTTTTTTGTTGAGTTAGCGGGTCGGACAGGCCGGGCCGCCGTTTGCGGCCGGCTGCCACCGGAATCCGATGGAAATATACCGTGCCGCCTCTGTCAACAAAAAACTCCGGCCCGCAAGCCTCTCCGGCCCGGGCCGCAACCGTCACCTCTTCCTGCGGAAATTGACAGGACCGTGCTCCCCCGCTATCATCCCCGGCTGGCTGCCGCCGCTCCCCCGCGGGGGAGCGGCGGCCCGGTTTCCAGTCCCTTTCGGAGGCTCCTGTGCCCCTTGCCGCCCTGCGTGCCCTGATCACCGGCCATAACCGGGAAATCCTTGAAATGATCGGCGGCTCCGCCCTGATCGCCCTGGTCCTTCTGACCATCAACCTGCAGGTGGTGGACCCGGCCTTCCGGGTGATCGAGGAACGCCAGGCCGTGGAGGACAGCGACCGGGTGGTGGCGGACCTGGAGCGCGAGATCCAGGTGCTGGCCGGGCTGGCCAGGGATTGGGCCGGCCACGACGGGGCCTGTGCGCCCGGCGGCGCCCTGCCGGATGCGGCCGTGCTCTCGGTGGAGAGTGACATCGACCTGTTCGCCTGCTACGACGCCAGCGGCCGCAGCCTCGGGTACGCCGTGCATCACCCCCTGGTGGGCGGGCTGGTGGTTCTGCGCGCCCTCATCGGCGATCCCCATCCCGTGCTCGCCGGGCTGGACCCGGTGCGGGAACAGGCCCTGCCCAAGGACGGCCTCTTCGCCACCGAGCACGGCCTGCTCCTGCTCGCCGCCCGGCCCCTGCAGGCCGGGTCCGGATCCGGACCATCGTCGGGCCTGCTGCTCCTCGGCCGGTTTTTCACCCGTGGGGATGTCATTCTCCTGTCCGAGCGGACCCGGGTGCGGGCCGAACTGCTCGACCGCGGCCAGCTGCAGGGCTTCGAGCGGGAGCTGTTCGACCGGCTGGCCGCGACCGGGGACCGGCAACCCGCGGTGGTCGGATCGTCCGCCTTTCGCCTGCTCACAAATATCGACCGGAAACCCATCGGCGTGCTGCGCAGCGCCGTGCGCGACGACATGACCGTACTCGGGCGCCAGTCCGGGCAGGCGCTCAGCTTCCTGCTCGGTTCGGTTGCCCTGGTGCTGCTGCTTTTCCTGGTGGTCTCCCGCTCCCGGGCGCGGGAGTCGCGCCGGGCCCTGGCCGCGAGCGAGGCCCGCGAGCGGCAGCTGCAGAAGGAAAAGAGCCTTGGCCGCATGGCCGCGGCCATCGCCCACCACTTCAACAACCAGCTGACCGCGGTGATGGGCTTCATCCAGCTGGCCATGCATCGGCCGCCCCCCCGGGACAGCGAAGACCGGGACCTGACCGAGGCCCTGCACGCCGCCGAACGGGCCGCGGAACTGAGCGGCCTGATGCTCACCTACCTCGGCCAGTCCATGGTCGCCCGGCGGCCCGTGGACCTGGCCGCCTGCTGCCGCCGCTGTCTACCCGAACTGCAGCTGCTGCTGCCGGCCGGGCTGGACACGGTGATCGATTTCCCGGAGCCCGGGCCGATGGTGCTGGCCAACGACGACCAGATCCGCCAGGTGCTCGTCAACCTGGCGGTCAACGCGGCCGAGGCGATGACCGACGAGGCCGGTCGGCTGGAGCTGTCGGTCTCGATCGAGCCCGCGGCCGAGATCGCCGCACACCACCGTTTTCCGGCCGACTGGCAGCCGCGCGACCCGGTCTACGCCCGCCTGGGCGTGGTCGACAACGGCTGCGGCATCGACCCGGCGGACAGGGAACACCTGTTCGATCCGTTCTTCACGAGTAAGTGCACCGGGCGGGGAATGGGGCTGGCGGTGGTGCTGGGGCTGGCCAAGGCGGGCGGCGGCGTGGTCACGGTAGAGAGCGAGCCGGGGCAGGGCAGCGAGTTCGCAGTCTACCTGCCGCTGGTCGGGCTGGATGGCAAATCGCCGTGAGCCGACGCGGGCCTCACAGCCACTTCTTGCGGCGGAACCAGAGGAGCAGGGCAGCCGGGATGAGGAAGAACAGCAGCCACAGGACCGGGTAGGCCCACTTCCAGCGCAGCTCCGGCATGTAGTCGAAATTCATGCCGTACACTCCGACCAGGAAGGTGAGCGGGATGAAGATGGTGGCGAACACGGTGAGCACCTTCATCACCTCGTTCATGCGGTTGCTGACGGCTGACAGGTAGATCTCGAGCATGCCGTTGATCAGGTCACGGTACGAGTCGAGGGTCTCGATCACGCGGATGACGTGGTCGAACACGTCACGGAAATACGGCCCGGTCTTCGCGCCGATCAACTCGGTGTCGCTGCGCAGCAGGGCGGTGAGCAGTTCGCGCAGGGGCACGATGGCCTTGCGGATGAACACCAGTTCCCGCCGCAGCCGCTGGATGGTGGCAAAGGTCTGGGCCCGCGGCCGGCCGAGCAGGTGCGCCTCCACCGCCTCGATCGTCTCCTCGAGGGCGTCGGTCAGAGTGAAATAGCGGTCCACCACCGAGTCCATGACCACATAGGCGAGGTAGTCACTGCCCAGGCTGCGGATGCGGCCGCGGCCCTGGGCGAGCCGCTGGCTGAGGGAGTCGAACAGGTCGTCCCGGCGCTCGCGGAAGGTGATGAGCAGGCCGGGGAAGACGAGCAGGCTGATCTGCTCGTGCTGCACGGCCTGTGACCCGTCGACACGCAGGGTCTTGAGGACGATGAACAGGCAGTTGTCGATCTCCTCGAACTTGGGCCGCTGATGGGTGTTGAGGATGTCCTCGAGCACCAGCGGGTGCACCTGGAAGCGGGCACCGATCTCGGAGAGCAGCGGCGCGATGTCGAGCCCCTCGCAGTGCACCCAGGCGGTGTCACCCTCGCGGCGGCCGGCGAGGATGTCGTCAACGGTGTGGACCTCGCGCTCGATGCAGTGGTCCGGGCCGTAGCTGATCAGGGTGACGCGGCCGGCGGTCTGCGGCTGCGCGCCCACATGCACCAGCGCCCCGGGCGGCAGGCCGGCCTTGCCTGAAGGCGAACTCAGCGACTCAGCCATGGCGGTTCTCCGGATCGCTGGCGCGACGGGCCTCGATCCAGTCAACAAGGGCGACGATGTCGTCCAGGCCGAACACCAGGCCATCCGCCCCGGGCAGGTCGGTGACCGTGGCGACCACGCCCGCCACCTGCTCAGAGAGGCGCGGCGCAGCAGCGTCCCGCCGCACTTCGATCTTGTCGACCCCCTCCGCCTGCTTGAACCCCTCGGCCAGGACAATATCCATAGCAGAAAAATAGCGATGCACGAGCGCCAGCAGATCCTTGGCCGGCGGTGCGGTGCGCAGCAGGAACTGGTCCGGGGCGACCAGGGCGACCGCGTCCGCGCCGGCCCTCCGATGGATGGCCGTGTCCGCCTGTGGCGGTTCGGCGACGAGCCCGCGCTCCTTGGTCGATTTGATCACCGCCACCTGCAGGCCGCGGGCCTTGAGCAGGCCGACCACCCGGCTGACCAGGGTGGTCTTGCCGGAATTGTGCCAGCCGATGAAACAGAGGACAAAGGGCATGGGAACCTCGTGGGAAGAGGGGGGTGGCCGGCCCACGGGCGGCCGGTTCAGGCCCAGTCTACCACGCGGCCCGGCGCCTGACAATCGGCCGCGGCCCGCAGCGTCCGGCCGCGGCCGAACACCGGCGGTTTTCGCGGCAGGGATTTCTGTTTCCGGTTTGACCCGCGGGCCGCTTTGTCGTATGATAATGCGTTGGGGAAAATAGAAAAACAGGCGGATGTACACTAGTGTGGCAACCGCCGGCCCGTTGATCCGGCCGGCCGGGAGGAGAGACGATGCAACCGACTGACCGGAAGACCAACGCAGTGCGGAGCAACGGTTTGCACGAGACCCTTTCGCCCCCTGTCCCGACTGACCATCAGCGGGTCGAGGCGGAGGAGCGCGAGTCGGACCGTCAACTGCACACGCTCATCGACAACCTGCCCGGCATGGTCTTCAGCGCAACGGGCGACCGAACGCGCACCCTCTCCTTTGTCAGTGAGGGCTGCGTGCAACTGACCGGGCGCACCGCGGCCGAACTCACCGGCCCACAGCCCCGCGGCCTGATTGACCTCATCCACCCGGACGACCAGGAGCGGGTAATGACCACGGTGCAATGGGCCGTGGCCGAGGACCAGCCCTACGAGGTCGAGTACCGGCTCGCGCACGCCGACGGGAGCGAGCGGACCATCCTCGAGCGGGGCGCTGTCCGGCGCACGGCCGCGGGGGAGCTGCGTATCGAAGGGGTAGCCCTGGACAGCACCGCCCGCGGAAACGTCGACCGGCAGCGGGCCGCGTCGCACGAGCAGCTGCTCACCATCCTCGACAGCATCGAGGCCTCCATCTGCGTGAGTGACTTGGCCAGTTGCAAGATCCTCTTCGTCAACCGCAAGATGCGCGAGGAGTTCGGTGACCAGGCGGCCGGCCAGCCCTGTTACCGGGTGTTCCAGCACCGTGAGAGCCCTTGCGAATTCTGCCCGGCGAGCCGGCTGCTCGACGAGCAGGGCGAGCCCGGCCCGGTCTGCCAGTGGGAACACCACAACCCGGTGACCGACCGCTGGTACAGCAACTATGACCACGCGGTGCGCTGGATCGACGGCCGCATGGTGCGCCTGCAGGTCGCCTTTGACAACACCGGCCGGCGCGAGTCCGAGGACAAACTCCGCCAGGTGCAGAAGATGGAGGTGATCGGCCTGCTCGCCGGCGGCGTGGCCCACGACTTCAACAACATCCTCTCGGTGATCCTCGGCTACGCAGCCATGGCGCTCGTGGACATCGGCGACACCAACCCGCGCGTGCGGCGCGACCTCGACCAGATCCAGCAGGCCGGCCTGCGCGCCCGCGACCTGGTGCGCCAGATCCTCAGCTTCTGCCACCACTCCGCCGAGCGCTTCCAGCCGCTCAAACCGCAGCGTATCGTCCGCGAAGTGATCAAGATGCTGCGCTCCTCCTTTCCGGCGACCATTGCCGTCACCCCGCGCATCACCGCTGCCGAGGGCACGGTGCTGGCCGATCCCTCCCAACTCCACCAGGTGCTCATGAACCTGTGCACCAATGCCCTGCACGCCATGAAGGACGGCGGCGAACTGACCATCGGCCTGGCGCGGACGGTGCTCGCCGACGGGCCGCTGCGCCACGAACTGCGCCAGTTGGAGCCCGGCCCCTATCTGCGCCTGTGGGTGCGCGACACCGGCTCCGGCATCCCGGCGGAGATCCGGGACCGCATCTTCGACCCGTTCTTCACCACCAAGGGCGAAGGCGAGGGCACCGGACTGGGCCTGGCCGTGGTCCAGTCCATCGTCGCCGCTCACCATGGCGCGGTCAGTGTGCACAGCCGGCCGGGCGAGGGCACCGAGGTGAGTGTCTATCTGCCCGAGCTGGTGGTGGACGAGGCGGCAACCGACGCGGAGGAGGACGGCCAGCTGCCGGTGGGCACGGAATCGATCCTCATCATCGACGACGAGCCGAGTGTGGTCCTTGTGCTGCAACGGTTCCTGGAGACGCTCGGCTACACGGTGGAAACCTTCACGGAAAGCCCGCGCGCCTTCGAAACCTATGCCCGTGACGTGCACGCCTGGGACCTGGTGCTCACCGACATGACCATGCCCGGTTTCACCGGCCTGGCCATCAGCCGGGCCATGCTGGCGCTCCGCCCGGACCAGCCGATCATCATCTGCACCGGCTACAGCGAAAGCATCGACGAGGACCGCGCGCGCGCCGAGGGCATCCGCGAACTGCTCGCCAAGCCGGTCGGCCTGGACACCCTGGCCCGGGCCGTGCGCCGCGCCCTGGACAGCGGCCCGCCGTCGGCCGCAGCCTGAACCACCGCCTCTCCAGCCATTGTTCCGCAACCGCTGCACCGATTGTGCGGCGGCTGTCTTTTCCCCTTGCACCGCACTGCGAAAGCAGAGCATAGTGCAGAAACCATGCACATCTTGCACAAGGATATCTCCGGGGAAGACGCCCCGGCTGTGGTCGTGTTCGGCTGCGGCAACACCCTGCTCGGTGACGACGGCTTCGGTCCGACCGTGATCGACCGGCTGCGCGGTCGCGACCTGCCGGCCGAGATGCAGGTGGTCGACGCGGGCACCGGCCTGCGCGACCACCTGCTCGACTACCTGCTCCTGCCCGTTCTGCGGCCGGAGCTTGTTCTCCTCATCGACGCGGTGCACGAACCGGGCCGGCGGCCCGGGGAACTCGTTGAGCGCAGCCCGCGGGAGTTGCCCGCGGGCAAACGCGCCGATCTCTCCCTGCACCAGTTTCCGGATGTCAACCTGCTCGACGAACTGCACCGCGAGGGCGGTGTGGCCGTGCGGCTCATCACCGTGCACACCGGGGAAGCACAGGCGCGTCTCGGCTGCGGCCTGTCACCGGCCGTGGCCGCGGCCGTGGGACCAGCCTGCGACCGGGTGCTCGCCGCCACCGAACTCCACCTCACCGCGAAAGCGGCCTGCCGATGATCTACGAAGCCAAGGTCAATGAACTCGCCGAGGAGTTCGGCGTGCACCGCAACACCATCCGCAACTGGATCAACAACGGCATCCTGCCCGCCGAGGAGGGGCCGGGCCGCCGCTACCTGATCCAGTGGGAGGACTACAAACGGCTGTGCGACAAGTACGGCCGCACCCCGCGCATCTCGCCCGAACCGGCCGTGGCCGCCCAGGCCGCCCGACCGGCCGTTGACCAGGCCCCGGTCCGCCTCGGCGCGCACGAGAACCTGCTCTACACCTCGCCGGCCTTTGCCGACAACTGCCAGACCTGCGGCTCCTGCGCCGGCGCCTGCCCGATTTCCGGGGTCGATGACCTGGACCCGCGCAAGATCGTGCGCATGGCCCTGTTCGGGCTCAACGAGGAGCTGCTCGCCAGCGACTGGGTGTGGAAGTGCACCCTGTGCGGCAAGTGCGAGATCGCCTGCCCGATGAATGTGGAAATCCTTCAACTGATCCGCCGTATCCGCTCCCGCTGCGACCGCTCGCGGGTGCCGGATTCGATCCGCAAGGGGGTGAGCACCTGTCTGGAGCGGGGCAACAACGTGGGCATCCCCAAGAACGACTTCGTCGCCCTGATGACGGACCTGGGTGACGAGTTGGCCGCGGACGGCTGTCCGGGCTTTGTCACCCCGCTGGAGGTGCGCGGCGCCCGGCTGCTGGTCACGGTCAACAGCCGGGACCCGTTCGTCGAACCGGAGCGTCTGCACTGGTGGTGGCGTATCTTCCATGCCGCACAGGAATCGTGGACGATCAGCGCGGAGAACTGGGAGGGGGTCAACTGGGGACTGTACACCGGCGACTACAGCGCCATGCGCACCATCGTCAAACGCATCATCGAGAACATCGAGCGGCTCAACTGCCAAGCCCTGCTCCTGCCCGAGTGCGGCCACGCCTACTATGCCACCCGCTACGCGCTCGAGCGCTGGTTCCCGGAATCCCTGCAGCAGTTCCGCATCTACTCGGTGTTCGACCTCCTGCTCGAATACCTCGACCAGGGACGGATCCGCGTGGACCCGAGCGTGCACGACCGGCTGACCACCTTCCATGACTCGTGCAACTACGGCCGCAAGTCGCAGCGCACCTTCGGCCACGGCTATTTCGAGGAGGGCCGCGCCCTGGTGCAGGCCTGTTGCCCAAGCTATGTGGACCTCGTCCCGGACCGCGAGCAGGATTACTGCTGCGGCGCCGGCGGCGGCGCCTGGGCCTACCCCTTTGCCGCCGAGCGGGTGTTCCACGGCCGCATCAAGGCGCGCCAGATCGCCGCGTCCGAGGCCCGGCTGGTGGTCACCGCCTGCCATAACTGCCGCGACCAGATCGAAAAATCCCTCAAACGCGAATTCAACCTGAATATCGAGGTCGAGTTCCTCTGGGAGATGGTGGCCCGCTCGCTCATCACCAATACGGAGACCGGCCCATGAGCCCTGAGCACCTGCCCTTGCCCGCGACCCGCGCCGGCGCGGCAACCGGGGCGAACGGGAAGACCATGGTTGGCGCGGTCATGGTCATCGGCGGCGGCATCTCGGGCATGCAGGCCGCGCTCGACCTGGCCGACTCCGGGTATTTCGTCCACCTGGTCGAGCAGACCGGCGCCATCGGCGGGGCCATGCCGCAGTACAACAAGGTCTTCCCGACCAACGACTGCGCCATGTGCATCATCGCCCCCAAACTGGTCGAGTGCGGCCGCCATCCGAACATCCGCATCCTCACCCTGGCGGATGTAGTCGACATCAGCGGCCGGGCCGGCGACTTCAGCGTGCGCGTGCGCGAGTCACCCCGCTACGTGGACGTGAACAAGTGCATCGCCTGCGGCCAGTGCAGCCGCTCGTGCCCGAAGAGCGTGGATGATCCGTTCAACTCGAACCTCGCCCGGCGCAAGGCCATCTACATCAAGTACCCGCAGGCCGTGCCGCTCAAGTACCAGATCGATCCGCAGGCCTGCCTGCACCTCAACCAGCCCGGCGCCTGCGGCCTGTGCGCGGAGATCTGCCCCCCCGGGGCGATCCGCTTCGACGAGATCGAGCGCGAGCACGAGATACGGGTCGGGGCGGTGGTCATGGCCCTGGGCTTCCGGGTGTTCGACCCCGGCCCGGCCAGGATCTGGGGCTACGGCGTGCACCCGAACGTCATCACCTCGCTCCAGTTCGAGCGCTACCTCTCGCCCGGCGGCCCCACCGAGGGGCGCCTGCTGCGGCCGTCCGACGGCCGGCCGGTGCGCCGGGTGGCCTTTCTCC
>Ga0265295_1008940_pt1 | contig 10947 bp, 7 predicted proteins | sample Munlansysbiofilm_FD_192503 | JGI IMG/M metagenome (GOLD analysis project Ga0265295, IMG submission 192503) | Leachate microbial communities from a municipal landfill in Southern Ontario, Canada - Methane capture system biofilm | ecosystem: Engineered > Solid waste > Landfill > Unclassified ... | reverse complement strand
ATCAGAATTAGTGTCTCTTAAGTTTTTTTCGGTTTTTTTGTTGACGACCCATTTAGAAGTCTATCCACAAGTCAACACTTTTTCCACTGCTGATTTCAGAAACCAAATATGAAAGCATGATCAACCCAGTAACCATACGCCAATGAGACCATTAAAATACCTGTCACCTGTTCTTTTCTGAATCAGATTTTCCAATATGTTTGACAAACCTGCAATTATATGATATCTTTTGTCAAAGAACTCAAATTATCACTCCTAATCCACTATTAACCTGTCAGCTCAGTCATTTTAGCACTGCATTTACAATTTTATAGGAACCGACTCATAGAAAGGGCAATCATGAAAAACTCGTTCCAAATAAAACCATTGTCGATCCCCAAAATCAATCTATTCAAGCTAAGCCGATTTGTAATCACGGTCATACTTATGGCGAGTGTCATCCTTTCAGCTGCCTCACCAATTACACCGGTCTCATCCAAAGGGCTAACTTCAGAAAGCAAAAGCCAATTGTTTGAGACAATCAATCTCTGCACATCCCCCAATATCATTTCCGACACAATCTGGAGCGCGAGTAATCTGTACCAGGCAGCCGGTTGTGTCGTCACTGTAAACGAAGGCGTCACATTAACAGTCGAGGCTGGCACAATAATCCAGTTTGGCAGCGGCACTTCGGGGATGATTGTTTCCGGGGAACTTATTGCCGTTGGCAACGAGTCATCTCCCGTAGTTTTCACCAGCATAAACGATAACTCTGACAGCGGCGGCAACAACACTGCCTATCCGGGTGATTGGTGGGGCATCGTTCTGCGTGAAAACAGCATTGCCACAATGGATTATGCCCATATTCGCTACGCCGGCTCGGATACTTTCAACTGGGATTTTGCGGATGGGAATTACAACTCCGGTTATAACCGAGCCCAACTGGATGTCCGCAAAGCGAACTTGAGTCTAAATCACTCCACGATCATCAATGGAGAAGCTACCGGATTATTCTTAGATGGCGATGGTTTGACTCCATCGGTTCAAAACACACTATTTGAAAACAACATCAGCAGTGATACAAACAACCATGGTGCGGCCATAGAGCAAACTACCATCAATATGCAGCCGATCTACACAAATCTGACCTTTAGCAACAACAGCCGAAATCAGGTGCTGATACCTTTTGGAGCGCTTAACCAAGATGTTACTTTGGGAGGCGCACCGATCGGATTTACCTGTTGGAGCACCTATTGTCCCATTACGCCGGTTTCTCCTTACACGCTGACCATAGCGGCAGGCGCCGAGCTTGACATGGCTTGGTCTTACCGCATTTTCTTCTTGGTGGAGAGCGGTGCGACTTTGAACATAGAAGGCACCTCTGATCAGCCAGTGACCATCGCAAACGGCAGCATAGAATTCGAATATGGTTCTCATGGTCAGATCACGCATTGCGATCTGAGCGGTTCCGAATATTATGCAAGTGGTTTGCTGATAAAGACAGATGGAGTCCGGGTCAGCGATAGCACTATCCGCAATATGGTCGTAAATGGTGTTCGCGTTAGCGCTGGTCCGCAGAACAGCATCTCCGCCACCCTCACCAACGTGGATATCATCGATAACAGCCAGGAGGGCATAATTCTTGAAGCAAGCACTGGTGGGGAATTGCATTTCAATATGAATGGCGGCACAATCAGTGGCAATGGCTGGTCCGGGATTAAAGGGGGCACTATTAGCGGGGCAATCAACACGACGCTGAAAAACCTGCTAATTGACTCCAATGGCAAAACTCCCACCTATGAACAGTACGAGCAAGGGGTCCATTTTGATTCGAAAAATACCAATTTGGTAATGGAAAATCTGACCATCACGAACCATCCCGGAGTTGCGATTTACTGGCAGGGTAGCAGTTCCATCAGCGCTAAAAACATCATTGCCACCGATAACACAACCGGTAACGAGATAAAGGTAACTGGAGGCACTATCACCACTGGACGGGAGTGGAATCTGGGAGAGGCTGGCATTCCAGTACATGTTACTAAACCTATTAACGTCAATTCGGGCGGAGTACTCTCAATTGCGCCTGGGTCATTACTTGAATTTGATACAAGTTCGCAGCTGATAGTCAATAATGGAGGCGCTTTGTACGCTCTTGGTACAGCTGATGAACCGATCACATTCACTGCCTACCCTGAAGTTTCTGAATGGCTGGGTTTGACAAATCTTTATGGGAGCATGATCATGCGCCATTGTGAAGTATCCCTTGCCAAAACAGGACTTACTGTAGGCGCCAGTACTTTAACCTTTCCAACCCACTCCATTATCCAGAACTGCAAAATCCATGACAATGATACTGGCATTTTTGCATATGCTCCAACATACGCAAGCACCACCATTGTTTACAATGAAATTTACGACAACTCAACTTTAGGGATTAAATGGGGAGGCTTTAGCAATGATGCTATTAATGCCTACTATAACTATTGGGGGGATCCAAGCGGTCCTTATAATGCTTCTCAGAATCCAGACGGCTTGGGAAATCCGGTAGACGACTATGTAAATTTTGATCCCTTCCTGACAGCTCCGCCGGAAGATCAGATCCTGGTTGGGGATATGTTGGTCAGCACAGCCGGTCCGGCAACAATCAGCCCGGGAGAAGTGAACGATTATGCCATCCAGTATCTGAACCTACAGGCTGAACCGGTCTATGACGCCATAGCTGTAATTCAACTACCCCTGGGAGGAACATACCTCAGCAGCACATCAGGTGGCACCTACTGGCCAGCCAGGCATCAGGTTTTCTGGGTCTTAGGCGATATCACGCCTGGATCTCAAGGAATGCTGACCGCGCGAGTGCGTTTTGATTGGGGGCTGCCAGGTAGTTATAAGGACGGTTCATACACCGTTCTGGCTGGCAGCAATTATCAGAGCGAGGCACTAAATTTTGATGAATACCTCAATTTTGACAAAGACGAGTTAGAAGACATAATAAGGATTGAGACTTCCGATATCCTTGCAAGCCCTGATTTTACTGCACTATATAACCAAGCAATTGCCTATGGTTTTGAATCGCGAGAAGCATACAAAAACTTCTTCGAAAGTGGAAAAGTCTCCTATATGGTCGCAATGAGTACGCCAGATAAACGGACCGCCCGCTTCATCAGCCTTGGTGAAAATGGTTACGCTACAGCATCCACAACAGATGGCAGCACCTTTATCTCAATCGAAGATGTGGCAGGCGGTCAATCCTTAAATTTACTGACCATGGAAAGCACCTTGTGGGGAACATGGGATGATCCCCAGGCTGTGAACAGCATTATGGCTGAGTGCAACTACACCCGCTGTTTGCGCAACTGCAGTTTGAAAAAGGTTGCTGTTGAAAAATTAAAAGATACCGCTAAGAAAAGCTGGGATTGGCTGTTGACGTACAGTTTTTTGGGCAAAGCCGCTTTGGTAGGATTGGCTATTTATGAAACTGCAGACACGGCGCATGAGCTCTACCTATGCCATGAAAGTTGTTCAACAAATCCTCTAACCGGTTGTTGTGTTGCCAACGAAGTATTGTGGGAACCATCATACTGGTGGGGTGGCAGTAGCCATTGCAACAAATACATCTGCAGTGAATCAACACTTTCCTTTCCTCTTATCGCGAATAGCACAACACCCTGTGGTTATGGTTACCGCTGTGTAGCGGGCAGCAGTAACCAAGGTGGCTGCAGACCCTGCAACGAAGAATACAAATTTATGCTGGACCCAATCGGTCCTGTAATGATTGAAGATGAAATCTGCTCTGAGAATTCAATCAATGCCACAAAAACCAAGTGCAGTGACCTGACAATCCGGGTAGCAAAAGACCCTAACGCGATTTACGGACCGCTTGGAGACGTCCTCCCGGAACAAGTGATGGATTATCGCATCACTTGTGAAAACGAAGGCGAGGGTGATGCCTATGGCGTCTACATCCTCAATGACCTTCCGGAACAATTGGACGAAAACACGCTTGTAATCAATGACGGGGGAATCTACCTCCCGGTTGAACGTCAAATAGCTTGGTACATAGGAGAACTTGGTCCAAAGGGAGATCCAACATCCGAGGCGGAGGTTACCTACACAGCCCAATTGAAACCAGGTTTGCCAATCGGAAGCGCAGTAGTCAACCAGGCCACTGTTTACTTCCCGAGCGTACCCGAAGAAACCCCCACCAATATCTGGGTAAATCTCATTTACCCCCTGGCGGCAACACCGATGCCCGAACTTGAAACTAACTACATGACCCCACTTGCAATCGCGCTTGCAGGTCGCCCGGCTGGCAACCTGACCTTCAACCTGGAAAGCCTGCCCATCGGTGGCACGCTGGAAGGGGAGCTGCCAAACCTGACCTACACGCCTGTAGAGAACTTCAGTGGTACTGACTTCTTCACTTTCAGCGTTAGTTTGGATGGTGAAACAAGCCAACCGGCTCAGGTCACGATTAATGTCTTGGCAAGTGGAGATGCCACCCGCCCAAGTGTATTGTGGGTAATGCCGGAGGACGAGGAAACAGATGTGGATTACTCCGAATCGCCCATTCGTACAATCCCTGAAGGAGATGTGTACACGCCTATCATTGTAGCAAAATTGAGTGAAAAAGTGCAGGAGGAAACAATAACCTCATCCGGTGTACTCGTTACAGAAACTGATGGAGCCCTTATCCCGAGTAAAGCGACTTTTGACGCGGCAACAAACCTGCTAACAATTCAATTGCTCGCTCCATTAGCCCAGAATAGGACTTATACAGTAAGCCTGACGAGTGAGATATTGGATCTCAATGATAACCCTCTCAGTCCGGATTACAGCTGGATTTTCACAGTGAAAGTGAAGAGGAACAGCATCTTCTTGCCATTGATACTTAAATAGTCACAACAAAATTGAATTCGAACCTCAGACCCGGGAACTCCCGGGTCTTTTCTTTGTTCCCCACTCCCCGTTTCCTGTTATAATTTTCCCCTCACGAGAGGAAAAAATTAAGCCAAAATGACCAAGCCAAACCCCCAGAAACCAATCGACTACTTGCTAATAGGCCATATCACAGCCGATTTGCAAGCCGATGGTTCAAGCAAATTGGGCGGGACCGCCAGTTATTCCGGTCTGACAGCCCAGGCTCTCGGTCACGATGTCGCCATTTTGACCAATTTTGGAGACGATGCGGATTTGAGTGCTATTGAAAGTCTCCAAATCTGCAATGCTGAACCAAGCCAAACAACCAGTTTTCGCAACATCTACACCCCCGAAGGACGAGAGCAATATTGCTATAAACGTGCTTCAAACTTACAAGCGAAACAGATTCCGGAAGCCTGGAAGTCGCCTAAGGTCGTCCATTTTGGTCCGGTTGCAAACGAAATCGACTCTGACCTTCTCGATGCATTTCCAAACAGCCTGCGCTACGCTACCCCACAAGGCATGCTGAGAGCTTTTGCTGATGATGGTAAAGTCTTCTACCGTGACCTTGGAAATAAAAAAACCCTCCTGCCAAAGCTTGATGCGCTCGTCCTCTCGCTCGAAGACCTGCAAAACGACGAAAACCTAATCGCCGAATATGCCAGCTTATGCAAATTGTTGGTTATTACCGAAAATAAAGACGGTGCGAGGGTATACTTTAAGGGTGAGCGACGGCATTTTTCTGCGCCGCATAAAATTTCTGTGGACGAAACCGGAGCGGGTGACATCTTTGCTGCCAGCTTTTTTCACCGTCTTTCAGAAACAGATAACCCTTGGGAAGCCGCCCGCTTTGCGGTTGAGCTTTCCGCCAATTCTGTAACACGTTATTATCTGGAAGGTGTTCCCAGTCAATCAGAAATTGAACACGCAAAAATTCATTCATCGATATAGAGTATGGGAAAAATTTACACGATAGTTAATCAAAAAGGTGGTGTAGGCAAAACCACAACCACCATCAACCTCGGTGCTTACTTGGGACAATTCGACCAAAAAGTACTGTTAGTCGACCTTGATCCCCAGGCGAATGCTTCTGCCTGTCTGGGTGTTGAACACAACAATATTGAAAACGGCACTTATGAAGTCCTGATCGGGCAGAAAAAACCGGGCGAATGCATCTTGCGCCACGACACTTTCAAGATCGACATCATCCCTTCCAGCCCTAATTTGAGCGGTGCTGAAATCGAACTGATCGACATCCCCTCGCGCGAAAGGCTTTTACGCAATCAACTTGCTGAAATCAAAGATCGTTACGATTACATCCTGATTGACTGCCCCCCTTCGCTTGGCTTGCTGACCCTCAACGGTCTCCTAGCTGCCGAAGATGGCATCATCATCCCTGTTCAATCCGAATATCTTGCGCTTGAAGGCCTCGGGCAACTCACACGAACGTTGGATCGGATTCGAAAAAGTTTTTACCCCGATTTGGGGATTCGTGGTGTTTTGCTGACGATGTATGATAATCGCACCAATCTTTCCGCCGATGTGATGGCGGAAGTTCAGAAATTTTTCCCTTCAAAAGTTTTCCAGAGTGTTATTCCTCGCAGCATCCGGCTTGCCGAGGCACCTTCTTTTGGGCGACCCATCTCGGTCTATTCCCCCAGCTCAAGCGGTGCCCAAGCCTATCGGGAGCTTGCGTTAGAAGTTTTGAAAGGTGATGGGGCCAATTTTGACCCCGGTCAGGAGTAAGTATGGCAAAGAAAAGTGGTTTAGGACGTGGTTTAGATGCGCTAATCCCTTCCTGGGACGAAACGAATGTCATCATTCAACCCGGGGATAAGGTTGTAAATGTACCGACGGCAAATATCCAACCCAACCCGCATCAGCCGCGCAAAGTTTTTGACACTGCCTCGCTTGAAGACCTGGCAAATTCTATTCGTGAACATGGTATCATCCAGCCGCTGATTCTAATTCAGGGCGAAAATCCAAACCAATACACTCTGATTGCCGGTGAACGGCGTTTGCGTGCTTCTAAAATCGCCGGTCTTCGTGAAGTCCCGGCAATAATCCGTACGGCAACTGAACAAGAGCAACTCGAATTCGCCATCATCGAAAATGTCCAGCGTGAAGACCTGAACCCCCTTGACCGGGCAAAAGCTTACCAGAGTTTGGTTGATGGCTTTTCATTAACCCACGAGGAAGTCGCCAAACGAGTTGGCAAAAGCCGTGTCTCGGTTACCAACAGTCTGCGCTTGCTCAATTTGCCCCAGGTAGCACTTGAGGCTTTGGCTAATGCCGAAATCAGCGAAGGCCATGCCCGCGCTCTGCTTGGTCTGCCCAACAGCCGGGCGATTGAAGCCGCCCTTGATTCTGTGCTTTCTTTGAGTTTAAACGTGCGTCAAACCGAAGCCCTTGTCGCAAAATTTGGCGGCAAGGCACCAAAAGCAAGCACGCCTCAGCCTCGTCCGGCCGAACTGGACCATCTCGAAAACCGCCTGCGTCAGTTCTTCCATACCAAGGTCAATCTAACCAAAAGCGCGAAAGGCGGATCGATTAACATTACATTCTATTCAGACGAAGAATTAAACGCAATCCTCGACGCGCTGGGAATCCATGACTAAAGCAGTCCTTTTTATCTATGCCCACTTCCCCGAAATTTATCAGCTTCGCGGCAATTCCATCCTGGTCAAAAACGGCTCAATCGATTTTATCGACGAGCGTGAAACTGCTCTTTTAAGAGCAAAAGATTTTGACTTCGATCTGATTGACCTGGCTGGCAAAACGCTGATGCCGGGTTTATGCGATTTTCACCTGCATTTAGCCTATACTGCCGAAAAAATTGCTGCTGTCGATTGCGAAACCGACAGTCTGGAAGAATGTTTGCAAGGCGTTGCAGAACGGGCAAAAATCACCCCAGCCGGTGATTGGATTATCGGCTACAACTGGAATCACAATATTTGGCAACCGCCTGAGTATGGCACGGCACAACAGCTGGATGCCATCAGCAGTCAACACCCCATCCTCTTGCATGCCAAATCCTTGCACGCTGCCTGGCTTAATAGTTCGGCTATGCGCATTGCCGGCATCTCCAAAGACAGCCCTGATCCCGATGGCGGTTTGATTTTGCGCGATGCTCATGGCGAGCCAACCGGCATCTTACTCGAAAACGCCATTGCTCTGGTCACTTCAAAACTTCCCGAAGTGACAGTCGAACAACACGCCCAAAACATTTTGAAAACGCAAGCCTACTTCCACAGTCTCGGTTTGACCGCAGTCCACGATTTTGATCGTTTTCCCTCCGCTGAAGCGCTGCTCTTACTGGCTGAACGCGGAGAGTTAAAACTACGTGTAACAAAAAACTTACCGCTACCCGACCTCAACCGAGTTATCGCTGAAGACTGGCATAAAAAGTTGGACAAGCCACCTTTTTTGACCCCCGGTTGGCTAAAAGCTTTCGCCGATGGCGCCCTCGGACCGCAAAGCGCAGCAATGCTCGAACCTTATGAAGTAAGCCAAAACCGCGGTATGCTGCTAATCGAAGCAGAAGATCTGGCTGCTAAGGGTATCCTCGCTGACCGGCACAATTGGACGCTCTCAGTCCATGCCATTGGAGATTTGGCTGTTAGAGAAGTGATTGATGCTTTTGCAATCATTCGCAAGCAGCAAAGTCCGCTCAGAGCAAAGCAATCTCCCCTGCGGATTGAACACGTCCAGCTCATCCAACCCTCTGACCTTCAGCGAATGAGTGAATTTGATCTAATCGCTTCCGTACAGCCAATTCATGCAACTTCTGATATGCAGGTCGCCGACCGACTTTGGGGTGAGCGGACAAAATTCTCCTACGCATACCAAAGCCTTTTCGAGCATGGCATTGAAACCCGTTTTGGTTCAGATTCCCCGGTCGAAAGCCCCAATCCTTTCCTTGGGCTTCATGCCGCAGTCACTCGCCAAAACCTCGACGGCGATCCCGCTCCTGAGGGTTGGCATCCGGAACAGCGCGTCAGCCTTGAAAATGCAATCGCGGCTTATACCCAAGCCTTGCCCAGCAATGGCGAGACAAATCCGCTCCGACCCGGAATGCCGGCTGATTTCATCATCCTCGAAGAAGACTTGTTCAAGCTTCACCCTTCCCAATTACCAACGGTCAAACCGCTGAAAACAATTGTTGGCGGAGAAATCGTTTTTGAAAGGTGAGTTTTGAGCCAAAAAATTCTTCAAGGCAAAGATTGTCCGTCAAATCAGCTTCAGGCTTTCATCAATGGTCCCCAACTCGCCTTTGAACACCTCGACTGGCTGCCAAGCCAAAGCCGTCTCAATGAAGAGTCAACTTTTTGCCTGATTGATGATGACGAAATCCAGGCAGTTCTTTCTGTTGCGCCTGAAAACCGGAATTTTGGTTGGTTGCGTTTCTTTTTTGCCCAACGGGATGGGAATCATAATGCCAATTTTGAACAGCTGATCAACCATGCCAAAAACTGGCTGAAAAATCAGCAAATCACTGATCTTTATTCTCTTGCCACCAATGAATGGATTGAAAGATTGCTGATCAAGAATGGATTTCAGCTTAATAACCAAATCGTTTCGCTATCCAGTCAGGAATTAACGGTCAAAGCTCAAACTTTTCCCGAAAACCTTCAAATCCGTCCTATGCGTCTTGATGACATCCCCGAACTTGAAAGCCTGGATGAGCTTTGTTTTCGCCCTCCCTGGCAACTGAACCAAAGCAGCCTCGAAAAAAGCTATATTAAGGGAACCAACTCAAGCGTCGTAAGCCAAGCCGGCAGACTGGTTAGCTATCAGATTACCGACAATGTTTTCGACCACCTGCATTTGGCTCGAATCGCGGTTCATCCTGACTTGCAAGGCAAAGGCATCGCCCGCCAACTCATGGCAGATATGATCAACTATTTCAAAGATTATGCTATTCAGACCTACAGCGTCAATACTCAGGCTGACAATCTCGCATCCCTGCGACTTTACCATAGCTTCGGCTTTAAAGAAGAAGGCAGACCGACGCCTGTCTATCTTTTTGAATTAGACTAATTTTTTTCCGACTATAATAGAGCAATATTTTCTGAAAGGAAACACAGATGAGCACCATCCAAAGTCAACGTGAACTAGTAAAAAACCAGAAGGAAAGCAAGAAGAAAAAAACGACTATCACCGTCGTATCGGTGGTTGTTTTAGTCCTCGCAATCGTCCTCGCCTTGGTTTTCTTTTTACCCAAAACGCGTGTTGAAGGCTTTTCTCTGGGCGATCCGGAAGCAACGGTGAAAGTTGACCAGTTCTCCAACTATAACTGTATCCATTGTGTAAATTTTGCAATGGAACAAGAAGCTGATTTTATTAAAAACTATGTCGATACTGGAAAAGTATACTGGACATATCACAATTACCAGTTTATCGAGGATGATTCAAGCCCCGCTGCCGAAGCGACCTATTGCGCCGGTGAACAAGGCAAATTCTTCGATTACAAAAAACTGGTCTACCAGGCTGCTTCTGCCGGATATGCAGGGAAGTTCGCCGAGGAAAGTTTGGTTAATTATGCCAAAGAGCTCAATTTGAATTTGGACGAATTCGCCCAATGCCGCGAAAGCGACCGGCAAATTGATGTCATAAATCAAGGCCGGGATTATGGGAGCAGTAATAAGATCCAATACACCCCTCAATTTATGGTCAATGGAAAATTATCCTTAGCTACCGACTTGCAAGCCACCATCGATTCCGCTCTTAAGGCTGCCGGGAACTAAAGCCTTTCCTTTTTTCACGGAAATAAAAACGAGCTTGTCATTTTTCACAAGCTCGTTTTTTATTCTATAGTGTAAAAAATCTTCCTGAGTTTCTCAATTTAGTGTCCTGAAAACATTTCTTTTCCTCGTTGAAAACAGATTATTTCAGCAAAATGAGAAACTCAGGTCGTAAGCAAACTTGCACGTTTCAAGCCGGCAAAAAATTTATCGTAGGCCGGCTTGTGCTTTTCAAGCCGGCAAGATCCTGGCAAATTATTAAGCCGGATTCAAAAACAGAATCCGGCCTACAGTTAAGTCAGGAATT
>Ga0265295_1008939_pt1 | contig 10950 bp, 10 predicted proteins | sample Munlansysbiofilm_FD_192503 | JGI IMG/M metagenome (GOLD analysis project Ga0265295, IMG submission 192503) | Leachate microbial communities from a municipal landfill in Southern Ontario, Canada - Methane capture system biofilm | ecosystem: Engineered > Solid waste > Landfill > Unclassified ... | reverse complement strand
GCTTTGGTCCTCACATCCTGGGGGTTCTTGGCCGCCCATTGCGCGATGAAAGTCTCAAGCTCCGGATCCGGCTTTTCGGGCAGCACCAGCTTCAGCGTCACCAGCTGATCGCCGCGCTTCTTGCCCGTCGGCACGCCCTTTCCTTTAAGCCGCAACACCGTGCCGCTGCTGCTCCAGGCCGGGACCTTGAGGGCGACCTTGCCGTCGATGGTCGGAACCGTGATCTTGCCCCCTCCAATCGCCTCGGCCAGCGTGATGGGCAGGGTAATCAGAATATCGTCGCCGTCTCGGACAAAAAACGGATGGGGTTCGACCTTGATCTCGATCTGCGCGTCGCCGGCCGGGCCGCCATTGAGCCCCGGACTGCCTTGCCCTTTAAGACGCAGCACCGATCCGTCTTTTGTGCCGGGCGGCACCTTGACATCCAGGCTTTTACCCGTCGGCAGGGTAATACGTCTGGTCGCGCCCATGACGGCTTCCTGAAAGGCGACGCTCAGGGAATAGCGCGCCCCGGCCCCACGCGACGGCCGATCGCCCCCTTCTTCCTCGGAAAAGAAATCCCAGCCCTGGCGGCCCCGGTTCCGGCGGCGCAAAAGTTCGGCGAAAATATCGTCGGCATTGTCGCCGAACCGGAACGAGGATTCATCCCCGCCCGCGCCTCCGCGCCGGCCCGCGCCGGCATAGGTGCGATAGCCGCGGCGCTGGCGTTCCGCGCCACTGGAATCGATCTCGCCGGCGTCGAAACGCGCCCGCTTGGCCGGATCGGACAAAAGATCGTGCGCCGCCCCCAGCTTCTTGAACTTTTCCTCGGCCTGCTTGTCGCCCGGATTCAGATCGGGGTGCAGGGTGCGCGCAAGCTTGCGGTAGGCATGTTTGATCTCGTCCTGCGTGGCGTTACGCGCGACCCCCAGAATCGCATAAGGATCGTCTTCAGACATTCACCATATTTCCTTAAAGGGATGGACAAACCGCTCCGGGACCTTCCCGTGAGGCCGGCTTCCTCACTCCCGGACCATATCAGAAATAAGTGAAAGACGCTTTTTTTCCAGTGCCCAGGCATGGAAGGAGGAGCAGCGTTGACAGCTCTTCGCTTTCGGCGGGAACCGGCTTGCCGCTATACTCGCCTTGTTCCGCCATTCCCCCTCAAGAATCGCACGAAGAAGCCTGCCTTGAAAAATATGATCAAGCCTTTTTCCGAACCCTTCGCCCTCTTCCAGGACTGGATGGCCGAGGCCGAACGTTCGGAACCCAACGACGCCAACGCCATGGCCCTGTCCACCGCCGGCGCCGATGGCTACCCGACCGTGCGCATGGTGCTGCTGAAGCATGTCGATGAACGGGGATTTGTTTTCTACACCAATTATGAAAGCCGGAAGGGCCTCCAACTGATCGCCAATCCGCGCGCAGCACTTCTGTTCCACTGGAAAAGTCTAAAGCGCCAGATCAATATCGAAGGCGCCATTGCGCCCGTGGAAGATTCGGAAGCCGACGCTTATTTCGCCAGCCGGGACCGTTCCAGCCGGATCGGAGCCTGGGCGTCGAAGCAGTCGCGCCCCCTGGCGGGACGGTTCGAGCTGGAAAAGCGGATCGCCGAATATGTGGCGAAATACCCCGTCGGCGCGGTGCCGCGTCCGCCCTATTGGTCCGGATTCCGGCTGACCCCGGAACGGATCGAATTCTGGAGCGACAAACCCTTCCGTCTGCATGAGCGCAGCGTCTATTACCGGGAGGAGGATGGATGGCGAAACCAAATGCTGTTCCCCTGATCCAGACCGAGCCGGGCGGCGCGCCGCCCGGCCAGCAAGCCGCGTTCACCCTGCTTGCCGACCCCGCGACCTATGGGCCGGGCACCGGACCAGTCACACGGATCGACACCCATATCTCGGCGATCTTCCTTGCCGGGGAGCGCGCCTACAAGATCAAGCGCGCCGTCACCCTGCCTTTCCTCGATTTCTCGACGCCCGACCGCCGCCGCGACGCCTGCAGGACCGAGCTGGAGATCAACCGGCGCACCGCGCCCGAACTTTATCTCGGTCTTATCGAGATAAAGCGGGACGGGAACGGCGTCCTGTCTCTGGATGGCGCAGGCGAAACCATCGATTGGGTGGTAGCGATGCGCCGTTTCGACCAGGACCGCCAGCTCGATCGCATGGCGGCGGCAGGATTGCTGACCGGGGCCCATATTCTAGCCCTGGCCGAGGCCATCGCCTGCTTCCACGACGAGGCCCCGCTCCGTCCGGACCATGGCGGTCAAGCCGGCATCCGCACCGTCATCGACAGCAACGCCGCCTGTTTCGCGCGGCATGTCCCCGCGATCTTCACAAAAGATCAGGCCGAACGCGTCACTCAGAACACGCGGGACTGGACCAGCCGTCTCGCCGCCTTGCTGGAATCCCGGCGAATATCGGGCCGGGTCCGGCGCTGCCATGGCGATCTGCATCTGGGCAATATCTGCCTGATCGGTGAGAGGCCGCTGCTGTTCGACGCCATAGAATTCCGCGAGGATTTCGCCTGCATCGACACCTTCTACGACCTCGCCTTCCTGATCATGGATCTCGTCGCGCGGGATTTGCCCGTTTTCGCCAACCGGTTGCTCAACCGTTATCTGGAACTGGTGGCCGACGCTGACGGGCTGGCGGCGCTGCCCCTGTTCCTGTCCTTGCGCGCCGGCATCCGCGCCCATGTCCTGGCCGAGATCGCCCATAAGGGCGGCCCCGAATCCATGCGGGACGAAGCGCAGCGCTACATGACTCTGGCCGAGAAATTTCTGTCCCCGCCGCAGCCCCGATTGGTCGCCATCGGCGGACTGTCGGGCTCCGGCAAAACGAGTCTGGCCCGAAGCCTGGCCCCGTTCATCGGCAACCCGCCCGGCGCGCTGGTTCTGCGCAGCGACGTTCTGCGTAAAAGGCTGATGGGTGTGCCGCCCGAAACCCGCCTGCCGCCCGAAGCCTACCGTCCGGACGTGACCGAGGCCACCTATGAAAGCCTGATGGCCGAGGCCGAAACCGTGCTGGCGGGGGGCTTTTGCGTCATCCTCGACGCGGTGTTCGCCAGGGAAAGCGAACGCGCCTGCGCCCATGCACTGGCCGCGCGTCTCGGTGCGCCATTCCAGGGATTGTGGCTGGAAAGCGAAACCGCCTTGCGCGCGGGCCGCGTCGCAAGGCGGACCAACGACGCTTCCGACGCCACGCCCGAGGTGGCGGCGCGCCAGGACCATTACGCGCTGGGCCGGATGGACTGGGACCGGATCGACAGTTCCGGGCCAAAGGACGCCACGCAGGAAGCCGCGCGGCGAATTTTACGGATTTGACCCCCCTGAACTTTATCGGGGCGGACCCGAAAGAGGTATACTATACCTTTGTCGAGGCAATGATCTCTCAAGAGAGGAGAAAGGCCGTGACCCAATACAGAACCATTCTGGCCTATATAGACGACATCGCGACTGCTGCGGACGTTCTGTCGTTCGCGTTCGAGATCGGCAAGCAGCAAGGTGCGCATGTCCAGGTCCTGAACGCGCATGGCGAACCGGCCAGCACCATTCCGCTGGTGGGCGAAGGCATGTCCGCAACCATGGTCGGCGAAATGATCGCCATGGCCGAAACCCGCCAGGCCGAACGGTCGATGAAGCTGAAGCAGGTCTTCGGTTCCATGGTGACGGAACGCAACATCCCCATCGCCACCATCCCTTCGGCCGAGGAAGGCTTCACCGTCTCCTGGCGCGAGGAAGCGGGGCTGGAAGAAGACATCCTCGCCCGCGCCGGACGGCTGGTCGATCTGGTGGTGATGGCCCGTCCCGCGCCGACCGCCGACGAGACCGCTTTTTTGACGCTGAACGCGGCCCTGATGGAAACCGGACGGCCCTTGCTGCTGGTGCCTTCCGCCAAGCCGGTTCTGGGCAAGACCATCGCCTTGTTCTGGAACGGCAGCGTCGAGGCGTCGAACGCCGCCGCCGGGGCCTTGCCCTTCCTGGAACGCGCCCAAAAGGTCGTCGTCCTGTCCGCCGCCGAGGAAACCCAGACCAAGCCGTCCGAATTGCTCAACTATCTCGCTTGGCGCGGCATCAAGGCCACCGCGCATTGCTTCCCGGTCACCGGTCAGGCTGGTCCGCTTCTGCTTGAGGAAGCCGGAAAACAGGGCGCGGACATGGTGGTGATGGGCGCTTACACCCACAGCAGGCTGCGCCAGTTCATCATGGGCGGCGTGACGCGCTATGTGTTGCGCACCCCGACCATCCCGCTACTTCTGAACCATTAAGCGCTTGAAAACAGACAGGGGCGGGGAACCGGTCATACCGGTTTCCCGCCCCGTCCGTGAAAGACGTCAGGACGCGTCCGATTCGGACCCGTTCAGCCCCAGTTGCGAAGCCGCGACCACCGCGCGCGTGCGGTTGTTAACGTTCAGCGCCTTTAGAATGGCGGTGACGTGCAGCTTCACCGTCCCCTCGGCCAGATTGAGGACACGGGCTATTTCCTTGTTCGACTTGCCCTGACCCAGCAGGGCCAGCACTTCGCGCTGGCGTGGGGTCAGGAAAGCGGCAGCGCCTTCCGCCGCGGCTTTGGCCGCCGGCGGCTCGCCGCTATGATCGCTTTGGTCGAGCAAGGCGGGCGGCAAATAGACACCACCCGACAGTACCAGTTTCAACGCGCTCAACATGACGCGGCTGCTGGACGTTTTCGGAATGAATCCGGCGGCCCCCAGATTGACCGCCTGCAACACATGCAGCCGGTCATCGGATGCCGACAGAACGATGACGGGCACGTCCAGCGGCAGCTTCTGGCGCAGGGCTTGCAGCCCTTCGCTCCACGGCATGCCTGGCATCGACAGATCCAAAAGGACGATGCCGATATCCGTCTCCTTTTCCACCAGGGTCAGGGCTTGCGGATAATCGCTGGCCTCGACCACCGAGACGTCGTCGTCCATCTGCTCCAGAACATGGCGCAGTCCGTCACGGAACAGCTCGTGATCGTCGGCAATCAGAATTTTCATGGGCTTGTCGTTGGTCTCCACGGCGTTCCACCTTCTCGTCTGGCCGCCCCTCGGCTCCCACCCCTTACTTAAGGTATAATCTTTTTCGATGGTGAGCGCGATGGTCTATAGGACGATGCTCCGTTTTATCGTCCGGCCGGATAAAATTATACCACTCCTGCTTGACCCTGGTTCGACCCCTTAAGGAAAACTACCCGATATCATCGGGGAATGCATAATATTTCCTACGAGTTCTTCAAAACGGGTCCTGATTGGCCACCCCCATCCGCACCTCTGCCCTCGCCTGCTTTGCCGGCATAAGGAACCAGCACCCGAAATACCGAACCCCGCCCGGGGACAGAGTGGACTTCCAAATCGTGTCCCAGCAATCCGGCCAGCCGCCGGACGATCGCAAGCCCCAGGCCAAGCCCCCTGTAACTCCCTGATTTCTCTTTGGTTAATTGGGTAAATTCACGGAATGCTTCTTCCTGCTGGCCGGCGGGAATGCCGATGCCGCTATCCCAAACTTCCAGCCCGACCCGATCCCCGCGCAAGCGCGCCCCGACGACGATTCCCCCCCGTTCGGTATAGCGCACCGCATTCGATAAAAGGTTGCGCAGAATTCGCTCCAAAAGATCAGGGTCGCTATCAAGGACATAGCGGCTCGGCACAAAACGCATGGATAGGGCTTTGTCGGCGGTCAGGGGAACGAACTCATAGGAGAGACGGTCGAACAGGTCCTGGGCGGGAAAGACGCGTCGATGCGCCTGGACCCGGCCCGCATCGATCCGGGAAATATCCAAAAGCGCGCTCAGAAGCCGTTCCAGCGCATCAAGCGAGCTTTCGATCTTATCGACGATGGCGCGCTGCTGCTGGGTCAGCGGCTGTTGCGCCAGCGTCGCCACGAACAATCCCAGCGCCTGAAGCGGCTGGCGCAGATCATGGCTGGCGGTCGCCAGGAACTGCCGTCCGCCCCGGCCCTGTCGAACCGCTTCGTCGCGGGCCTGCGCAAGAGCGGCAAGAGCATGGGCGATGGCCGCCGCGCGCGGACCGGATGGCGCGGTCTCGGGCGGGACGTCGCCGCCATCGGCCAGGGTTTCGGCGATGACCCGCAAGGAATCGAGATCGCGCCGCCGCCGGCCCGAACAGAACAGCCAAGCAGCACCCACCAGCGCCGCACCGGCAAGGCCGGCCAGAAGAAGCCCCGCCGGAGACGGTGCGGCGGACGCCTCTTGCGCCAGGGCGGGGGCAGAGGTCAAAACGGCCATCGCGGCCAGGATGAGGGATCGATGATTCATGCCTGCTCCGGCGGCTTATTGGCCCAATTTTAGCGTCATGACATTATGATAACCCTGGATCAGCCGCGCGGAAAAGGGGATGAACCGCCGAAACATGCGCAGCCCCCCACAAAGAGCGCTTGATTTTTACCCCCCAAGGCCCGACAAAACGCCCCCATGACCACCCAGAACGACGCCATCGCCCATCGGCGGACCTTCGCCATCATTTCGCATCCCGACGCCGGTAAAACGACGTTGACGGAAAAGCTGCTCCTGTTCGGAGGCGCCATCCAGATGGCCGGCGCCGTCCGCGCCCGCGGCGAACAACGGCGCGCGCGCTCCGACTGGATGGGGATCGAAAAAGAACGCGGCATCTCGGTGACCGCCTCGGTCATGTCCTTCGAGCATGAAGGCTTGTCCTTCAACCTGCTGGACACGCCCGGTCACGAGGATTTCAGCGAAGATACCTACCGCACCCTGACCGCCGTCGATTCGGCGGTGATGGTGCTGGACGCCGCCAAGGGCATCGAAACCCAGACGCGCAAGCTGTTCGAAGTCTGCCGCCTGCGCGACATGCCGATCATCACCTTCGTCAACAAGGTGGACCGCGAAGGGCGTGATCCTTTCGACCTGCTCGACGAGATCGAGAAGACTCTGGCGCTGGACGTCTGCCCGGTCAGCTGGCCGATCGGCATGGGCCGCGATCTCAAGGGCGTCTATGATCTGGTCCGCGATCAGGTGCTGTTGATCGAATCCTCGCGCGGGGACCACATCCCCGAAGCCATCGACATGGCGCTGGACGATCCGCGCCTGGACGCGCTGGTGGGGGCGGAGGCGGCTGAACGGTTGCGCGGCGAAATTGAACTGGTGCGGGGGGCGACCACGCCGTTCGATCTCGACGCTTATCGCGCCGGCACCCTGACGCCGGTCTTTTTCGGCGCGGCGCTGCGCAATTTCGGCGTCCGCGAATTGCTGGGCGGTATCGGGCGCATGGCGCCGCCGCCGCGCCCGCAGCCGGCCAGCACCCGCATCGTCGATCCGGAAGAAGACAAGGTCTCGGGCTTCGTCTTCAAGATCCAGGCGAACATGGACCCCAACCACCGCGACCGCATCGCCTTTCTGCGCCTGTGCTCGGGCCGGTTCCGCCGCGGCATGAAGCTCAAGCATGTCCGTTCCGGCAAGGTAATCGCGCTCGGCAATCCGGTCTTTTTCTTAGCGCGCGACCGCGAGCTGGCCGAAGAAGCCTTTCCCGGCGACATCATGGGCATTCCCAATCACGGCTCTTTGCGCATCGGCGACACCCTGACCGAAGGCGAGGATATCCGCTTCACCGGTATCCCCAGTTTCGCCCCGGAAATCCTGCGCCGGGTGCGGCTCGACGACCCCATGCGCGCCAAGCAATTGAGAAAGGCGCTGGAGGATCTGGCCGAGGAAGGCGTCTCGCAATTATTCAAACCGCTCGACGGATCGGGATGGATCGTCGGCGTCGTCGGCATGCTGCAATTCGACGTCATCATCAGCCGGATCGAAAGCGAATATAATCTGAAGGCGGGATTCGAGAACGCCCCCTTCGAGACCGCGCGCTGGGTTTCTTCCGACGATGAAGGTGCGCTCGAACGATTCCGGGACAGCACCGGCGCATCGGCCCTGGCCGAAGACCGCGACGGCGCTTTGGTCTTCATGGCGCGCAGCAATTGGATTCTGGGCCGGGCGCAGCAGGATTTCCCCGAATTGCGTTTCTCGGCCACCCGCGAACAAGCCTGAGGATGGGCGCGTCACGCCGGCAAAGGCCGCCTGATCGCGTCAAGAATTAAGCTTTTTTTAAAGCCGCTTTGCCATTATGGGCACCTTAGTTCGGGAAAGGGCGGCTTTTCGGTGGCCAAGGACGGAACCAGCGAACGGAACGGCGGCGCCGCGCGGCGAATCGCGGTCGCCTTATCCTATGACCAGAACGGGGCCGACGACGCCCCGAAAGTGGTCGCCAGCGGCCAGGGCGAAATGGCCGAACGCATCCTGGAACTGGCCTTCGCCTCGGGCGTCAAGGTGCGCGAAGATGCGGATCTGGCCGAAATCCTGGCCGCCGTCGATATCGATTCCCCCATCCCCGTCGAAGCCTTCCGGGCGGTGGCCGAAATCCTGACTTATGTCTATCTCGCCAACCGCCGCCTGCCGCCCCTGTCCCCGCAGGGAGCCGCGCCGTGAGCGATGTCGATCATATCAAGGACGAGCTGACCCGGCTGACCTCGGTGGTCATGACCGCGCGCAAGCTTCTGGCCGGCGGGGCCAGGCTCGATCTCGCCGTGCTGGAGGAACGGGTCGTGCGCCTGTGCGAAGACATGGCCGCGCTGCCCGAAGGCGAAGGCGCGAAGGTTCTTGACGATGCCAAGGTTTTGATCAACCGTCTCGACGCCTTGGAGACGGAGCTGCGGGAGCATCTCGACCGTCTCGGCCGCGAGATGGGAGAATAAGCCGCTCATGGAATGGGACGCCTATCTGCGCACCCTTCTGGTTCTGGTTTTCGTTCTGGGGCTGATCACCGGCTTGGCCTGGCTTTTGCGCCGATTCGGATCGGGTCGTTTCGCCATGCGCCCGGCGCACAAACGCCGGCTCGACATCGTCGAAATTCTGGCGCTCGATTCCCGGCGCAAGCTGGTCCTGGTCCGGCGCGATCGTACCGAGCATCTGCTGCTGATCGGCGGCGCAACCGATCTGGTGATCGAACAAAACGCTGCCCCGACGCCCAAGGTCGAGATCGAGATCGAGGATCCCCGGTCATGAGACGCATCCTGCCGTTCAGTTTGCTGCTAATCCTGATCATGGCCGGCCCTGCCGCCGCCCAGCAGCTCAGCCTCGATCTGGGCGACGGCGGCGGATCGACCACCACACGCATCGTTCAGATCGTCATGCTGCTGACGGTCTTGAGCATCGCGCCGTCGATCCTGATCATGGTCACCTCCTTCACCCGCATCGTCGTGGTGCTGTCCTTCCTGCGCCAGGCCATGGGCACGCAAAGCAGCCCGCCCAACATGGTGATGGTCAGCCTGGCCCTGTTCCTGACCGGCTTCGTCATGATGCCGACCTTCGAGGCGTCCTATAACGAAGGCATCCGCCCCTTGATCGCCGAGGAAATCGACGAGGCCGAGGCGTTCGAGCGCGCCGTCAAACCGCTGCGCGCCTTCATGCTGACCCAGGTGCGCGACCAGGATCTGCGCCTGTTCCTGAACCTGTCACGCAGCGAAGGAATCGACCGGGCCGAGGACGCGCCGCTGAAGGCGTTGATCCCCGCCTTCATGATCAGCGAGCTGCGCCGCGCCTTCGAGATCGGCTTTTTGATCTATCTGCCCTTCCTGGTCATCGACATGGTGGTGGCCTCGGTGCTGATGAGCATGGGCATGATGATGCTGCCGCCGATTTCGATCGCGCTGCCCTTCAAGCTGATTTTCTTCGTGCTGGTGGATGGCTGGTATCTGGTCTGCGGCACATTGGTGCAAAGCTTCGCCGCCGGATAGCCGACCGGCGCGCATGGGCTCCGGTTTAGCCCCTCAAAATCGGAATGGATGGTTTTTTTGGTGAAACCCCATCCCTTTTTATAATACCATTTCATACTTCAGAATGACGGGACCGCCCATTTTCAGGCGCGGCTGCGCGGCTATTCTATTCATGCGGGGGCCGTCGATTTCAGATCGGAACCCCGGATGCTGTACACGTATTTAAAATAAACATCCTCTATTTTTACTCGGGCTTCATATTTTCGAGAGGCCTCATGAACGATAATTTTATGAACAGGCCCATCGAGGCCAACGATAAATCAGAAACGACATTCGATTCCAAGCGGGGTTCCGAAGACAAGCGCAATAGCGGTTCCGAGCTGGTCCGTATTTTCGGCAAAGAAACCCTGAAAGCGATCCAGGAAACCGTCGCCAAAGCCACCGGGCTGGGCATGGTGATCTTAGATTACAAGGGCGCGCCGATAACCGAGCCCAGCCAGTTCACCCCTTTCTGCATGGAACGGCGGAAAGGAGAGGGGTCAGCGCTGCTCTGCCGCTTCTCGGACGTCTATGGGTCCGGCCAAGCCTTGGCCCGGCAGCGGGAATTCGTCTATTTCTGTCCCTGCGGCCTGTTGGAGATGGCAATTCCCATCATCATCCGCGGCGTCTATCTGGGCTGTTTCTATGCCGGTCAGGTCCGTTGCGACAACGCGCCCGACACCATCCCCAGGCTGGCGAAGCTGTTCGACGGGGAAATGGCCAAATCCCCGCTTTCCACGCGGCAGAAAAAGCTGCGCGACACCATCCGCACGCATGATCTCACCCTGTTCCAGCACATGGTCGAACTGATCAAGATGATCATCGTTCAGGCGAGCGAGAAAGAAACGCCCGACCAGGATGCGGTCCGGGAGATGAACGAAGAGCTTTCAGCGGCAAAGGAACGAGCCCGGCGTCTGGAAACCGCTCTCCATCAGGAAAAAAGCACGCGCATCAAGATCAATTCGCGCCTCAATCCTTATTTCCTGACCAGCGCCCTGAATGCGATCTCCAATCTGGCGGTCATCGAGGATTCGCCGCGCACCAACGAGATGATCATCCTGTGCGCCGAGTTCTTGAAACAATGCTGCCTGCCTGCGAATCAAAGCCTCGTCCTGCTGTCCGAGGAAATCCGTAATCTGGAGCGTTATCTCAGAATCCAGAAAATCCGTTTCGGCAATCTG
>Ga0265295_1008938_pt1 | contig 10950 bp, 9 predicted proteins | sample Munlansysbiofilm_FD_192503 | JGI IMG/M metagenome (GOLD analysis project Ga0265295, IMG submission 192503) | Leachate microbial communities from a municipal landfill in Southern Ontario, Canada - Methane capture system biofilm | ecosystem: Engineered > Solid waste > Landfill > Unclassified ... | reverse complement strand
GGGCGTGTGCCTTCCCAGGTTGCCATAACCACACTACCAGCTGCTGGCTCTTCATCACGCGATAAAAAAATAGCTGAGGGGTTTTTAACTTCTTTTAGCCCGCCTTCCAGCATGGCAAACACACCCAGTTCATTCACTGCCCCAAAGCGGTTTTTTTGACCTCTTAAAGTACGAAAGCGTGAATCACCATCGCCTTCTAATAAAAGTGAGGCATCAATCATGTGCTCTAATACTTTTGGTCCAGCCAAAGAACCATCTTTAGTTACATGACCCACTAAAAAAAGCACCGTGTGGGTTTGTTTAGCAAAGCGAGTTAAAAATGCAGCGGATTCTCTAACCTGAGCCACACCACCTGGCGCTGACTGAATATCGCTAACATGCATGGTTTGTATGGAGTCCACAATGAGTACTTGGGGCTTTTCTACTTCTGCTACCGCCAAAATATTTTCAACGCTAGTTTCTGCCAGCATTTTTAAGCCTTGAGTAGGCAGTCCTAAGCGCTGCGCTCTTAAGGCCACCTGCTGCAAAGATTCTTCACCTGTGACATAGAGCACTTTCATTAACTGCGCTAGCTTACAAGCAGTTTGTAGTAGCAGGGTAGACTTACCTGCACCGGGATGACCGCCCAGCAAAACAGCAGAACCAGGTACTAAACCACCACCTAGAACGCGATCAAATTCATTAAAGGTGGTTGAAAACCTAGGAAGGTCTTGTAAGTTTATATCGGAAAGGTCTTGCACCTGCTTAGATAATCCACCAGCAAACCCACTGCGCGCAGCAGTAACGGGTGCGCTCCTACTTGTTGCACCTAGGCGAATTTCTTGTACGCTATTCCATTCTTTGCAGGCGGTACACTGACCCTGCCACTTACTATATTCTGCTCCGCATTCTATACAAACGTAGGCGGTTTTTTGTTTTGCCATAACACCCTGCTTTTTTATTGACAGTTATAAGAAACACATTCAATATAACCAAAAGTTAAATCTTGCTTAAAATAAGGATACACAGATGAAACGTGAAACGCTTGCACTACACCATGCTTATGAACCCGATGGACAACATGCGGTTGCTGTACCTATTCACCAAACCACTTCTTTTAGTTTTGACTCTGCCCAACATGCAGCGGATCTTTTTGATTTAAAAGTACCTGGCAACATTTACACCCGCATAATGAACCCAACTTGTGATGTGCTAGAAAAGCGCATCGCAGCTTTAGAAGGTGGTATAGCTGCATTAGCCGTAGCTTCTGGCATGGCCGCTATTACTTACACTATTCAAACTATAGCGCAAGCTGGCGACAATATTGTTTCTATTAGCGAGCTTTATGGTGGTACTTACAACCTTTTTGCTCACACCTTACCTCGTCAAGGTATAGAAGTACGCTTTGTAGATAAAAATGATTTAGCTGGCCTAGAAACATTAATTGATAAAAATACCAAAGCTGTTTTTTGTGAATCCATTGGCAACCCTTCGGGTGGTGTTGTTGATATGGCTGCCTTGGTTGAAGTGGCTCATCGCCATGGAGTACCAGTCGTTGTAGACAACACAGTAGCAACACCTTTCTTATGGCGCCCTATTGAGCAGGGTGCAGACATAGTTATCCACTCAGCAACCAAATACATAGGTGGACACGGCACAACCTTGGGTGGCGTTATAGTTGATTCAGGCAAGTTCCCTTGGGCAGAACATGCAGAACGCTTCCCGCTACTTAATGAGCCAGATGCTTCTTATCATGGTGTTAGCTATACGCGTGACGTAGGTGCTGCCGCTTTTATTACCCGTGCTCGCGTTGTGCCTTTACGCAATATGGGTGCTGCACTGTCTGCCCAAGCGGCGTGGAACTTATTGATGGGTTTAGAAACACTTGCGCTACGCATAGAGCGTACTTGTGAGAATGCACAAAAGGTTGCTGAATACCTTAAGCAACACCCCCAGGTTTCTTGGGTTAACTATGCTGGTTTAACCGACCACCCTGACCACGCCTTAACCCAGAAGTATATGGAAGGTAAGGCCTCTGGCATTCTTAGTTTTGGTATTAAAGGTGGCAAAGAAGCAGGTGTGAAGTTTTATGATGCACTGCAATTATTTAACCGCTTAGTTAATATTGGCGATGCTAAAAGTTGCTCTTCTATCCCTGCTTCAACTACCCACCGTCAACTTAATGCTGAAGAGTTAGCTAATGCTGGCGTTAGTGAAGATATGGTGCGTTTATCTGTAGGCATAGAACATATTGATGACCTATTAGCAGATCTAGAACAGGCTCTAACTGCTGCCAAATAGGTTTTTAATACTTTTAATGCCCTGCTGGCGATGACTAGCAGGGCATTTTTTATGCTTGTCATTCAGTCTTTAGGGCGGCAATCTAGTTGTGGATAAACTATAAAACCATAACAACAATAAGGAACTAACCATGTCAGCACCTCTTAGCCCTTACTTTAACCTACCAACAGAAATTACAGACCTGCCACAAGATATTCAAAAAACAATTCTTGAAGTTCAGGAGAAAGCAGGCTTTGTACCCAATGTGTTTTTAATGCTTGCCTACCGACCTGATGAGTTTCGTGCATTTTTTTCTTATTACAATGCCATCATGGAAAGAGAGTCAGAAACCTTAACCTTGGCAGAAAAAGAGATGATAGTGGTAACAACCAGTGCACAAAATCACTGCCTCTACTGTGTGGTTGCTCATGGTGCTTTACTGCGTATTTACAGCAAAGATCCACTGATTGCAGACCAAGTAGCCATTAATCACCGTACCGCTCCACTGAGTGAGCGTCATAGGGTAATGTTAGATTTTGCTTTATACGTTAGCTTAGAAGCAGGCGAGCTTAATGAAGCCTGGGTAGAAGAATTGGAAGCCGTAGGTTTTACGCGTGAAGATATTTGGGATATAGGTGCTGTGTGTGCTTTTTTTGGACTATCTAACCGCATGGTATCGCTAACAGGCACACCACCCAATCAGGAATTTTACCTGCTTGGGCGGCAGCCTAAGAGCAACTAAACCTTAACGCTTATTTAGCTGACGGCTTCTTTTTAGAAGCTGTTGGCTTAGGTTTAGTTTGATTCGCTTTTGTTGAAGTGGCTGCTGAAGCAGCTGGTTTTTCTTCAACCCTACCTTCAGGTGGAGGACAAGGATCGGGTGTTCCAGGCTTCTTGTTTGGAATATATACGGGTGGCTCATCCTGCAAGAAGTCAGTAACCAACTCTAAAAACTCGGCAAGCAATCGCTTACTTACCACAAAGATATGACCTACATTCTTCTCAATGGTACGATTCAAACCACCACAAGTCATTTGCAAGTTGCCTTCTTTGCGACCCCACCTTTCGCTCGTTAAACACGAACCAACGGGGGCAATAGGATCACGCAAGCCACGGTAATCAAAAAGCGCGACATCAGCTAGATTCAACATATCCATATTTACTGGCTTACCATCTAACTCTGGGTACTTAGAAGGCAGAGCGTACTTCCCTTCCCAAATTTCATTATCTAGGAAAATTTTCTGAATCCATTCACGGTGCGCACGTGCTGGAAAACGAGTACCCGAGTTTAGCCAATGCATAAAAGGTGCAGCATCATCGATTGCACCCGGGAAGTTAGCACGGGCATAAAAACCTTCGGCAACACTAAAGGCAACACCTGGCTGAATCGCATGCATACCGACTTCAATTGTTTGCGGTGGAACGTTTGAGCCAGCATAGAAGGTTTTCATTACTTCTGGTGAATAATGCTCGCGTATTACATCACGCATGGGTTTATGACCACTAGCTTCATCATCAAAGAAAATAGGTGCAGTCATAAGTACTACCTGACGTATTTGTAGCTCACCACCTTCAATGTTTAATTCTTCAATTCTACGAGCTAGGTAAGGCATAAACAGAGTACCACCCATGCAATAAGACATTACATCAATGCTTTGCTTGGGATGGCGCTCAATAATCATCTCTAAGTATTTGTCATGGACTGTTTTACCGTAAAAGCTCAAACCTAAGTTGGCTTGGTCTGGTTCAGGGTTGCCATAATCAACCATGTAAAGGTCATAACCCTGCTGCAACATGCCTTCAACAACGGATTTGCCTGGGGCAAGGTCAAAAATTTCACAGCGGTTAATCATAGGACTAACCATGTAAAGTGTTTTGCCGTTAGGCTTAACACCCTTGGGTAGCGGGTAATGCCTTAGTTTTACAGAATAAAGGGCAGAACCAGGTACTTCTTCCCACTCACAAGCACCTAGAAAGGAAGCGGGCGACTCTAAAGCAAAGCGGCGTACATCAAAAGCATCACGGGCTAACAATGCAAGCAAACGCAATTCACAGTCTGCTAAATACTTATCGTCGTCTTGTATCTTTTCACCTTCAGGTGTGAGCTTGCGATAAGGATTACGCTTTAAGTCACTTAAAGGTTCACCAGCAATAACTTGTAAGAGTGAACGCAATAACTTTTTCATTGCTCTTAAGCGCGTTTGACCAAAACTATGGTACTGCCATTCCAAACGCTGGAATTCAGACAAGCTGCTTAGCAACCAAACCTGTCCTGCTGCTTGTTCACAAACTCGATCACAAGCTGCTCGGTCAAAAACTAATTTATAACCTTTACGCGTAACATCATCACGACCCGATGCTATCTCTTCTTCTGTTGCTTTAACTTCTTTAGTTAGAGCAGTAACTAAACGCTTAATCCGTGCAGCATAAGCTGACTCAATTCGAATATTGTCTGTTGCAACAGGGTCTGGGTCACGGCCAGAAGCTACTGCTTCGTGCGTTGCTTTTACTAAAGGCTTAAGCCAACCAGTAAATAGTTCAGAAGGCACACCAAAGGGAGCAAAAAAATTACTTTGTTGATGTGAAAAAGACATCATACCTTTAAGGATTTGACCATTGTAGTTACTTAACCAATGGTTAGTATCTTTCAACCGGGACACATTATCTGCGGGTGTCACGGTTAAAAAACTATCTAGCTGATCTGCAGTAAAACGAGGCACAGGTGTGGCTATTCCTTTTAGCATAGTTGAAAGCACATTTGGCAACTCATCACTCATTGTAAACATTGATACACACCTCAGATTGCTGGTTACATTTTGTAATATTAGCAAAACCTTAAAAAACAATAAAGCCTAGCTTCTACTTCGAATTATGGTACGGCACACTTAACTCATGCACGGCATCAATTAAAACCTTGGCATGTTCCGGATTCACAAACTGGTTAATACCATGACCCAGATTAAAGACATGCCCATTGCCAGGACCATAGCTTTCTAAAATACGACCTACCTCTGCACGAATAGCAGCAGGTGGTGCAAAAAGACCGCTAGGGTCAAAGTTACCTTGTAAAGCTACACGATGACCCACACGGGCACGTGCATCACTCATTTCTGTTGTCCAGTCTAAGCCCAATGCATCGGCACCCACTGCCGCCATGTGCTCTAGCCATTGACCACCACCCTTAGTAAACAAAATAACCGGTACTTTGCGGCCATCGTGTTCACGAATAAGACCGTGGACTATTTGTTCCATGTATTTCAAAGAAAACTCTAGGTAAGCAGGCGTTGATAAAGCACCACCCCAGGAGTCAAAAATTTGTACAGCTTGAGCACCAGCACGTATTTGTGCGTTCAAGTAGTCAGTCACCGTGCGTGCTAATTTGTCTAGTAGCTGATGCATTACATCGGGCTGACCGTAAAGCATACCTTTAGCGTGACGGTATTCTTTACTGCCTTGGCCTTCAATCATGTAGGTTGCCAAAGTCCAAGGGCTACCTGAAAAACCAATTAAAGGCACACGGCCATTCAGTTCTTTACGAATACTGCTAACAGCATCGGTCACGTAACCTAAATCACTTTCAATATTAGGAATGGGCAGGTCTTCTACATCTTTTGCGGTACGGATGGTTTTTTTGAAACGTGGGCCTTCACCGGTTTCAAAGTAAAGACCTAAACCCATTGCATCAGGAATGGTTAAAATATCTGAAAACAAAATAGCCGCGTCTAAATCGAAGCGCTCTAGTGGTTGCAGGGTTACCTCAGTAGCTAACTCGGTATTACGGCAAAGGTCCATAAAAGTCCCAGCCTCTTTACGAGTCGCTAAATATTCAGGTAAATAACGCCCTGCCTGACGCATCATCCAAACCGGCGTAGCATCAACTGACTCACCATTAAGCGCACGTAGAAAACGATCATTTTTTAATTCAGACATGGAACCTTCCCTAAACAGTATTGACTTAAAAACCACTTGATTTGTTAACATTCTAGCCGCCTTATCGCTGGAGGTCAGTTTAATTACAAGAAATACCTTCTTGCAATTGTTGCCTTAACGCTAGTTAGCGAGTAGAATAGCCCAACTTTAATTCCTAAAACTGTGAGACTAACCCTGTGACTTTGCGTTTTGTTGCTGCTTCCCGCTTACCTACCCCTTGGGCTGTATTTACTATGCATGGCTTTGAGGACAGTGAAACTGGTAAAGAACACCTAGTGTTAACCCTTGGCGAGTTAGACAACACCGAACCTGTATTAGCTCGCATTCACTCAGAATGTTTAACTGGTGATGCCTTATTTTCTTTACGTTGTGACTGTGGCTTTCAACTACAAGAAGCACTCAAACGCATTGCTGCTGAAGGCCGTGGTGCCTTATTTTATTTACGTCAGGAAGGTCGTGGCATAGGCCTTCTCAATAAAATTCGTGCTTACCACCTGCAAGATGCAGGTGCAGACACAGTAGAAGCAAATGAGCAGCTAGGGTTTGGGGCAGATATGCGCACCTACGCCATGTTACCTGCTATGTTAGAGCATCTAGGTATAAAAAGTGTTCGCCTGATGACCAACAACCCCCGCAAGGTTGATGCCTTTACTAGTTACGGCATTAAGGTGGATGAACGCCTCCCCCTTACAACAGGCCTTAATCCTCATAACGCTGACTACCTTGAAACTAAAGCCAACAAGCTAGGGCACTTAATGAAGCCTGAAGACTATGAAAAATAACTAGTCGCCCACTACCATAACGGCTTCTGCTTCAAAGGCTACGCCCTTAGGCAACGCAACCACCTGTACGGCAGCTCTGGCTGGGTAGGGTTTGCTGAAATAGCGTGCCATCACATCGTTCACTACAGCAAAGTTAGCTAAATCTATTAAGTAGAGGTTAACTTTTACTACGTCATCCATACTTCCGCCAGCAGCCTCGCACACAGCCTGTAAGTTTTCAAATACCTGTACGGCCTGGGCTTCAAAACCACCTTCAACAACTTCCATTGTTGAAGGTACTAGCGGAATTTGTCCAGATAAGTAAACGGTATTCCCTGCCTTTACAGCTTGGGAGTAGGTACCTATTGCCTGAGGCGCTTTATCGGTATTTATTACAGCACGATTACTCATAGCATCTTTCTCTTAATATTGAATCTAACGTAGGCGAACCACTCGGTTCACTTCTGGAATTAATCTGAGCTTTTTCATTAACCTAGCTAGGTGCACTCTATTTTTAATTAAGACACCCAAGGTTAAGGTTGAAATTCGGGCATCCCGCTCATCAACACTAATACGATCTATACCTACATCCATTTCTGCCGCTAGCGTTGCAATACGGGCAATAATTCCACGTTGATGTTCTATTTCTAAACGTAGGTTAAGACCAAACTCGCCTTCAACTGTATCAGCCCAGCTTAGGGTGACACATTTTTCTGGGTTATTTCTTATTTCAGTTAGGTTGCGACAGGTATCACGGTGAACCACTATGCCGCTACCAAAGCTTATATGACCAAGAATAGAGTCATCGGGTATAGGGTGACAGCAACGCGCAAAACTCACCACCATACCTTCTGTACCATGAATAACCATTGAGCCTTCTTGGTTTGAATCAGTATCAGCCAGAGTGGTTTTATCATCTAGCAATCGCCGTACAACTACATAGGCCATACGCTTACCTAAACCTATCGCTTCCAAAAGCTCTTGTAAGGAACCTACTTCCATTTCTTTAAGCAGCGGTGCTAAACGTTCATCACTGATTTGTTCTAAATGAACATCAAATTGGCTCAGGGCTTTATCTAATAAGCGACGCCCCAAAGTTTCTGATTCGGTGCGCTGTTGCTGTTTTAAATAATGGCGAATCGCTGAACGTGCCCGAGCCGTAGTTACAAAAGATAGCCAGGCCAAGTTTGGACGTGCGCCTGGCGCAGTAATAATTTCTATTGTTTGCCCACTATGCAGTTTTGCTGACAAAGGCGCTAGCTTACGATCAATACGGCAAGCAACGCAGGCATGACCAATATCTGTGTGTACAGCATAAGCAAAGTCGACTGGTGTAGAGCCTTTAGGCAGCTCCATAATTTCACCGCGTGGGGTGAAAACATAGACTTCATCAGGAAATAGGTCGACCTTAACGTGCTCAATAAACTCTAACGAATCACCTGCCCGTTGCTGCATTTCTAACAGGCCTTTAACCCATTGTCTTGCCCGTGCATGACTACCTTCGGCAATGGGGTGATCTGTTTGGCCCGCTTTATATAACCAATGAGCAGCCACGCCATTATTTGCCATGGCCTCCATTTCTCGCGTGCGTATTTGCACTTCTATTGGCATACCACTTAAGCCAAATAAAGAAGTGTGCAAAGATTGGTAACCATTGGCCTTAGGGATTGCAACGTAATCTTTAAAGCGTCCAGGCACTGGCTTATAGGTATTGTGTACCGTACCTAGTACACGATAACAGTCATCGACTGACTCAGTAAGAATACGGAAAGCATAAACATCCATAATTTCACTGAAGGACTTCTTTTGGTACTTCATTTTGTTGTAGAGGGAGAGAAGATTTTTTTCTCGCCCAACCACTCGGCCTTTCAAGCCATCTTGTTCTAGCCTTTCTTGTAGGCGTACTTGGATTTTTTTAACAACTTCTTTACGGTTGCCTCGCACCTGTAAAACTGCCCGCTTTAAGCGTTCATATCGCATAGGGTAAATGGCTTGAAAACTTAAATCCTCAAGCTCTAAACGTAGGGTATTAATACCTAAACGGTTAGCAATGGGGGCATAAATATCGAGGGTTTCACGAGCAATGCGCCGTTTTTTATCGGGCCTTAGTACACCCAGAGTACGCATATTGTGTAGTCGGTCGGCTAGCTTCACTATAATAACGCGTATATCTTCCGCCATGGCTAAGACCATTTTACGGAAGTTTTCTGCTTGCGCTTCAGCTTTAGATTCAAAGGTAATCTGGGTTAGTTTAGAAACACCATCCACCAGTTCAGCAACCACTTCACCAAATTGGCGTGTAACCGCTTCTTTATTAATGCCTGTATCTTCAATGACATCATGCAGCAAGGCAGCAATTAATGCCTGATGATCCATGTGCAAATTAGCTAAGATAGTTGCTACGGCAAGTGGATGGGTAACATAAGGCTCACCTGAGCTACGTTTCTGCCCATCATGAGCCTGTTCGGAGTAAAAATAGGCACGACGAACCTGCTGTACTTCGTCAGCAGGAAGGTAGCCTTTTAATCGATCACAAAGATCATCAATGGTATTCATCACCCTACCTTTTAAGAGTTCAGTACAGCAACAAGGTGGGCAATCAATAGCATGGGATTAGTACTCCTGCGGTGCTTGCTCTTCAACAACTACAGCAGGCTTAACTTCAGCTTCATCTAAAATAGCTGCTGTAGTCATTCCTTCAGCAACTTCTCTTAGGGCAACCACTGTAGCCTTGTCATTTTCCCAAGCTAAACGAGGCTCCTTGCCACCGATTGTTAGTTGGCGGGCACGCTTGCTAGCCACCATAACGAGTTCAAAACGGTTAGCAACATTTTCTAGACAATCTTCAACAGTAACTCGAGCCATTAAGGAACACCTGCTTAAATTTTAATTTAGGGGGGAAAAGATTTACCGATTAACCTAGTGTAACGGAGCAACACACCTTACAACAAGGGGCATCAGTCTTCTGTTGGTACTAGCTCGGCTAATAAAGCTGCATTTTTTTCTTGTTGCCTTGCTAACTCTAACCTGTTGGCAACAAAAATAGCTTTTAATTCACTTAGTGCTAACGAGAAGTCATCATTCACTAGCAGGTAGTCATATTCTTGCCAATGACTCATTTCACTTATTGCCTGCCGCATTCTACCTTGAATCACTTCTGCTGAATCCTGCCCTCGTGCATTAAGGCGCTCTTCAAGTGCCGACAAAGAAGGCGGTAAAATAAATATACCTATCGCTTCAGGCATTTGCTTTCTCACCTGCTGCGCACCCTGCCAGTCTATCTCTAAAATAACATCGACACCTGCCTCTAAGCGCTCTTGTACCGCTAGGCGTGAACTACCATAAAAGTTACCAAATACTTCAGCATGTTCAAAAAAAGCACCCGCATCAACCAAGGCTTGAAAAGCTTGCTTCTCAACAAAATGGTAATTAACTCCATCTTTTTCACCAGGACGCATTAAACGTGTGGTATGAGAAACCGATACTTCTAGCTGATTTAATTCTTTTAAAAGTGCAGCGACTAAACTTGTTTTACCTGCACCTGAAGGCGCAGAAATCACATAAAGACGGCCTTTTGATTGCGACATAGCCAACCCTCTAAAAAATAGTTGTTTAATAGTTTACTTGCTCACCAAAAAAGAAGCTAAAAACTTAATGCATTACTTGCCGTAATAATCAGCCTGAGGTATAAATAACACTGTATATATTATCAGGAGGATCGCCATGCTAGTCAGCTTAAGCATTAGACAACTTGCTATTGTAGACCACCTAGAACTTGAGTTTCGCAAGGGTATGACAGTCATTACCGGTGAAACAGGTGCAGGTAAGTCCATACTACTACAAGCACTTGGCCTAGCCTTGGGTGACCGATCTGACAATGACAGCATTCGCCATGGCGCCGACAGGGCAGAAATAACAGCCAGCTTCGACTTAAGCCAATTACCCCAAGCAAAAGAATGGCTTACAGCAAGAGAACTAGATACTAGCGAGTGCATTCTTC
>Ga0265295_1008936_pt1 | contig 10952 bp, 6 predicted proteins | sample Munlansysbiofilm_FD_192503 | JGI IMG/M metagenome (GOLD analysis project Ga0265295, IMG submission 192503) | Leachate microbial communities from a municipal landfill in Southern Ontario, Canada - Methane capture system biofilm | ecosystem: Engineered > Solid waste > Landfill > Unclassified ... | reverse complement strand
ATTTATAATAAGGTTTTATTCAAAAAAGTTGGATAAAACCTTATTTTTTATTATCTTTGTAAATATGGGTATTTTGACATTCGTGGGATGAGGATTAATAATACCTGATGATTCAAATGGCCCACCTCTCAATCTCACCCTACAATAACCACACGCTAATCTGTTCATTATCAAAAGTATTTCCATAAGCATGTCCCTTTTAAAAGCCTCATAAAACTTCAGACGGGAAGAAATGATGGCCATTATGAACCTAATAATATATCTATCCTTATGAAACTATTTATAATAGCAAACAGACTTCCACTAAAAGCAACAAGAAACGAAAACAATGAACTTGAATTTTCAAGAAGTGAAGGTGGTTTAACGACTGGCATGGATTCGCTCAATATGGATGTGGAGAAACATTGGATAGGCTGGCCTGGAACTTATGCCGAATCGGAAGAAGAGGAACTGTTAATCAGTGAGCATCTGAAAGAATTTAAGTTTCACCCTGTTTTTTTGAATCATGAACAAATACTTAATTATTACGAAGGTTATAGTAATAGTACTTTATGGCCATTGTGTCATTATTTTTATACGTTTGTTGAATACGAAAATCAGTATTGGAATAGTTATAAAGAAGTGAATCGAATCTTTGCAGAAAAAGCTTTATCATTAATAGGTCCTGACGATATTGTTTGGATTCAAGACTACCAACTAATGCTACTTCCTCAAATGATTCGCAAAACACGTAATGACGTAAGCATTGGCTATTTCCATCATATTCCCTTTCCTTCCTATGAACTTTTCCGTGTATTACCGGAAAGAGCAGAATTATTAGAGGGACTCTTGGGGGCCGATCTTATTGGTTTTCATACACACGATTATATGCGACACTTTGTAAGTGCTGCTGAACGCGTATTGGATATTCGTTTTCGGTTCGACCAAGTGGTGCTGAATAACCGCATTGCTTTTGTTGATGCATTCCCCATGGGCATTAATTTCGATCTATATTATAATGCCATACAACAGCCAAGCGTACAAGCTAAAGTCGATTCCATGAGAGAAACCTACGGTAAACATAAACTTATTTTATCAGTAGATAGGCTCGATTATAGTAAAGGGATTATACATCGGCTCAAAGGTTTTGCACAATTTATTGAAAATCACCCCGAATATAGGGAAAAAGTGTCACTCGCCATGATTGTTGTTCCATCGCGCGATAGTGTGGATAGATACGCCTCACTAAAAACTAAAATAGATGAAACTATTGGTACCATTAATGGAAAATTCTCGACAATTAATTGGACACCAGTTTACTATTTCTATCATGCATTCCCTTTTGAAGAATTAGTGGCTTTCTATCACATGGCCGACATAGGACTTGTAACACCATTGCGCGACGGCATGAATCTAGTAGCTAAAGAATATCTGGCAGCCAAGCGAAACAAAGCAGGAGTTCTTATATTGAGTGAAATGGCAGGGGCAGCTATTGAGTTAAATGAAGCCCTAATTATTAATCCAAATAATGTCGACGAAATTGAGAAGGCTATCTTTAACGCCCTAATTATGCCTGAAGAAGAACAACTACGACGCTTGAAAATAATGCAAACTAGTATTGCTCGAAAATCGGTCAATAAATGGGCAAACGATTTTGTAAACGAACTAAAAATTATAAAAATACAAAATGAGAATCTAAATACAGAACGCATTGATAATCAGACAAAAATTAGAATTCAGTCAGATTATAGAAAAACCGAAAATCGTCTATTTATTCTCGATTATGACGGCACGTTAGCACCCTTCAGAAGTAAACCAGAAGAAGCATCACCTACAGAAGAAACTTACCAATTACTTCAAAAATTAACAGCTGACAAAAAAAATAAAGTAGTAATAAGTAGCGGGCGAGATCGAAACACTTTAGATAATTGGTTTGGTCACTTACATCTTGATTTAGCAGCAGAGCACGGAGCTTGTTACAAAGAAAACGGGTTATGGATAGACAATATAGGAAACGAAACACCTTGGGACAATGAAATAATGGAAGTTTTACAAAAATTTGTGGATAAAACCCCTCGCTCAAAAATTGAAGTAAAGAAAACAACCCTTGTGTGGCATTACCGCAACGTGGACACTTGGTTAGCATCACTGAGAGAACAGCAACTTTTTGAATCCTTAATGATTCCTTGTGCACGATTAGGATTACAAATCATGCGTGGCAATAAAATAATTGAAATAAAATCGCCCTTATATACGAAAGGCTCCGAAGCAAAACGATTATTATCGACAGGAGTATTTGACTTCATTCTCGCCATAGGTGATGACACAACAGATGAAGATACATTTCGCGAATTACCAGAATCGGCTTACACCATTAAAGTAGGTAGTAGCTCGGAAGCTGCACGATATAGCGTCACTTCTCAAGCAAAAGTAGTACCACTTTTAGCTATGATTGCAAATTAGAATGTATGTTAAGGACGAATAAAAGGAGACAAATGAAGACGCTCTGCAAATAACTTTGCCGTATTAATTAATGCTAAATGTGAATAGGCCTGTGGGAAATTTCCTAATTGACGTTTTGTTTTAAAATCAAGATCCTCACTAAATAAACCTAGATGGTTGGAATAGCTCAGCAAATTATTAAAAATTTGCTGAGCTTCATTTTGTCGCCCAACAACATACAAAGCACGCACCATCCAAAATGTACAGATGGTAAATGCCGAAGTCGGTTTCCCAAAATCATCTTCTGTGGTATATCTATACATCAAGCCGTTGTTAAAAAGTGATTTATAAACAGCATCTACAGTTTTTATATAACGTTCATCATTAGCCTCCAAAAATCCATATTCTTCCATCAATAATAGGGATGAGTCCATTTCTGTATTTGAATACGTTTGTGTAAAACTCTGCAGGTCTGCGTTCCAACCATTAGCCATAACATCTTCCTTAATTTCATCAGCTATAAGCTTCCATCGTTCTGCAATATCGTGTTTTTGCAACAAGGTAGCAATGCTGACTGCTCGATCTAAAGCAACCCACGACATCACTTTAGAAAAAACAAAATGCTGTTCTGCGCCACGTATTTCCCAAATACCTTTATCAGGTTCTCGCCAATCGCGACTTACTGAACGCACAATATTTTTAACTACTTCATACATATCTTCTATTTCATCCAACGTACCTGGAAAGAATCGATAATACTGGTATATGACATCCATTAAATAGCCGAATGAATCGTTTTGTTTTTGGTGATAAGCATCATTACCAATACGCACAGGCCTAGAGTTCTCGTGTCCACTCAAATGATCTAAGATTTCTTCGGTGAGTGTTCGCTCTCCCCTTATGCCATACATAATTTGAAAATTATCTGATTTTTTGCGAACGATAGTCTTAATAAAGCTCATAAATCGTTGAGCAGCACCTTGATGTCCAACTTCGAGCAACGTATCAATAGACATTGAGGCATCACGTAACCAACAAAAACGATAATCCCAATTACGAACTTCGCCTAATGCTTCTGGCAAACTAGTAGTTAAAGCTGCTAGTACGGCACCACTCGATTGATATGACATGAGCTTAAGTACAAGAACACTTCTTTGTATCTGAGTATTATATAAAGTAAAACGCGCCGTACGATTGGACCAATTAATCCAATACACTTTGGTACGCTGATATTCAAGATTGACACGATCAATATCTATTTTTACAAGTTTTTGGTTGTATGATATTACAAAAAAACCATCTTCAACTAATTCAATTTCATCACCATTGAGCACACTATTTAAATCAAAAGAACTATAAAGATAAAAGGTGTCATACAAATTATCTTCGGCAAAAATCTTTATATAATCATCGTTTACAATAAATGAAGCTTTATTACGAGCATAATTCATTGCTGGCACAAAAGAAGGCCTAAAACGTGGTCGCCCCTTTCTAATTTTAAAATACCTACATACTTCTGCGGGTAAATAGTGTGTATTCGATTCCCCGATACGATAACGTGGCATAAAATCAATAAGATCAAATGCTGCATCTTCCGACACAAATGAAGTACATAAGATATTAGTATTAGTAATATAACGTTGACTGATGGAATAACCTTCCGTATGTATACTAAAATGCCCTCCTTTCTCTTTGTCAAGAATAGAAGCAAATACAGACCCTGAATCAAAATCTGGTAAACAAAGCCAATCGATACTTCCTTGATCAGATACAAGAGCAGCCGTACGACAATTACCTATGACACCGTAATTAAACATTTCCGCGATTGGTCGTTTTATCATAACTTTTAAATTAAATGCACTATTATATTATTCGATTTACAAAGATAAAAAAAATAGAGTAACTCCCGAATTTATACACGTATTATTGACGTAATAAAACAAATATTTTCGTTTATCTAGGAGGCTATAACTAAAAAGTCCAATATATCAACAATGTTGATATATTGGACTTTCAAATTGAATTATTCTAGTTATTAAAACAAACTAAACGTAACCGTTAAACCTGCCATGACAATAGAGACCATCGACATCAATTTAATCAAAATATTAAGCGATGGACCAGATGTATCTTTAAATGGATCGCCAACAGTATCACCCACTATCGTAGCTTTGTGATTTTCTGATCCTCTACCACCCAAATGACCTTCTTCTACATATTTTTTGGCATTATCCCAAGCACCACCGGCATTAGCCATAAATACGGCTAACACAAAGCCAGTACTTAAGCCACCAATCAGCAATCCTAAAACGCCACCAACACCGAAAATTAGCCCTACAACCACAGGCGTTACAATAGCCAGGATAGATGGGAATAACATTTCACGTTGAGCTCCTTTAGTCGAGATTTCAACACAACGCGCATAATCTGGCTCAGCTTTACCTTCCATAATACCGACGATTTCGCGGAATTGACGACGCACTTCTTCAACCATTTTTTGAGCAGCGCGACCTACGGCATTCATTGTAAGTCCACAGAATACAAATGCCATCATGGAACCAATAAAGATACCTACAAGTACAATCGGATTCATTAACGTGACGTTATAATAGGTCATGAAATCAGCAAACGACGAAATTTTAATTTGATCAATGGATAACATTTGACTTCCCACCTGAGCTAGACCATCTACCGAAGCATGAGCTATGCGTTCAAGCGCTATTTTTATTTCTTCAATATAAGATGCCAAAAGTGCCAAAGCTGTAAGAGCTGCAGAGCCAATAGCGAAACCTTTACCAGTTGCCGCAGTTGTGTTTCCCAATGCATCCAATGCGTCAGTACGTTTACGAACTTCTGGGTCAAGACCACTCATTTCTGCATTTCCACCAGCATTATCTGCAATCGGACCATAAGCATCTGTGGCTAGAGTTATTCCCAAAGTAGATAGCATTCCTACAGCAGCGATACCTATTCCGTATAAACCTAAACTTAAATTCGGGATATATTCCATTGTTTGGAAATTAAACTGCGATGACATGAAAGATAAAACAATAGCAATTGCAATGGTAATCACAGGAATTGCTGTTGAAATCATACCTAAGCCTAATCCAGAGATAATAACAGTTGCAGGTCCAGTCTTCGAACTTTCGGCCACTTTCTGAGTTGGTCGATAACTTTGAGATGTATAATATTCAGTTGATTGTCCAATAATAATTCCGGCGATGAGCCCAGCAATAACGGAGAAAGAAATTCCAAGCCAATTCTCAATACCTAATGCCCAAAGAATAACAAAAGTAAATACTGCAATCAAAGCAGAACTTACATTTACACCTAAACCCAAGGCTCCGAGTAAATCCTTCATTTTAGCTCCTTCCTTGGTTTTTACCATAAAAATACCTATAATAGAAAGAACTACTCCTACAGAAGCTATCATCATAGGTGCAAAAACTGCTTTTACTTGCATTGCTTCATTGGCAATAAAGGCTGAAGCGCCTAAAGCTGCTGTAGCCAGAATAGACCCTGCATACGACTCATATAAATCTGCACCCATACCAGCTACATCACCAACATTATCACCAACATTATCGGCAATAGTAGCTGGATTACGTGGATCATCTTCAGGAATACCAGCTTCCACTTTGCCAACTAAATCGGCACCTACATCGGCAGCTTTAGTATAAATACCACCTCCTACACGTGCAAATAAGGCTTGAGTAGAAGCTCCCATACCAAAAGTCAACATGGTAGTGGTTATGTATATTAATTTGTTATGATCCACCGAATCAACAAAATGATCAAGAATCATGTACCATACAGCAATATCAAGTAATGCTAGACCCACAACGGTAAGTCCCATAACAGCACCCGAACGAAACGCCACCTGCAACCCGCTATTCAAAGAATGACGAGCAGCATTAGCAGTACGAGCCGAAGCATACGTAGCTGTTTTCATACCAAAGAAACCTGCTAAACCTGAAAAGAAACCGCCAGTAAGAAAGGCAAAAGGTACCCAGCCATTTTGTAAATTGAAGTAAGCCATCACAGCAAAAACAAGTGCTAACACTACGAATACAATAATAACCACTTTGTATTGCTGCTTTAAGTAAGCCATCGCTCCACGTCGTACGTGAAGCGCGATTTTCTTCATCACATCCGTTCCTTCGTCTTTCTTCATCATCTGCTTAAAGAACACAAAGGCAAAGACTAAAGCCAAAATTGACGCTGCCAAAACGACATAAATCAAGTTGTTCATAGTAAATAAATTAAGGATTAATAAATAAGGTTAAGTGTGTTTTTTAGTTATTGAGCTAACAACTGTAACAACGATTGTAAAATAAAATAGTTGTATTGCACAGCCAGCTCACTCTTGAATCGTGCTTCTGATTCCACATCTGCATCTTCATTCGTCCCTTCAGCAATGGTACGAATAAAGACACATGGAACTTGAAAATCGGCACACGCTTGTGCGATAGCAGCACTTTCCATATCGGCACAAAGCACCGACGGTAAATTACGATTAATGGTTGCCTTACGACTTGCACCTGTGATAAATAAATCACCACTGGCAATATCACCAAGTTGCAATTTTGGAGCAAGAATGTTATAGTCGACCAATTCTTTGCGCAATTCTTTGGCCTGTTTTAGAAAATTATGCACCGCATCCGTAGCTATTTGCAACTCGTTTTCGGGCGTCACGAATGATGTCACGCCGCGTAATGGAATTTCGTAACGACGGAATAATGGTCGCATATCCATATCGTGCTGAAAAAGACGCTGAGCTACCACAATATCACCCACATTGAGTTCTGGAACAACGGCACTAGCAATTCCCATCGACACTAATCGATCGACCTTAAACTCCTGCAACAAAATGGAAGTGGTTAATGCAGCAGCCACTTTCCCCCAATGAGAAAAAGCTACCACAATATCGACCCCATCAAAAACACCTTCATAAAATACACGATTACCTCTTTCTGTAATAGTTTTATGCTGTATCTGTTCTATAATGCGTTCGACCTCTTCGTGTTGGGTGGTTAAGATTCCTATTTTCATAGTACGATTGGTTTTAAGTAAAAACTATACGCCAATTATCAATGTAAACGTGCTTTGATTGCTTTGGTAGCTTCTTCGTAACCTGGTTTTTCCAATAAAGCAAACATATTTGCTTTATACGCCTCAACTCCTGGTTGATCAAACGGATTAACGCCTAACAAATAACCGCTTATACCGCATGCCTTTTCGAAGAAATAAAGCAACTCACCTAAATAATATTCATTCAATTTAGGTAATTCTATTTTTAAATTTGGTACGCCGCCATCTACGTGAGCCAACATGGTACCAAGTTCTGCCATTTTATTGACATCATCCACACGTTTGCCTGCCAAGAAATTAAGACCATCCAAATTGGCCTCATTAGCAGGAACACGCACTTCGTGATTCATTTCTTGCACCGAAATAACCGTTTCAAAAATGGTACGTTCGCCATCTTGAATCCATTGACCCATAGAATGTAAATCGGTAGTAAAATCGACAGAAGCTGGGAAAATACCTTTATGCTCTTTCCCTTCGCTTTCGCCGTACAACTGTTTCCACCACTCTGAAACGTAATGCAATTTTGGGTTGAAATTCACCAGTATTTCTATTTTTTTGCCAGATTTATACAATTCATTTCGCACGGCTGCATATTGTGCTGCCAGATTTTCGGCAAACGGTTTATCATCAGCACAAAGCATTTGCATACGCACCGCACCAGCCACCAACTCACGAACATCAAAACCAGCCACAGCAATAGGTAACAAGCCCACTGGCGATAATACTGAAAAACGACCACCGACATCGTCGGTAATCACAAAGGTTTTATAACCTTCTTGTGTGGCTAAAGTGCGTAAAGCACCACGTGATTTATCGGTAATACCAACAATTAGTTTTTTGGCAGCCGCAACTCCTTGTTGAGCTTCCAACTGAGTTTTCAACAGACGAAATGCTAACGCTGGTTCGGTAGTTGTTCCCGATTTAGAGATTGAAATAATGCCAAACTTCTTGGTTTTAAGCAGTTCTTGTAATTCAAACAAGTAATCCTCGCCTATATTTTGACCTGCATACACAATCACTGGCGACTGACGTTTTGTTTGCAACCAATCGAACGAATTGGACAACGCATCGATTACAGCTTTGGCGCCCAAATAACTGCCACCAATACCAACAACGACAACTACTTCGCAATTGTCGCGCAAAACTTTAGCGGTAGCTTCAATATCTGCTAAATGTGCTTCATCAATTTCAGAAGGCAAATTGAGCCAACCTAGAAAATCGCTACCCTTACCAGTACCAGCGTGTAAAACGTTGTTCAACCGAGCTGTTTCATCAGCGTATGCTTTGACTGCTTCGGCAGAAACAAAGTCAAACGCTTTATCCATGTGTAATTTAATATCTGCTTTCATAAGTGTATTGTTAAGCTTATTCTATACTAGAAAATAATTTATTGCAATTTAGAAGTCAATTCACGCATCACTAAAGCTGGGGAACGACGTTGATATAAAATGGCATAAACGGCATCCAAAATAGGCATATTTACTTGATATTTTTCGTTAATCTCGTAAATACATTTAGCACCATAATAGCCTTCTGCTATCATTTCCATTTCCACTTGAGCGGTCTTTACTGAATAGCCCTTTCCTATCATCGTTCCAAAGGTACGGTTACGGCTAAATTTCGAATAAGCCGTTACCAACAAATCGCCTAAATAGACAGATTCTTGCAAGTTACGATGAAACGGATAAACCGCATTACAAAAACGATTCATCTCTTGAATAGCGTTAGAAACTAAAACCGCCTGAAAATTATCGCCATATTTCAACCCGTGGCAAATACCAACGGCAATGGCATAAATATTCTTCATTACCGAAGCAAACTCAATCCCGTAAATATCATCACTTGTATACGTTTGTACAAAACGGTTACAAAGCAACTGCGATAATTCACGTGCCCTATCGCGATCTTTACAAGCCACAGTCAAGTAAGAAGTACGCTCTAAAGCCACTTCTTCTGCATGACAAGGACCACTCAATACCGCAATTTGTTCTAACGGAACATTATAGACTTGATGGAAATATTCAGAAATAACTAAATTCTCTTCTGGAACAATACCTTTGATAGCTGATACAATAATTTTACTATCAAGACGTAAACGAAGTTTTTTGAGGTGCTGTTTCAAAAAAGGTGAAGGTGTAGCAAAAATAAGGATATCAGAGTTTTTTACAACCTGATTAATTTTTGACGTAAAAACGATACGACTGGTATCAAAAACAATACCCGAAAGATAAGAGGGATTGCGGCTTTCGCGCTTAAATTCGTCAATTTGATCCTGACGACGCATATACCAAGTAATTTGAGGCTGGCGTTCCAATAAAATTTTTGCTATGGCCGTAGCCCAACTTCCACCACCCATGACAGCAATCCGCGGTTTCGATTCTTCCATAAATTATGATTATTATGATTATTTCGTATGTAAAAAATGAACAATTATGCGTCAAATTCACCTTCAAAAAACTGACACACAACAAGATAAAAAAAGAAATAGCTTGTAAAATTAGCATAATTTCACAAAACATATTATCAACTCACAAAAATAGCTAAAAAAGTAAGAAAAACAAACAAAGAAAGCAGTTTTAACCCTTCTCTCTAACAATAGCTAGACACTGATAAATAAAAGCAACTGATTACTAACGCAATAAGCCCAATTCATTAAAGAAAATAAGTAAAATAGCCAACGGCACAAAATAGCGCATCAAGAACAGATAGATGGGGAAAAATCGGCTCTTTAGTTTTCCGCCATTGCTCAATTCATCACGAATATCATCAGCCTTATAAAACCAGCCAATAAAAAGAGCTATAAGCAATCCTCCAAATGGCAAGAATAACTTAGAAGTGACAAAATCAAGCACCTCAAAGAGTGGTTTTCCGTTAATCATCAAACTTGAATATGGGCCTAAAGACAAAGAAGAGAGTACGGCTCCAATCATCAATAAAAGAGACGATGCAGCCACTACTTTTTTACGTGAAAGATGGAATTCTTCGGAGATGTAGGCCGTTATAACTTCTTGCAACGAAATGGTAGATGTAATAGCGGCAATAGCCAATAGTAAAAAAAATAAGATTGCAAAAATATAACCTCCTGTCATGTGTGTGAAAACACCTGGTAAAGTTACAAATACCAGTTGAGGTCCCTCCGCAGGATTAATGCCTAGTGAAAAAACTGCTGGAAAAATAGCAACACCTGCTAATATAGCAACTATCGTATCTACGACAGTAACTTGTACAGCTGTTTGTAGCAAATTATTCTGTTTACGCATATATGAACCATAAGTAATCATACATCCCATACCCAAACTAAGCGAGAAGAAGGCTTGCCCTAAGGCACTGAGCATGACCTGAGGCGTTATTTTGGAAAAGTCTGGTTTAAACAGAAATTTTAAACCTTCTAAGCCATTAGGCATGGTGACTGATCGAATAGAAAGCAAAATTAAAATAAC
>Ga0265295_1008935_pt1 | contig 10956 bp, 7 predicted proteins | sample Munlansysbiofilm_FD_192503 | JGI IMG/M metagenome (GOLD analysis project Ga0265295, IMG submission 192503) | Leachate microbial communities from a municipal landfill in Southern Ontario, Canada - Methane capture system biofilm | ecosystem: Engineered > Solid waste > Landfill > Unclassified ... | reverse complement strand
AACAACAACACTGCCCTCTATAGCGTAGTAATTTGCTTTAGTAGCAGTATAGGTATATGTGTCTGCTGGTAAACGAAACGTTACAGTACCGTCAGCAAGTGTTGTTAAAGAGCCTGTAACTTCGGTTGTTATCCCAACATACTTAATGGAAACGCCAGCCAGATTATCAGGCACTTGATCTTGAACCGAGAAGGTTACCGTTGGATATGCATCCAATTGTATATCTTCGGTTACATTAATTCCATCAACAACTATAATCCCTGTTACTTCATAGTAATTAGCTTTAGTAGCAGTGTAATTGTATGCTCCATCACAAAGAAGAACAGTTGCAGTACCACCAACCGTAGTGACCGTTCCGGAAACAATCCCTTCGTAAACAACCTTAACACCACTTAAAGCAGCAGCATCTTGATCTGTAGTATTCAATGTTACCTCATAGAAAGGTACAGGATTTGGTCCAACAACGTGGTCTACTATTGCCCAAGTTGCCCAAGTTGATCCAGAAGCAGCACCTGATGCAGAAAATGCAAGGTAATAATTACCTGTAAGTGATGCTAAATCTATGGTGTAGAGTTTCATCTCCTCGGTCAACTCAATTAAGTCGCCAATTGCAGTCCATGTTACCTTGTCGGCTGAATACATCACCTGTATTGATGTTTTAGGATCTGCAATAGGGTTTCCTACAGTAGCGTAAAAATTCAACTCTTCATTTGCACCTATTTGTAATAAAGGAGTAATAAGTTTCGAATTTGAGAACCCATATTGACTACCACAAGCAGCCCCTTTTGTACCTTCCCATTGAGCGCTCCAAACCTGATCCCAATTAATCCAACCAGTTTCAGCTTCCCATAAGGTTGGAACCCAAGTGCCCTCGAATCCTTCGGCTAATTGACCTTCGGCAACAACAACACCTTGTGTAGTACCAGTGTTATTCTCGTTATTCTCATCATCAGGAAGAGTAGCTGTAATCGTATGACGACCAGCAACTGCTGCTGTCCATGTAACAGGAACTACAATTTCTTCCAAAACAGCAATTGCTGGTATGTTAGCAACAAAATCAGTTCCGTTAACATTTACAGTAACGTCAACATCGGTTTGATCTACACCTCCAACGTTAAGAACAGAAACACTGATTACAACGTCAGAACCAGCCATATTAATATCTTGTGAGAACATTACGTCGTTAACCATGATATCGTTGGCAGGAGTTTCCCACATATTAACATCATCAATCAACCACCAGTATCCACCACCACCAATATAGCGGAAACGAATTTGCACATTAGCTTGATTCGCTATTGGGGTTAAATTAACATAAACTTTACCGTCGTTAAACATATGTGCCTCGTCAGGAAATTGATACGACCAAAGTTCCTGAATGTCAGCATTAAAACCATCGTTTGATCCTTCAACTTTGATAAGTAAATTAGGATAAGCTACATCAAAATCTTTACCAAGCTGACGAGCCATATATTCAAACGACATCAATGCATTTGCTATTCCCGTAAGATCAAAGATAGGAGAAACCAATGCTGCTTCGGCTGGATTAACTCCAATTTCTGTTCCATTTAAGTTATCGAACATGGCATAACCATTTTCAGCAGTAGTTGACTCTAATTGTCCGCCAAATGCACCACCTACAGTTGTCCATGTAAAATATTTTCCTCCTACAATACTTAAACTTGACCAAACATCTAAATTGCCATTAAATTCAGTTGCATATGGCAACTCAAACGGCTCGTAAAAACAAACAGTAGTAGAGACTGTATTGTTTGTTTCATCGTTATCCTCAGCCACAATAACATTGGCAATAATTTCAAATTCACCAAATTCAGTAAAATCAAACGTACCAATTGTTACTTCCTCGCTTGCTCCCATAACCAAATCTCCGGCCCATTCAAATGGAGTTTGCTCCGCTCCAGCTACAGACCATGAAATTTGTGCTGCAGTAAGATTTTGGGCGCCATTGTTTTTTAAAACAACCTTAACCTCTTCGTTGCTCAATGCCCAATTAATCGGATTTGGAGCAGTAATTGAAGTCAATGCAGGCTCAATTCCGGGCACTTCCTCTACTGAAATATCGTCAATGCTAATATACCAAGGAGATCCATTTATTGTACCTAAAACTCCTAAATAGTATATACCATCTGCCTCAGGACTAAATAATCCTTCAATTAGCTGATAATCTCCAGCAACAACACCAGTAAGTGCTTTAGCAACATAGGTCATCCCTGCAGCAGTTGCAGATGTTCCGTATTTTAAAGTAATACTAGCATTTGTAGCAGTTGCCCCGTCTTGGCGTGCATAAACAGAGAACCTATATAGCTCCGCGGCTTCTAAAGCAACAGGCTTTTTCGTAAATAACCATGCCGTATTATTGTATTTAAGATGCGCATTAAAACTGCCCGTTCTAGGAGTTCTGTTGTATGATGTTTGTGCAGAGTTTGCTAGCCAACCTTCAGTACCAGTAACTTTCACCATATCCCAGCTAGCAACGGGTTGCTGGTTTGTATTTCCCTCTTCAAAACCATCGTATATTGGAAGATATAAAGGAGTAATGAAAGTAGTGGTAATAGAGAAATTCTCAACCGCTTTACCGCCTTCGGCTGAGGTTATAGAAAACTCTTGTGTGTCTGTGTCACCATCTACTAAGCCAGTAGCGGGGGCAGTTACTTTAATTTTATAGTCTGCAGAACCTCCTGAAGGAATGCTCATTACTTCAGTTAAAGGAGTAACTCCATCGGCTTGCAATAACTCATAGCTCCAAGAGCCCCCTGTTGCTATTGCAGGCGTGAAGTTATCAGCAGAAGTTCCAGTATTGTTAATAGTTACTGTATATAAACAACTACCAGCAACTGAAACGACCGTCCCTTGTGGATAATTAACTGCAAATGAATAAGGTTGTGGTTCATATACTAGAACATCATCTAATCCAATATTTCGCCACCAATCTCCTACAACCTTAAATTGCACTACAACATCGTTAAATGCATAGGCAGCCAAATCAACCGTCACGCTTTCCCATCCTGTTGTTTGTTGATCTAATCCTGGTTGAATATCATTATTCCATGTTCCATCTGCAAATATATTGACTTCCAATCTTGAAGTATATCCAGCATTTTTTCTGTTCCAAAAAAAGTCAAGCTTTGCACTAGTTGTTCCAGACAAGTCAATCGTAGGTGAATTCAACAACCCTATATCATCTTTGTCTGCAGAATAAGAATCAAAATAGGCAAAGTATCCTGTACCAGTTGTATTATCACCAGTAATTGCTCCGCCACCACTCGTGGAATTTTTTATAAAAGTCCAATCATAATCATTCGAAGGATCATTCTCCCAGACACCAGAAGTCCCCGCATGTTCGAAACCATCAGTAAAAATCACCCCTTTTGAGGCAAAATCCATTGATTTCTTTGTATAGGTTACTTTTGCTGGGTTACTTGGGAATTGATCTTCCTTCTCGGAAAGCTTGCTGTTCTTCTCCATTTTATCGGAAAAGTAGTCGCCATTTATTTGAGTAAATGGGCTCACATACACAAGCTTTGCAATGTCAGCTCGCCGTTGTTGGTCATTTCTGACCACCGTTGGAGCCTTTTGCGCCATGGTCCACGTAAACGTGAACAAGAGCAAAAACGTAAAAAATAAATTCTTCTTCATTTGAATTTAGTTTAGTTAAACAATAATTGTTAATTAGATATTCAATTTAATAACAGGCAGTGCCTGTTTTTCTTAATACACAACACAAATAATATTTGTGTTCTGGATTTTTTCTCCATAGGCATTTCCGTTTTAGTTAATTTCCAAATCTACAAAAAAAACGAGAACATAAATCAGTTTCAATTAAAAAAAGTGATTTATTCTCTGAAATTATCAATAAAACCACTCCCCTGTTATTAAAAATGTCAACTTGCTCTAACCCCAACGAAGGGATTATGAGCGCTCCTTTTATCTCAATCTTAAAGGGGTTAAATGTATAATTATGTGGTTACTGTCAACATAGCAAACATGAAAAATAGACCTGCATAAAAATCACTCGGAGTATTGTTTCATTGCTACACGCTTCATTATTAACAAACGGATAAATATAAACAATTAATTTGACAAATTCTACATTAAATGGCTATAAATTTCCACCCAATAAAGAATACGAACATAATAATATGGGCTAAGCATCTCAAATGGAATTCCAAAGTCGTATATTTCACTCTTTCAAGCCGAGAGTTTCCCTCACAATAGAATTGTGGTGTATTTTGACAAAAGCGTTTCTCTGAGTTCGGGATAAGAGTAATTTATGGATCTTGCCCCGCAAGGAGTAATTGAGTTTTATGCTCCACACAGCGTATCATCCACAAAGGCGAATTTCCAGCCATTGGGAGTATGGATGAAATAATACCCACGAGGGTTACCATAGGCGTTGGGTATATATACTGCCATAATTTCCGCCTGAGTATAGGCAATTTTCACTGGCCTGGTTTCGAAGGTTTCACTATTGACTACCTCATCAGGAATGCTCGTAATACTTATGTAATATATTACATTGATATTGCTATAAATGAGTTCACAAGGGGTTGAATCGTCATTCACATACTCAAATATTAAATCACCGATTGCTCTGGGTCTAGTCGTAAAATCATCCTCCGGAGCAAATCCAAAATCGTCGTTTCTGGTACCCAGTTTTGTTGTCGTTCCTGGAGCATAGTATCGTCTTACGTCCATTTTCGAATCAATGTATTTGGCTAACGTTTTATCTTTTTCGCGGAGCAAATTATTAATGTTCTTGCCCCAATAACAATCTTTTAGGAAGCCATCAAGAAAATCAAGAAACGGATCTTCAAATCCACCGGCTGAATCATTGTCTTCGGACTCATCTACGTCAGCATCCAAAGCATCTACTTTCAATGAGTTGATTACGTGTTCTATAATATCTCTCATCCGCTCTTTCTCGGTTTCAGGATATTCAAAGCGAGTGTTAAAATAGGTTTCGCCAAAACGTAGAAGATAGTCTGTATGCAAGATATCATCCATTTTATACTCGATAATATAACGTTGACTTTCGAGTTTTTTATTGAATATACCCTCTTTTAATTTCAAATCCTCCTGATATGCTTCGTCAATTGAAAGTTGTTCCCCATCGGAATTGAAATCATTTTTGTACTCGTAATAAACAATAAATTTGATTTTCTGATTTTCCGAAACAAACTTTTGTCCATCTTGGTTTGCGGCTTCGCTTTGCGGGATCAGGAAGTTGGGATATTCAACGGTATAACCGTAGCGATCGTTATGGTAGGTTTCATATTCTATGTTGTTTTTTCTTGTGTCTCTATTTTTGGCACTTACACCACCTACCGTAAGAAGAGCGAGTGCAAAGAAGCATACTTGATTCATTGCTGTTTTCATAATAGTTGTTTTTGCGAATTATTGTGTGTAAAAAACAAAAAAAAGTAAACGGCTGAAAAACAAGCCTTAACTGGTCTTCGATTGTTATCTAGCCACATAGCTGGATACATTTTCTGCGATTTTTTGAATGGAATTTTCGTCGTTGCTTGCAATAAAAAGATTGTTTTCATAGTCGATAAAAGCCACGCTGTTGTTTTTGAGCCATATGGGGCTCTTACTACTGCCTACGTCGGTTGCTTTTAGTATTATTTGATTGGTTCCATCAGCATTGGCTATGCAGTAAGGTCCATGCGCCAAATCGCCCATCTCGACCACGGATCCGAAAAGCACTTTTGTTTCATCCGGCGAAAGTGTATAATAGGTAAAATCTGTTTCTACCCCGTAATCTTCGCTCCCTTTCGTCTTCAGTATTTCAAAATCCAGTTTGTCGGTCAAACAGACCTTTATACTATTGCGAGTGTAAAATAGATGTTGGTCAATGATTTGAAAGTATTGTTCGGCTTTATTAGAGGATAACGTTCCTGAAAGTTTCTTGATAAAGCTATAGTCATACCCTTTTTGGGTAATATTCTTATTGGCAATGGAGTAAATAGCCATGGATATAAAGTTGTAGTAATCCCATTTAAAGTTATGGCGTATAATCAGTTTTCCATTGTATAAAAAGAGTGGGCTTGTCTCGTTGTACGTTTCGGTTGTGCAGGTTTTCTTTGTGAGTTCCCAGTTGATTATCCATTCCGGCGTAATCTCTGCTTTACTAAGATCTACCGATTTAAGCCACAGCATACTATCACGTTCTACGCTGTAATACATTATATTTCCTTCGGGGTCGAAGGTGAAATTAAAGATGGCATCGGGTTCTTCTGCAAATTTCACTTTTTTGTTCTCGTCAAAGCTGTGGAAATACAGTTCGCCATTCACCAAATAGGCTAAGGGGCATTGCGTATAGGCAATTTCGACAGGCTTTTCCGTAATGACTTCTGCCAAAGTTGTATCTGCAGTGTTCTTTTCGGTGTTTTTGTTTTTCTGATTGCCACCAGTGCAGGCTGCAAATATGACAAGCGTGGCTAATAAAAAGATGGATTGTTTCATTTTGTTGAGTGTTTTATGGTTTGTTATCTTGACCAGTGTTGTAAAAATAAATCTCATTATTACTCGTCAAATTTGCCAATGGACAATTTGCGTATAAAATATCGACCATTTTTCCTACAATACGTTCTGCGGAATTTGTTTCCATATTTTCACTTCCGTTATTCTCATTCGCATTATAGCAAGAGGCAAAAATGACGCGTATTGATAAAAAACAGACTGTTTTTCTCATTGTCAAAAGGGGTTTAATGTTGAATTATTACCGTTCCCATTTTTCGTTTTTCCATTTCAGAGTGAGGGTTTTGGTTGCTTCAAATGGTATTTCATGGATTTCATCGTAATCCATTAATTGATCGGCATCCATACTTACCTTTAACGCTGTTCCTTTTTGAGGCAGTTGATAATAAAGATTATAATCACCTTTGGTAAATTGCTGTTCCGCATACGTTCGGGTGTCGGGCGACAGTTGGGAAACATCAACAAAGTCAGCCAATGTGAATTTTTGATTGCCACCAAGTTTATAATTGTGGTCTTCGGTCAGCTCCTCGTTTTGATGGAAAAATACCCTTATTTCACTCCCCGATTCTGTACCACTATTTACGGCCACCAACTTGCGGCCACCTTTCAAATTCCAATAACACATTTCCCATCCAAACTGCATTCCTGCGAGACTAAGATACCCGTTTTTAACATCACAAATATCAATGGGCGTTGGCGAAATGTCGGAAGCCTTTTCTTCACCAATATGGTCGAGTAGCCTCTTTCGATTGGCTATACTCATTCCTTCCATGGGGAATGCATCATCGGGCAGAAGCAAAAAAACCTCTTTAATATTCACAACGGATACTTGTTCCAAAGTGATCAAGGTTTTGGCAGTGTTTTTTTTATGTCCCTCCCCTTTACAAACAATAAACAAGGCAAAAAGGGTGATCAAATAAATTTTTATTTTTTTCTTTTTCATCAAGATCCAGCATTAAAATTTATTGTTTTAACCAATCCATTCGCATCCAATAAAACAACCAATGAGAATATTTCCCAATTCATCACCACGGTTTTATCCCCATTATCACTTTCGTAGATATTATCTTCGGTTAAATTGAATTTTTTCATTAGAAAATCCGTGTCGCAATTTTTGTCTCCACAAATGATCCATCCAAACTGCCTTCCTGTCTTGTTCACGGTGGCGTGAATCATACGTTCCTCATCAAAAATTAGCTTAATGCCCTCAAACTCCATCGTTGTAGTAGTTACACTATAATCTTCGTCTATATAGCCAGAAACTTCCAAGGGGCCATTTTCTGTCGATTCAGATTGTGGTTTCCCCAGTAGACGTTTGGCATCATCGGGATTGGCTCCTAACTGCAGTTTAGCAAGTGTGATGTTTTGCAAAAAAGGAAGATTTATTGCACCTCCCTGTACGTTGATCTCCATTGTTTCGATATAGTCTATCAAAAACACATCGCCGGATGGGACGAGTATGAGCGCATTGAAAAAAGCGTTCTCCGCATCATAGTTGATAAGTGCAGAGTAGTAGGAACCAAAAAGATGGGTTATGGTCACATTTTCTAATTTAGTGCCAGCTTCTATGCCATTTCCCCGGCCGAAAGGTGCCCAGACTTCGTTGCCCAAAGGATAAATCGCTTTCCATTTGTTTTTGTACTCATTTTCAGCATTCATCTGATCTTGTTCTGTTTCAAAGTCGGGATATTCAAACATTGCGAGTTCGTGGTTATAAAACTCAAGATACCGTTTGGTAAATACTTTTTCTTCGTCAGGAAAGATGTATTCGTTGTCATTGGGGTTTTGAAAGATGCTTCTTAGCCATTTTTCGCCCGAAAGAGTTTGTTGTACATCGATTGATTCTTTCACAGAATCGGAACTTTTCCCCTCTTTATTACTAGGAGTTTGCATGCAGCTTATTGGAGTCGTAAACAAAAGCAACCAGCCGAGCAGTGTTATTAAAAAAAGTGTTGTTTTTTTTATTGCTATTTTCATCGGTGTATCATTTTTGGGGTCCTAGTCGATTGGAATTTTCTTCGAAACCCTTGCTGTTCCAGTAAAAATCAATATGCTAATTAATTCTTCAACGCACCATTTTAACCCGTTTTACTCCTCTGTAACTTGGGATGGTTTTCAATGTTTTCAAATAATCAATGGTAACTTCTGCACTGGTACGAAACAAGCTTTGTCCCGGGTCTTTGTGGTCATACTTGTAAACCGCAGCCATATAATGGTTCAATACTACGGAATAGGTTTTATCCATTACAAAGGGTTTACCATTGGTTGTTAAAAGCTCCACCTTATTGAGACTTCCATCAGGGTTAAACAAGTATCGTGTGGTCATTCCCGAAGGATAAAGAGATGAATAGTCCCCAAAATTATAGGCAGAGAGCAATAGATTTCGGATTTCATGTCCGGTGAGATTAATCCGCACCACTTCGTTACCAAACGGATCCATTTCATAGACATCTCGGGTACGTACAGGACCTTTGGCAAGTTTTGACACACGCACTCCGCCAGGATTAATAAAGGCAAGGTCTGTTCCCGAAAGCACACGGATGGCATCGGTCATTAGGTATCCTACTTCTTCACTGGTTAAGAAATCGTCTTCGGCAATGGCAATAATTTCGGTTAATGCTGGATTAATATTATAGGCATCCACCATTTCCTGAATATCGGCACGACGGTTTCCCTCCTTACCTACCGTGAGCAACTGCATTTCTCGGTTTAACTTGCCTTCGGGAGTTACGGTAAGGCGTATAAGTGTTGCATAATAAAGCCTACTTCCGGCTTGAGTAATCATAATTCCATTATGAATTTGATCTTTCTCGATTTTAGTGTGAGAATGTCCTCCAATGATTAAACCTACGCTTTCTGCCGGCATCTGCATGGCTATTTCAACATCTTCTTCAAATCCCATATGATTGAGCATAATAAACACATCGCAACTATCTTTTAAGAAGAGATAATCCTGAGCCGTTTTAAAGGGATCTTTAAACGCAAATCCGATCACATTGTCAGGATGCGAGTCCGGTATTCCATTCTTATTTATATTCAAAAGAGAAACAAAGGCTATTTGAAGATTGTTGGGTGTCCTTACTATCTTGTAGGGTTTAATTTTAAAATTGGCCTCCTTCGGAAGCACCATGTTCGCACTAATAAAATCAAATTCAGCTTTATGCGAAATGTCTTCAAACCCCGTAAGGCGAGAATCGAATTCATGGTTTCCAACGGCCGAGAGGTCGAATTTTATCGCATTCATCAATTCAATAATGGGCATTCCTTTTTCAGAATATTGATCGTTTGCAGGATTTCCCGTTTGATTATCGCCCCCCGAAACAAGTAATAAATCAGGATAAATAGAACGCAAACTGTCAACCATAAAGGCAAATCGTGGGAAATTATCCAGAGCTGCATGCATGTCGTTCACGGCAAGAATTTCGATGGTTTTTATTTCAGATTGTTCTGTTTCTTTTCCCTTTTGATTTGTATTACAACCCATTAATAGGGATATGCCAAGCAAAGCAATGATATGGATTACTTTTGGTGTCGTTACAATTGTCTTCAAATTTCCTTTGTTTCTAATGTTTATATACAAATGATTTCCTTCGCTTAGTTCGCCATTAAGCTCAACGCTATTGCCATAAGCGTCGGTAACAACTGGTAGCTTATTGGGCAGTTTTTCGTTGCGCTGCGCAAAATAGGCACGAACTACGTCTAACACCTTAGCCCCGTTATATATTGATATCTCTTCATCGTCGATATATAATTTCATATTCCTAATTTGAAGGTTAAGTGTTATGTTGTTAAACGATTTGCATGCAATATACATCTAAAATTTAAAAGCACTAAATTTCGGGTATATTTTCAGCGTTGCCGGAATCAATCGTATTGCATTGGAAAGTAGGGCTAGAGCTTTTCTATATTTCCTTATTCAATTCCATATTCCTTTGCTATTTTAGGGTATTTGTCAAGCATGGTATTCATTTCATGAAACACATGGGTGTAAATTGCTAATGTTTCATTGACAAATTGTTCTTTCGTTAATTTCTTCATGGCGTTCATGTCTTTAAATTTTAGTTGTGAATTTCTGCAGCTATATCCACATAGGATTTCGCCTACTATTGCAATGTAAATACTTATTAATCAGTCTTTGCAAGAAAACGCCAAATTACTGCGTTATTCTCGTTTTTGAAACAGTCATCCCGATGTAGCTTTTGTAAGTTTAAAAAAAACAAAAGCACAAATCGGGACTCCTTATTTTCAACAGCTTCGGAAGCACCCGATAAGAATACGGGACAGGCTTTATCTTTGCCGATTTCTTAACAAAGACAGAAAAACAGGGTGTTTTCTTGCTGACACTAATTACTGTTTAATAAAAACCCAACAGGCTAATCTTCCATACGTTCAGGCAAAAGCCTGTTGGGCTCACTATTTACTTTAAACTTTTAACTTATCTCTATTCCCTAATCA
>Ga0265295_1008933_pt1 | contig 10959 bp, 7 predicted proteins | sample Munlansysbiofilm_FD_192503 | JGI IMG/M metagenome (GOLD analysis project Ga0265295, IMG submission 192503) | Leachate microbial communities from a municipal landfill in Southern Ontario, Canada - Methane capture system biofilm | ecosystem: Engineered > Solid waste > Landfill > Unclassified ... | reverse complement strand
ATACCGTTTCATGTCAGGATCGGCTGCCTCCTCACTGCGCACATGATCGCGCAGACCTTTCAATCCCAGTTCGGCAGCCAGGTTCACAAGACATGAAAAGTCCTTGAATCTTTTGGGAGCAGGGCAGGGCACATCCAGCCCATCGGTGAAGATCAGCACGGTCTTTATGTCGTGGGCATCTTCCATTCCCGTGCGGAAAAAATCCACCGCCTCGCGTTCCCCGTTGAGCACTCCATAACTTCGGTTCATCCCCTGCCGCACGGTTTCGACCATCTTCTCCACTTCGGGGTGGAAACGACCCTTTTCCCTGATCAGGCTCAAGGTGGGGAAGTCGTGATCCTCGCGCGCGGCCGCGACCTTGTGGCCGCCGTTCCTGTCGATGAAGACGACCTGCGCGTCCCCGGTCTGGAACCATTCGATTTCGTCGTCCTTGAGCCTGACCACGGCGGCGCTGGTGCTCCACAGTCCGCAGCGCTGAGAAAGGTCGATTCGGCAACGTTCCATTCGGGTTCGGATCGAGTCGTTGGCCTCGGCTCCAAGTCTGACGAGGGGGTGGTGATTGCGTAAGAAAACCTGGCCCGCGATGGATGAAGCCATGCAACCGCCGCTTGTGCCACCTTCGAAGCAAGCGCCGGTAAGGCTGGTTGCGCCGTCGAAGACGCCGAAGATAGTGCGATCTATGATCAGATAGTCTTCGTTCCGGGTACCGGAACCCTGCTCCAGAATGTGTTCGACTTTCATGACGGGGTGCTCCTGCATACGACCTGTGAACGCATTCCAGGAGACCTGTCAAAGTGATAAATGCGATACTTTTCCCGTGTTCCGATCGAAATAATCGATCGTTCCATGCTGGTCGGGTGTGCCTCTGTCGCACGGAAAAGGCCGGGAAGTTTCCTTCCCGGCCACCGATGGAGGAGGGCCTGTTTGATTAGGCCTTGTTTCTGGGGGCCGAGCCGAAGAGCTTGGCGAACATGGCCTTGCGGTTCATGAGGCCAGGCGTTGCGGCCGAGGCCACCGCGAAGTCGTGATACTTTTGCGGCGGCATCTGGTAGAGGTAGATGACCCTGGTCGAGTCGGCGTCGCCCAACACCGCATCGGGGTACTTCTTCTGCACCTCGGCCAGGCGATTTTCAGCCAGGGCCAGCATTTCGTCCCGCTCCCCAAAGTTCATTGTTCCCGTCGGGCATGACTGTACGCAGGCAGGAACACGTCCGTTCTGGACCCGGTCCAGGCACATGGTGCACTTGGTCATGACCTTGGTTTCCGCATTTTGGCGCGGAATGTTGTATGGACAGGCTTCGCGGATTTCATCGAAATCCGGCAAATTCTTGGTTCGGTCGGTGAAGGTGATGGCACCGGTGACTTCGTCCTGCAGGATGGCCTGATCGTCATAGGCGTCGGCGGTCATTTTACAGGGAGGCTCCGTGCAGTGCCTGCATTGTTCAGGAAAGAAGAGCCAGGCAGCCATGAAGCCCTGGTCGTCACTGATTTCCTTCATGTGCACGGTCTTGTACGTGATGGCCGAGACGTCCATGGGATTCTGGTAGGACCCATGATTTCTGGTCTGCTCGGCCGGGAGCTTGTTCCATTGCTTGCAGGCAACCTGGCAACCGCGGCAGGCCGTGCATTTGGCCAGATCAACGAAGAATGATTTTCCTGACATAGTGACTCCTTACGCCTTCTTGACGTTGACCATGAAGGCCTTGGTTTCCGGAATACCCGTGTTCGCATCGCCCACGCTTGGCGTCAGCAGGTTGGCCGAATCGCCACCTTCCTTGGGCCAGACCCAGCCGTAATGCCAGGGGATGGCCACCAGATGGGTTGGAGTGCCCATGATGTTCATGGGTTTGAGTCGCTTGGTGACCATGGCGATGGCCCAGAGCTCTCCACGCGGGTTTTCAAGAATGACTTTTTCGCCGTTCTTGATGCCTTTGAGTTCGGCCAGATCCTCGCTCATTTCGCAGAACATCTGCGGCTGAGCCTCTATGAGCCAAGGCTGCCAACGGGTCATAACTCCTGTCTGCCAGTGTTCGGTGACGCGGATAGAGGTGCAGACAAAGGGGTAGCGAGGGTCGCACACGGCGCGCTTCTTTTCCTCGCCAGCAAAGATGAGGGCGGCCGGGTTATTGAGCCGTTTTGAGAAGGGATGCTCGGCAATGGGGCACTCCATGGGCTCGTAATGTTCCGGGAACGGGCCTTCGTTCAGGCCGGGGCCGTAGAGTTGGCCCATACCATGGGTGCGCATGATGAACGGGTGTTTGGTGCCTGGGGCGCCTCCACCGTCAGGAATGTCGATGAGCCATTTTTTGCCCGTTTCGTTCCATGCCAGGACGGGCTTCTCCGACTGGTAGGGTTTGCCGTTCAGGTCCACCGATGCGCGGTTATAGAGTACGCGACGGTTCAGCGGCCAGGACCATGTCCAGTTCGGATACAGGCCGACTTTGGCCTGCTCCGGAGTCTGGGTCTTGTCCCTGCGTTCGGCCAGGTTGCCCTTGTCCGTATAGGAGCCGCAGTAGACCCAGTTGCCGCAGCAGGTGGAGCCGTCGTCTTTCAGGTTGGGGAAACCGTTCACCTGACTGCCCGCCTTCAAGAGGGTCTCGGTGCCGTCGGCGGCTTTGACCACGGTGTCCTTCAAATAATAGCCGTTGATGAGCCTGGCCACCTTGTGCGGGTCGAATTCGTGTCCGTCGCCCCAGTCGGAGGTGTTGAGCCCGAGTATGGGTCCGGGAAAAGCGCCCTTGTCCTTTTTGTAAAGCTCTTGCAGCTTGAGCGCCAGTTCATAGATCATATCGCCGTCCGGCTTGCATTTGCCCATGGGTTTGGGTCCTGCATAGCGCCACTGCATCCAGCGGCCGGTGTTGGTGATGGAGCCCTGTTTTTCATAGGAAACGGCGCAGGGCAGGAAAAAGACTTCGGTCTTGACGTCCCTGGGGTTCATGTCCGGTCCTTTCCAGAAAGAGCCGGTCTCGTTTTCGTAGATGTTGACATTGACCATCCAGTCAAGCTTGGACAGCGCCTCGCGGGTTTTGTGGCTGTTCGCGCCGCTGGCAGCGGGATTCATGCCCCAGGCGAAGAAACCCTTGAATTGGCCTTTGAGCATTTGGTCGAAGAGAACCAGCCAGGAAGCGTTCTGGCCGACATCGAGCTTGGGCATCCACGTATAGGCGGTGCTTAGGTCGGCGTCTTTGTACATGGCTTTCAGGAGACTCGCGAAGTATTTGGGCTTGTGCTGCCACCAGTTGACGCTTTTGGGGTCATTGCTGACCGGGGTGCTGGCCTTGATGTATTCTTCGTAGGTCTGCAACGCGGCATTCGGAGTCGCCATGTAGCCGGGGATGATGTGATACAGGAGGGCATGGTCCGTGGAGCCCTGCACATTGCCTTCGCCGCGCATGGCGTTGACCCCGCCGCCGGCCATGCCGATGTTGCCCAGCAGGAGCTGGATCATGGCCATGGTGCGGATGTTCTGCACGCCAACGGTGTGCTGGGTCCAGCCCATGGCGTAGAGGATGGTGCCGGATTTTTCCGGAGCCGACGTTTCTGTGAAGGTTTTGTAGACTTCGAGCAGCTTGTCTTCGGGAGTGCCCGTAACCGAGGATACGGTTTTGGTGTCATAGCGGGCGTAATGCGCCTTGAGCAGCTGGTAGACGCAGCGGGGGTCTTTCAGCGTCATGTCGCGTTTGGGTACGCCGTTTTCGTCCATGGCGAAAGCCCATTTCTTCTTGTCGTATTTGCGGGTCGCTTCGTCGAAGCCGGTAAAGAGGCCGTCATTGAATCCGAAGTCCGGACCGACAATAAAGGATGCGTTGGTGTAATTCAGTACATAATCTCTGAAAATCAGGTCCTTATCCAATATATACTTGATCATGCCGCCGAGGAAGGCGATGTCCGTGCCGGAACGCAAGGGCGCGTACAGGTCGGCTTTGGCGGAGGTGCGGGTGTAGCGCGGATCGACATGGATGAGTTTGGCCCCCTTTTCCTGGGCCCTGGTCACCCACTTGAAGCAGATGGGATGGGTCTCGGCGTGGTTGCCGCCCATGATGATGACGCAGTCGCTGTTCTTGATGTCGATGATGTGGTTGGTCATGGCGCCACGCCCAAAACTCTCCGCCAGGGCAGGGACCGTGGAACTGTGGCAGATGCGGGCCTGGTGCTCGATGTAGGTCAACCCCAGTGAACGCAGGAAGGCCTGGTAGACCCAGCATTCCTCGCTGTCCAAAGCCGCCGAACCTACGGACGCGAGCCCCTCGACCCTGTTGACGACCTGTCCTTTGGAATTTTTTTCGGCAAAGGTCGTGTCACGGACTTTCTTGATGCGCTTGGCGATCTCCTCGATCATCCACTCCCAGCTCTTTTCCTCCCATTTATCGCTGCCCGGAGCACGATACTGGGGAGCGGTGACTCGTTTCTCGTTCTCGCCCAGTTGGAAGAGACTCGCTCCTTTGGCGCACAACGCACCCTCATTTATGGGATGATCAGGGTTGCCTTCAATGTTGATGGAACGCCCGGTCTTCTCATCGGTGCTGACGATCAGGCCGCAACCCACTGCGCAATAACAGCAGACGGATGTGGTTTCCTTGCCCTTGCGTAATTTCAGAAGCTGCGCGTGAGCCGTGGTCGGACCAAAATCAAAACCCATGCCACCAAAGGCCGTAACCGCCGTGGCGGCCGCAGTGAGTTTGACAAACTCTCTTCTCCCCAGTTTCATGCTTGATACTCCTTGCTAAGGTTTGACAGCATTGGATTTACCGTCTGTCCAAAATTTGTTTGCATCAGTCGCTATGTGTATAGACGAATTCTATTCGTCATATTTGATATTCGTATCGATCTATGCACAAGCACAAACTTTGGCAAAACTTTTCCAAATACTGACGGTTTTGCATTTTCACAGGAAACCTCTCTTGAACAATGTTGCGGACAGCACCAGAAAATCTCTGCTTGCATCAACGCTGGCAGAAAATTGGATTTGAGGAAAAAAGAGTTCATGAATTTAAACTGTTGAAAATGAATGGAGGCATAAGGAACCGAGTGGGCAGGAACTGGTAGAATCTTTGCGTATAGAAAGGATCAATTGTTGCGGGAATCGATTATTACATCTGTAAGCAGCATTTTGCTCTTTTTTGACGGGAAATAGTGTTTTTAACTGTTGGAGAAGCTGCACATTTTTCAGTTCACTTTAAAACAGTAAAAATATAGTAATTTAATTTAGTTATATATATTTTTTAGTATAAAAAAGTGCATGATCATGAATATTATATGGTATCTGCCGTGACAGTCTCTACCGTAATTATGCTGATTTATTTATTATGTCATTTTTGACATATCATTGTTGGCGTCAGAATTTGACATTTTTCCACTAGACGATGGGCATTTCCGACAGCGCATAGGAGTCTTCGATACATCATTGTCGGTTGTATTTTTATAACAAATTGGACGGGTTGTTGATTTGCAGCTATGGCCACGATAGAAAAAAACTTTCTATCTACCCAAAAAGAAAGATAATTTTTAATAATCATCTTTACGCGGCTCACAATGAAACAAAACATGAAGTCTCCCGGCGTGACGGTCCAGAGTTTGGCATTTTTCGAAAAATTCAGCGAGCACTGCCTGGCGGCTTTGGAAACGGCTCGGGAACAGAGGCGGCCCATCGCCGGGGTCTACTGCATCTACGCGCCCCTTGAGATCATCCGCGCCGCAGGGTGCGTGCCCATCGGCCTGTGCGGCAAGCGCCAGACCCCCATCCAGGCTGCCGAGGCCGTGCTTCCGGCCAGCCTCTGTCCGCTCATCAAGTCCAGCTACGGCTACGCCAAGACCGATACCTGCCCCTTTTTCTCCGCAGCGGATTTCATCATCGCGGAAACCACCTGCGACGGGAAAAAGAAGATGTACGAGTTTTTGGAACGGATAAAACCTATGCACCTGATGCATCTGCCGTATGACCAGTCCCTGGCGAGCGCCCTTTGCTTCTGGCACGCCGAGGTGGAGCGGTTGGGGCACTATCTGGCGGCTCATGGCGGCGAGCCCATCGCCTTCGCGCGTTTGCTGGAAGAGGTGGAGATTCAGAACTCCGTTCGCGCCCTGATGTGGGAGATAGTGCGCATCAATGCCGACGGCCCGCCCCTGCTGACAGGCATGCAGCTTCTGCCCGTGCTGGAAAGCAAGGGGTTCATGGTCGAGGCCGAGCCTTACCTTGCGGCTCTGCGCGAGCTGCGGGACGAACTTCTGGAGTTGCGTTCACGTTCCACGGGGACAACTCCCGACCGCCGGTTCAGAATCCTCTTGACCGGCACCCCGGTCGGCAAGGGCTCCCACAAGGTCCTGCGACTGGTCGAGGAAAGCGGGGCGGTGGTTGTCTGTCTGGACAATTGCAGCGGGATCAAGGGGCTGAGCAGCCCGGTAAGTACCAAAGGCAATCTTTTTGAAAACGTGGCCAGACGATACCTCAATATTCCCTGCGCTTGCATGAGCCCCAACCCTGGGCGTCTGCAAACCGTCGAGGATTTATGCCGCGATTTCGACATCCACGGCATTATCGATCTCACCTGGCAAGGGTGTCACGGGTTCAATGTCGAATCCCAGGTCGTCCGTGAAAGAGGCGAGCAACTGGGAGTACCGTTTCTACAAATCGAAACAGGGTATTCCGAATCCGACGCCGAGCAAATCCGGACCCGCATTGAAGCGTTTCTGGAAGGAATATTGTAACCTGAAACAATTATAGGAGTGGTTCATGGCACGCATGTCTTTATCGGTATTGCGGTTCAAACGCATGTTTGGCCTGTTCATGGTCATGGCGGTAGTTTTGTCCGCAGGCCCATCCATGGCTGAAGAAAAGATTCCTGTTCTGAACGTTGGCTACATCTTCACTACGCATCATACCCCCTTCATCGCGGCCATGGCTAAAAATGAGGAATTCAAGGAGTTCGGGGTCTATCTGCGTCCAGTGGTGGAAAAACTGAAGTATGAACTCATGGACGGCGACAAGCCTCTGGCTCTTTTCAATGTCATCGTGAACAAGAGTGGTTCCGAGACGACAACCATGTTTGCCCAGGGGAACATGGACATGGCGCTTGCTTCGGGCACGGCCATCATGGCCGGCATCGACCAGGGTACTCCCATGAAGATGCTTTGCCCAACGCATGTGGACGGCATGGGGCTCGTCTTTCCGCCCCAGAGCACAATCAAAGGCTGGGATCAGGTCGCGGAGTTCATCAAAACTTCCGAGCAACCCGTGAAAATCGGCTACCATTCCCCCACCAGCGCTCCGCGCATCATCATCGAGGGCGCGTTGCTGCAGGCCGGGCTCACCGTCACCCAGGACGCCAATCAGCAGGACGCCGACGTTTTGCTGGTCGACCTGAAGGAGACTTCCAACTTCATTCCGGCCCTGACCAGCGGCCAGATCGATGCCTGGGTCGGACCCGCGCCCCATCCCGAAGTCTCGGAACTCAAGAACGTCGGCCACATCGCCCTTGATCTGCGCGACCTGCCCCCGTCCGGTGCCTGGCACAATTTTCCCTGTTGCGTCATGGCCGCCCGGGATGAGGTCATTGCCGAGCATCCCGAGATCGTGGGCAAGACCGTCGAATTGCTGGCCAAGTCCGGTCAGTGGTGCAACGGGCACAAGGTCGAAGAGGGCAAGATCATCAACGCCTGGACCGGAGCCCCGGCCGAGGCCGTGGAAAAATCCACCATCATCTACACCACCGCGGCCACGGAAAACTGGATGCGCGGACAGGGCACCTATCTGGACATCTTGAACGGCATGCACAAGTTCCGCGGCGACCTCAAAGGCAAAAGTCTTTCCGAGGTCCAGGACAAACTCTTCGACTTGCGCTTTCTGACCGAAAAATAACCCCCTATCGCCGGCCCCATTTTCACGGGCCGGCGTTTTGCCGGATCCCAACCATGCACAATCATTATCATCGCGTCCTTTCCCTGGCGACCGTACTCGCCTTTCTCGCCCTCTGGTCCTGGGCCGCCATGGTCGTCGGGAACAAGGTCATTCTGCCCACCGTGAGCGAGGTCGCCGATCTGCTCTCCCGGCCCACTGAGGACCTGCTCAGCATGGGGTCCCTGCTTACCAACATTACCGTCAGCCTGCTGCGGGTGCTCCTCGGCTACATGGTGGCCGTGATCATCGCCATTCCGCTGGGCGTCGCCATGGGCTACTACAGTGCGGTACACACCATGTTCGGCGATTTTCTGAACCTTTTTCGTCCCATTCCGCCCCTGGCCTGGGTTCCCCTGGTCATGGCCTGGTTCGGCATCGCAAGCCTGGCCGACCTGTTCGGGGTAGATCGAGGTCTATGGTTCATTTACCTCAATAATTTCAAGTACTCGATGGTATTTATCATCTTCATCGGGGCCTTTTATCCCGTTTTGACCAGCAGCATCCACGGAGTGCGCAACGTCAACCGCGTGTTCATCGACACGGCCCGCGTTCTGGGAGCGGGCGAGTTCGACATCTTCCGCAAGATCCTCCTCCCGGCGGCTCTTCCGTCCATGGTCAACGGGATGCGCATCGGCCTGGGCGTGGCCTGGATGTGTCTGGTTTCGGCCGAAATGCTGCCCGGAAGCATTTCGGGGGTCGGATACCTGATCACTCACGCCTACACCATGGCCTCGACGGATATCGTTGTCGCCGGAATGTTCACTATCGGTCTGACCGGAGCCATCATGGACTGGCTGTTTCGACGTATCGAACGCAGGTGTTTTTCGTGGCAGCGGCTCGCGAGGTAATCAATGAATCAAATTGTGCACATCAATGACGTGAGCAAGTCCTTTGTCACTGAACGCGGATTGGCTGTTTCAGCGCTGGAAAAAGCGAATCTGGAGATTTATCGGGGCGAGTTCGTGTGTATTGTCGGTCCTTCAGGATGCGGAAAATCGACTCTGCTGCGCATCATTTCCGGCCTGGAGCGGTCCGATACCGGGCAGACGACCTATAATGATCGCCGCCTTGAGCAGCCCCACCGGGACGTGGGCATGGTTTTTCAGGAGTATTCGGTGCTGCCCTGGCGCACGGTGCTCGACAATGTCTGCCTGGGGCTGGAGTTTTTACGGGAAAAAAAGGCAACGCGGGTCGAAATTGCCATGCATTATCTCGGCCTTGTGGGCATGGCCCGGTTTGCAGAGGCATTTCCGTACGAACTGTCCGGGGGCATGCGGCAGCGGGTGGCCATTGCGCGAGCCCTGGCCACGGACCCGCAGGTCCTGCTCATGGATGAACCCTTTGGAGCGCTTGATGCCCACACGCGCATTCTCATGCAAAAAGAGCTGCTGCGCATCTGGCGGGAGACGCAAAAAACGGTGATTCTGGTCACCCACAGCGTGGACGAGGCCGTGTACCTGGCCGACCGCATCGTGGTCATGACGGCCCGGCCGGGCAAGATCAGGGAAGTGATCGATGTCGGGCTTGAACACCCCCGGGACCGAAGCAATCCTAAGTACGCTCGCATGACGGCAAGAATACTCGATACGCTCGAAGAGGAAGTCGTCGCGGCGGGAGAATTCTGAACCGCGAACCAATCGGGGCCGTTGTCCGGCCCCGATTGGTCATGCATTATTGATTTGTGTTTCCCGGTCAGCTTCTTTCGAGACTTTCGGCCCAAAGCGCTGCGCCCAGGGCTCCGGTCATGTCCGGTTCATCGGGGATGAACAGGGACTCGCCGGGCGCCGCGCCCGTCTGCTCGGCCAGGAGGCGGCGCATGCATGGGTTGTGGGCCACGCCGCCGACAAAGACGAGGGGCAGGACGAGGCCCACGCGGCCGAGCATGTTCGCCGTGCGCCGGGCGATGGAGAGGTGCAGGCCAAGGGCGATGTTCTCGGGGCGCACGCCCTGGGCCATGAGGGACGTGGCTTCGGTCTCGGCGAAGACCGTGCACATGGAGTTGATAATGGGCGGTTTGTCGCCGCCCAGGGCGTAGTTCCCGAAGTCCCGGACCGGGATCTGGAAGATCTGGGCCGTGTATTCCAGGAATTTGCCTGTCCCCGCCGCGCAGCGATCGTTCATTTCGAATTTACCGACCCGGCCGTTGGGCAAAAGGGACAGGGCCTTGGTGTCCTGGCCGCCGATGTCGAGCACGGTCCGGCCCGCCGGGAAAAGATGGTGCGCGCCCAGGCCGTGGGCCTTTATTTCGGTGATGGTCTCAACCGGAAAGCCCAGGTCCAGTTCCTGCACCAGCTTGCGTCCGTAGCCCGTGGCCACCGCCAGGCGGGCGTCAAGGCCGCTCAGAAGGCTGAGTACCTGCTTCACGGGATTGAAGGTGGTGGGAGCCTGACGCTTTTCCACCACCTTCCCCTGCCGCATGGCCACCACTTCGATGGAGCGGGAGCCGATGTCGATGCCCAGAACCGTCATTTCAACGTTTCCAGGAAGGCTTCGACGCGGGTCTTGAGCTGCTCCACATCCTCCATGGAATAATCCGTCTCCAAAGACATGCTCGGGATGCCGGCCACGGTCAGTCGTTTCTCCACCTTGATGCCTTCATGGGCGTAGGGCTGGCAGAACATGAGGGCGTACTGGATGACCCCGTCGACCTTGAGATCCGTCGCCATGGCCTCGATATTTTCCAGCCGCTCGTTGTTGGGCGTGAAACAGGCGCAGTCGATTTTCATGTAGCGGTCGGCCAGGGCGTCGAGCATCTCTTCCAGGTTCCGGGCGGACTCGTCCACCAGGTCGCGGGTGTTGCGGGTGCCGATGCATGATTCCTCGCCGACGATGACCGCCCCGGAGCTTTCGATGACGTAGGGCAGCTTCCAGTTGGGCACGGCCATGGGGCAGCCCGAGAGCATGAGCCGGGGCGCGTCTTTCGGGGCCACGCCTGCGCCGGCCGTGATGCGCTTTTCAAGCTGGTCGCACAGGGTGTTTATGGACGCGGTGAAGCGGATAGGGTCATCGTAGAAGCTGACCTGATTGATGAGCAGCACGTCGCGGCCGGAGATGGGCGCGGGCACGGC
>Ga0265295_1008929_pt1 | contig 10964 bp, 16 predicted proteins | sample Munlansysbiofilm_FD_192503 | JGI IMG/M metagenome (GOLD analysis project Ga0265295, IMG submission 192503) | Leachate microbial communities from a municipal landfill in Southern Ontario, Canada - Methane capture system biofilm | ecosystem: Engineered > Solid waste > Landfill > Unclassified ... | reverse complement strand
ACAGTGCCGGCACTCGTACCATGCCAAGCCGTAGGCCTCGACCTCTTCCGGATCTGCTGATCCTCCACCATCCCACTTGATGCTCGAAAAAAGCATTGTCTGGAGTTCCCCGCAGTGCGGGCACCGTGCCCAATAATGGAACACGACTTGCGCCGTGCGCAGCGAGGTCCAGATCTGCCCGCGCTCTGTGGTCGGCGTGGACAGTTCGATCATCTTACGGCTGTGCGCGTAGGTCGTCGTGCGCTTGCGGCCAAGGCTGATCGGGTCGGCCTCGCCCTTGAGCTCGGTCGGATACTTGTCCGTTTCATCAAAAATCACATATTTGCAGGGCTTGTTCGCAAGCTGGCTGGCAGACTGGGCGCTGGCCAGATAGATGACCATGTGCTGCAGCTTGATGCGCCGGGTCGAAACGTCGTCATCCGCGCCGGTCATGTACGAGGACAGGCGAGGCGATGCGGTCAGCATCGGCTGGATGCGGTCTTTCGAGTTAAGGCTGGCCGTGTGGTCGTCGGGGTAGATGTAGAGGACTTCGCCTGGGTCCATGTCGATGCGGCTGCCCACGAAGTTGTGGACGGCTTCGCTGCCGCCGCTCTGGGGAGGCTTGCAGAAAACGACGGTCTCGACGCTCGGATGGTCGATGGCATCCATGATGCCCACCAGGTAGCGGGCGGTGGAGTTGCGCCACGGCCCAGGCCGGGAAGACTGCGACAGGACGCGGTAGCGCTCGGACCACTCCGACACCGGGCGGCGCTTGGGCTTCCGGAGTCGCAGGCGTTCGGCTCCCATGCGGTAGACGTGCGAACGCCCGACGATGGCGGCGGGGTAGTCGCAGGGCCACCAGGTGGGGCGGCATGTGATCTGCCTCGACGTCACTCTGCGGCGCTCCCAAGGCTTTCAAACTGCACGCGGTACTCCTCGATCTCGGCAGCATGCCGGAGCCCGCCGTCCACCGCGTCCATGAGCTGTCGAGTCAGCACGGCGCGGCGCTGTGCGTTGCCTTCGACCAGGGCGATCATCTTCCCGGCCTGCGTGCGGAGGCTGGTTTTCAATTCGTTCTCAACGACCGCCGCGAAGCTGGCCAGGGTGATGGCGAGATCTGCAGCGGGGACCAGGTTGCCCAGCTCCTTTTGCATCGCCAGTTCTGCCTTATCGGCAGCGGCGCGCTGGTTGCGGATCTTCTCGCGCAGCAGTTCCTCGGCCAAGCTCTGGTCCTGCTCCAGGGGCGAGACTGGAGCGTCGAGAGCTTGCCCGTCACGGATGACCGGGCCGTACTTGGCCAAGGCGTAGCGGCGTACTTCCGCCTTGGTGAAGCCGTGCCCTTTGCGCCGACGCAGCAGGCCGCGTTCCTCGTCCCGCTTGGGCTGGGATGCCGAGCACCCGTAGCCGAGCTGGACGATGTACTGACGCACCTGGTTGTAGTTGCGCAGCGGGTCCGGAAGTTCGCGCGACTCAGCCACGCCCGCCCCCATAAACCGCGTCCCCCGCACCAGCCCAAACGCACCCGGGCCCCGGCCACGTTATCCCGCCGCCATAGTGCTGGCTTCTGGACTCTCCGCACATGAGCCGTCCGTCGATCTCGGTCAGTCGTATGCAGCCCCGGCAGGACGGCTCTGGCCTCGGCACGACGGTGTCCTCGGGTGCCCAATCATCATAGGCGCCCTCAACGACCTGGGCGGTCTCGTCGACGGTGGGGCCGGGGTCGGTCATGTCTCCGGCCAGGATAGAGTTTTGCACGGCCAGGTTGCTGATGATGTCCTCGACGGCCCCGGCAAGCTGGTCCAGGGGCACGGAGTGCAGCCCGGTGGCGTCGCGGATGTCGAGGATGGCCTGGGCATAGGCCGCACGCTCGGAGCGCAGGGCGTGGATCTCGGAGCGGGACACGTTCATGCGTCCCTCCCGAGTGCTTGGCGGGCCTTGGCGACCAGCACGGACGGCAGCTCAAAGGGCGAAGCATTGAGGACCATCTCCGCGCACTCGACCAGGAGTTCCACCTGATCCCCGGTCTTGCGCATTTGTTCGGCCTGGGGGACGTGCTCGGCGCGTTCGTGAGTCTTTTGAATGTTTCGGATGGTGCGCAGGGCTTCGACTTGGTAGTGGGGCATTAGGGTTTTTCCTCTTTTTTAATCGATACTTTTTGAAGATCTAATGCGTTACAACGGAACCAGCACACAGGGGATGTGCACTCAACATACACTTCAGTGGTTTCAAATATGATCTCAATGGACAGTCTTTGCCCGCACATTGGGCACAACATCAGGCTATTCATAGCCGATCCGCATGCGCACGAGCGTTTCTCGGATTGCCTTTCCAATCCTGTTATCCCCGCAGTCGCCCGTGAAGTCCTCCCAGTCGCACTCGTTGAGGATGAACATCATCGTGCGCGTGGCAGCACTGTTTTTTCCCTTGGCGTCCTCCAACGCCTCTGCCAGCGCCCTGTTTTTTTGCGTGAGTTCCGCCGTGTATTGTTCTTCCTGGGCAAGGGCTTCGCGCACCACCACATAGTCCGCATCCTTCGCCCGCAGCGCCGTGGACATTGTGCGCGCCTGCTCGGTCTTCTCTTCCAGTTCCCGCACGATCTCGCGCATCAGCTTGTCGGTCATAGGCTTGCCCTGCTTGAGGGTGTTGATCAGGTCTTGGGCGGTCATCAGTGGTCGTCCTCCTCGTCTTCAACATCCCGCCAAATCTCCTCAATCATCAGCAGCACATGCACCCTTGCCGCTGGCGTCAGCTTGGCGATCTTCGCCCATGGCGCGCCGTCCGGATCGTCGTTTATCCAGTCGCCAAGGAAATCGCGCAGGTTGAACCAGAGCTCGCTGTAGGTGAACTGGCAGAACAAGTGCTCGCGGACCGACTCGCAACAGGCGCACGTCTTGTGCGTGCTGACCGTGCCGTCGTAGAGGTAGCGCTCTTCAAGGTACGTCTGGCCGGGAAAGATCGTCCCGAGGCACTCGCTGCACCAGTGATGCTTGGCGGCGCGGCGGTAGTTGCTGGCCAGCATTGTGACCCAGTCGTCGTTGTCGGTTGAGAAGCATGCACATTCCATCAGTATTCAACCTCCTCGATCTGGAAAGCCTCGTGACAATGGTCGCACTCAATCTCTTCACCCTTAAGCTTGTCCCACTGGTTGCTGAAAATCAGCTCGGAGTATTGCCCATCAGCGTCGTCGTCGGCCAAGTCATGAGGGCACCCGCATACTGGGCATTCGATCCACAGGTTCCAGCCAAGGTTCGCTTTGGCAGACTTCATCTCTAAAACCCCTCCGCGCGGCGGATGGCCGCGCTGTTGCAGTTTGCTCGGACAAGGGCCGCAGCCATGGGCGGGCAGACGGAATTTCCACACATGCGGACCTGTGCCGTCTTGGTCAGCGGCTTGCCTCCCGCGTGCTCGATCACGTAAGAGTCGGGGAAGCCTTGCGCGCGGAACAACTCTCGCGGCTGCAGCATGCGCAGTCCGATGTCGGCGATGTAGTAGGGTTCGCCTTCGACATGGACGGTCACGAGGCCGAAGCGGTCCCGCGTGGTGATGGTGTGCAGGGGAGATTCGAGGCGCGGGTCCTGGTCGGCTCCGTAGTATTTGACCAGGAAGGCGTGGACGAGGGCCGCGTGATTCCCGCCGGCGGTAATTGTCGGGGCCGGAACATCGAGGATCTGGCCGTCACGGCAGGAGCCGCGCAGCTTGACCAGGTGTGCGGCGGACAGAAGCGTCTTGCCCCCGCCCCCGGCAGTGATCGTTCCTACGGGAGCGTCCGCAGCGGCGGCGGCGCTGTGTCCAAATTGACGCACCAGGTGGGCCGCAACCACGCTGTGATGGTCAACCGTAGTGACCGCGCCCAGGGGCTGCTGGACGCCATGACCGACCACACCGCCGTAATGCTTGGCGAGGAATGCCGTCACGAGGCCGAACCGATTTTCTGTGCTCACGGTCCTGACCGGCTCGGTTGCAGAATGTGCCCGAAGATCCTTCCCCCCTTTGGTCCCGTAATGAGCTTCGAGCACAGGAACGACGAGGGCCTTCTCGCCACGGTTCGCGCAAGTGATTGTGCGTATCGGATCGTCGATGCTTTCCAGTCGCCCGCCGTGCGTCAGGTTGACTATGAAGGGCCGTTCGGCCTGCACCACATAGCGCATGATCCCCTTGGCGATCCGACGCAGGGTCGCGTCTGCCAGGGGCTTTTTGCGATCAAAGATGCTGGGACAGGGCAGCGACCAGTCTATGCAGTCGGCGGCGATGCGGTACGGCTCCGGGCGTCCTGGCCCGTGCGTCGGCTCCGGCCAAATGATCTTGGCGTTGTTACGCTTGGCGATCAAGAACAGCCTCTTGCGGATCGTCGGCGCACCGTAGTCGCAGGCCCGGAGTTCACGGTATTCGACGCGGTAGCCGTAGCGGCGAAGGCGCTTGACGAACCAGCGGAAGGTGTCGCCCTTGGCCGACTCGATGACGCGCCCACAATGGTCGACAGGACCCCAGCTTTTGAACTCCTCGACGTTCTCCATGATGATCGTTTCGGGCCAGCACGCCGGGACCCACTTGTCTGTGATGACGCACGCCAGGGAGCGGCGCTTGTCGTCGCGGTTCGGGGCGCTACCTTTCGCTTTCGAATGATGCGTACAATCTGGCGAGGCCCAAAGCAGATCCACGGGCTTGCCCTGCGTCGCCCAGGACGGGTCAACGCTCCACACGTCTTCGATCAGGTGGCGGCATCCAGGGTGATTCTCGCGGTGCATGGCCACGGCCTCGGGGTCGTGGTTGATGGCCAGATCCGGATCACGACCAAGGGCCATACGGATGCCTTCCGACGCGCCGCCGCCACCTGCAAAGAGGTCGACGATGATGCCCTGGCCGCCGGACGGGATGTCGATGGGGAGGTTCATTCCTCACCTCTCAGCGTTCCAGTGTCGTCCGTTTCCTCGTGCTCTCCAAGGAGGGCGCGGCCCCTACGCCTCGTCATAATCCCAAGGAATAGCTCTCCGATAACGACGCCCCAAAGGCGAAAGAAGTCTATCTTTTCATAGGGCAGGATGACATCGCCATTGATTGTTTGTTTCGCAACGAGGCCTGAATACCTTCTCCGCAGCGCACCATGGCGCAAATCGTTCCATAAAAACTTCATACGGGCTCCTGTATGTCGTACAGCGGCGATTGAATTTCATGGATCGGCCAGCGGAGCGAGCAGCGGCGCACTATGCTTGACAGAAGCGACCGCTCACGCTGCAAGTCAGCGGCTTGCGGCCTGGCCTTTTGCATCACGCGAATCGTCTTCGGCAGGCAATAAAGAAGGCCCCAATTTTCCGGCAGCTCGTCGACGGCTATCATCTCCGGAGGACACATATAGTAGCGGACGTTTCCAAGCCCGCCTTGCGGGCGGCGGCGAAATGGCTTTTTTGCGTCGGCAAGGAAATCTGATCGGTATGCCTTGCACTCGATAAGCAGCGACCCGTCGCCGCCCATACCCCACACGTCCGGAAATTCCCCAGCAAACGTGCGGAGTTCCGCGAAAGCAAAGGATGTCCGCGACGATGCCCAGCGCAGGGCTCTTTGGACAAGCTCGGCGTGCGTCATGCCCGCACCCCCAATAGTTCACGCATCCTGTTGTAAGTCCTCTCGGCTGCTCCTCTTTCGCCAGGGCGCCAGCCCGGAACTTCCTCGTCAAGCAGGCCGACAAGTTCGTCCCATTGCTCCACAAGGCGACCCCATGAACCAGAAACCATTGGCATTTTTTCGCGGAATCCAGGGACAAGCTCCGGGCACCTTTCAAGTAGTTTTACGCAACGGATCAGATCGTCAGGGTCATACGGGTGGTCTGACATGAACCTTGGACCCATATCGAGCCCTGTCACATGATGAACGATTGTTTCGCTCGAAACGCCGCGCTCACCATTCGCAAGCCATTGAATCAAATTTTCGCTGAACATCAAACTTCCTCCTCGGGCTCTTCAGCCGCCGCCGGATACTGCGAGATGTTCCCCACTGCCTGGGACGATCCTTCAATTTTTGGTTGACGCTGCGCGAAGGCGACGCCCGCCCGAAAGCCATCTTCGAAGCCGTCCTTAAAAACATTTTGCGAGGAAGGCCTTGCCCACCCATACTTCTGGCTGATCTCGGGCCGCTCAAAAGCCTCGGCGATAGCCTCTTCCATTTTCGCCATATCCATCATGTTCATGCGTCCTCCCCGGCCCATTCGTTCCCGCAATCCAGGCATTTATGGGTCACTGACTTCTCTTCCTTGTCCACCGTCGCATAATCCCGGCCCGCGACCATCCACCGGACCAGCGTCGATACTTTTTTCGTCGTGCTCATGGTGTGCTCCGATGCGCAGCTAGGACAGGTCATGACCGCCTCCCGCCGCACGCGGCCAGCACACCGTACTCGTCCAGCGGCATGTCGATTCCGCCCTTGATCTTGGTCCAGCAATCTGGGCAGCGGCGCCAGTATCCAGCAGTCAGGACGCGGCCACAGTCCGCGCAGCGCCGCGCGGCCGGGTCGGCCTCTTTCTTTGCCGTGGGCTTGGGCTTCACGAGCTTGACCGGGGTAGCCTTGACCCGGGCCGCGCTGACCTCGGCGCGGATCTTCTCGACCCACTCGGTCGTCGGGTTGAAATCCACGTCCCAGATCTTACCCATGGCCAGCCGGATCATGAGTCCGCGGTTCTTTCCGGTGCGCTGTTCGGAGTACATGTAGAGGGCAGAGCTGGGGCGGCCATGTGCTTTGATGGACGGCATAAGCTGTCCCAGCGGCCCGCGCATGCGGCCCTGGCTTGATAGCTCGTAGCGGGTCTCCTCGGGCAGGCAGCGCCACTCTTCGGCCCGGGGCGGCGTGGCGTTTGTTTTTGCCCGCTGTCGCGCCGCCTCGCGCTTACGGGCACATGCCTGGCGATCTTGCTTGGCGTCGGAGACCTCAGCGCGGAGCTTATCGACCCACGCCTGGTTGGGGATCATGTCGATGTCCCAGACGCGGATCATCATATCGCGGATCAGGATGTGGCGGGCCGAGCCTTTGACGACCACAGAATATCGGGCGAGGCGAGGACGGCACCCGCGCGGGACGTTGGGACGGAGCTGACCAAGGGGACCGTAAAGACGGCCGCATTTCGACAGGGCATATTGTGGCGCCTCGGGCAGGGGGCGGGTGTCTTTTTTCTTTGTGCTCATGCTTTCACCTCGCCATAGACAAGGTTTTCCAGTCGCCACTTTTTATCCGCCACGACCTTGGAGATTGCCTTGCGCCTCGCCTCGGGATCGCCACCAAGGAGATGAGGGATTTGCGCCAACATGATGTAAACGTCGGCGGCCTCTTCAATGACCTTTTCCGCCTCCACCCGGCGGCGCAAATATTGAGACATTGCAGATACGAGCTCCCCGCACTCTTCGGCCAACATCATGGCCTGGAACTCTGGACCCCAAAGCTTGACTGCGCGCTCGTAAACTTCAGCAGGGCGCAGACCAGCGTCTTCCCAAGAAACGAACACTTCGTCGTCCATCGAGTCGAGCAGATCCATGTCTTCCTGGTACTCATCTTCGCAGCCGGTTGACTCAAGAACGGGCACGTTGAGCATGTTTGCCACCCAGAGCCCCAGCGCCTCACGCGAAACATCGACGGGCACGTTGATTGTCATTGTCATTTCCATGGTTCTACTTCTCCTGTTTGCGGGCCCCAAGCGGAGCCCAGTAGTTCTTTCCATGCACCCCGGTTGCCGCCGACGGGTGCGCTTCCACAAAAGCAAAAACATCATTGTCATACCAGAATAGCCGGGACGCCTCGCGCATCAGGTCCCAGTGAGAGACTTCCCACTGGTAATCCTGTTCCCACTGCCCATCCCCAGCGCGCTTGCGCATCGCCATGATCGTCATGGCGGCATCAGAGACGCGGCATACGATCGGCGAGCCTCGCAGTATCTGCCCAAACCGCACCACACTTTCCGCAGGCCCTGCCTTTCTCTCGACTCTCTCTGGCTCAAGAACCCCGCCCCCCCTTATCGCGCTGGACAGGGGAAGAGGTCCAATCTGCCAAGCCGGAGGCAGGACGCGCAGGACGTGCTCGCGGATCGACCCGCCGGCCGCGTAAAACTCTCCCGGATCTTGTTTGCCTTCCCCTTGGGGCCGGATGTCCTGGGCGGTGGAGTAGTCGGCAAGCCACGACGCCACGCCCTTGTCCCCGGCCTCGTCCCGATCCAACCAGAGGCCGACCCACGCCGCGCCCCGGATCATCTCCAGGGACCGCGCGTCATGGGGCCGCGTCTGGGCAGATCCAAGAGGGATGACCGCCACCAGGTCGCCGACCTCCTGCGCCAAGAGGATGCCGTCGAGCTCGGCCTCGCACAGGATGACCGCGCGGTGGGGTCCGGACCAGAGGGTGTCGATCACCATGAGCGGCTGCGGATCTTTGGCGCCACCGGGCACAACGTAGTATTTGGGGTCGCGCTCCGGCTGGCGGATGCGCAGGCGCAGGACGTTGCCGCCGTCGATCCAGGGGATGTTCATCCCGAGCGGAACGCGGAGCAGCTTCGGGCGGCCATTATCCCAGGTCTCTGCAGGCATGCCCCAGGCGGGGTAGGGCCTGAGGTAGTCGGCGGCGACCCACCCGAGCGAAAAGCGGATGGCGGATTGTTTGTTGATTCCGCGCTCGGCCAGCCATGCGAGCTGGTCATGGTTCGAGAGCAGTGCCTGGTGCGCGGTGTCGACGATGGATCTGGCCCTGGCCATCCACTCGGGAGCCGGAAGCGTCACGTCCTTGGCCTCTGCCAGAGGTGCGACGTCGAACTGCGGCGCGCGAGGCGTGCGGACGGCGGCGCGGGCAGGCGTCTTCTGGCCCATGACTTCGGCGGCTTCCTTGAAGGACAGTCCGCAGGCGCGACGCAGGAACTCGATGCAGTCCCCGCCAACGTCGCACTGCCGACACCACCACTTGCCGCCGTCGCCCTGCTCCGGCCAGATCCGGAAACGGTCGGAGCGCTCGTCGCCGCCGCACATCGGGCAAGCGCAGGCGAACTCGCCGCCCTTGCTTGATGAGACCCGCCTCGGCTGGAGTCCCTTCTGCTCGACCAAGGAAAGAAGGTCAGGCATGGGAAACCCCGTAAGGTCCAAAGGTCCAGAAAAGGTCCAAGTTTTTTTTCTTTATATTACAAATACTTTTCCTATTTTGGATATTATGGACCTTTTTTACAATAAAAAAGGAAATAAATTGAAAAAGAAAAAAGCATATGGGGAATAATAAAACGCGCAAAAAAGGTCCGAAAGGTCCAAAAGGTCCTAACGCGCAAAAATAATTGAGCAAAAAACCCGGACCTTTTCCGGACCTTTGGACCTTTGGTGTGCTACTCCGCGAGGAGCCCGATGCCTTCATAGAAGTAAACTCCGTCTTTTATCTTCTTGAATTTCTTGGACAAGCGCCGCCCGAACCAGTTGATGCTGGGCTCTTTGCCTCGGTGGAACTCTTTGAACCAGACCACGAAGTCGAGGTAGACGTCCGTCGCCGAGGTGCGCACGTCGGCGGCGCGCTCGGGTACCCAGCAGCGGGCCTCGATGTAATCCTGCACCATGTCGTTTTCGCGGCGGTATTCCTCGGAGGCCTTGAGGACGGCGGGCGGCGGGCAGAGCCCGGAGCGCTGCCATTCGATGCAGCCCCGCACCAGGCGCGCGGCGATGGCCGGGAGCTCGGCGGCGAGGGTCACGCGCAGGTTGGCGATCCGCTGCTTTTGCTTTTCGCCGCGCGGGTGCTCCACAAACTGAAAGGGCCAGTTGACTTCGAGCAGGCGCTCCCAGAACGCGAAGTCGTCTGCCGGAGCATATGGCGGGTTGTTGGTCAGGCCGATAAACTTGTGACTGGGGCGAAAGACCCGCTCGTACTTGTCGTGAGGATAGCGACCGACCAGAGAGTCGGCGCCGGTGAACCACTTGACCCTGGACGGGCTGAAGCGTCGGCCCTCGTCGGACTCGGACGCGATGGCCAGACGACGACCGAAGAGGGACATGATGTCTGGGGACGGACCAGAGCTTGACTTGCTGCGGCCCTGGTCGAGAAGCATTTCAGACTGTATCGGCCCGGCCAGGTCGCCCATGATCTCCATGAGAGTCTCGACGAAGACGCCCTTGCCGTTGCGGCCCTCGCCGGTCATGAGCACGAACTTCTGTTCCTGCACGATCCCGGTCAGGCAGTACCCGGCGAAGCGCATCAGAAAAGCGATGACCGCTTCGTCCTCGATGGACTCCCACATGAACTGGTCCCAGGTCGGGCAGGGCAGATCGTAGCCGTGCCACTCGACAGAGCAGCACTTGCTGATCAGGTCCGTCGGCAGGCCTGGTCGAAACATGCCGGTGCGCAGATCCATGACGCCGTTCTTGAAGGCGAGCAGCCACGGGTCCTGGTCGAGCTCGTCGCCACGGATCGCAAGGGACCCGACCGTCGGCAGGGAGTGGGCAAATTCCAGGGCGTTGCAGCGTCCGGCCACGGTGCGCAGGCGGCTGATCCTGCCCAGGACGTCTTTCTTGCGCTTAATCAGGAACTTCTGATCGTCGGCGCGGCCCTCGGCTCCGGCCAGCGAGATCTGCTGGTCAAGCTCATCGACGACCAGCCCGTACCGGATCGCCACGGACTCGACAGCGGCCGGCACCCGACCAAGGATATCCCGCTCCCAGCTATGGCCGGACCAGACTAGCCACTCCTGGGCGGACTTGTTGTAGGTCGCCTGGCCGTGGAACATATGGGCAAACAGGGTGCCGTCCCCCAGGACGTTGGCCCCGAGGCATTCCTGCACCACGACCTGGTCGACTTCGCGCGGTGTCAGGCTCATGCCGCCACCCCGCAACCAGCTCCAGCAAAGCGTTTTACCAATTTACCAGTTTTGAGATTTGTTTTGTGCGGACGGATACCGGGCCATTGGCGACCCCTGTCAGCTAGGCTCCAGGGAGGACCCGCGACCCCTCGGTCGAGGCAGGGGCGGCTTTGATGATTGGCGAGTTGCGCAATGG
>Ga0265295_1008928_pt1 | contig 10968 bp, 9 predicted proteins | sample Munlansysbiofilm_FD_192503 | JGI IMG/M metagenome (GOLD analysis project Ga0265295, IMG submission 192503) | Leachate microbial communities from a municipal landfill in Southern Ontario, Canada - Methane capture system biofilm | ecosystem: Engineered > Solid waste > Landfill > Unclassified ... | reverse complement strand
AAGCTGCTGATCCGCACAACCCTGCCCCGCTTGAGCAGGAAGTGGACGATGATCGCGACCCCCTGCACTGCATAGAGCACCGAGAGTGAGAGCGCCACCTGGAGGGAGAGGGCACGAGGCAGGTATGATGCCTTGATGACCATCAAGAGCAGGACGACTGTCCAGGCCCCCAAAAAGGGCCAGAGCAGCTGTTCGCTCACCTTCCACCGTGAGACGGTGGTGGCGAAATCCCCCGCTTCGCGCTTCGTCCAGCTCAGCGCCATGAAACTGGAGAATCCCACCAGGACCATGCACATCGGGGCCAACATGGCACCAGTGCTCATCACCGCCACACGATAGAGGTTTTTCATGGCCGCTTCGCTGAAACCGGAGGTGGAGCCTTGTCCAAAGAGGTTTGCGAAGGTCTCATAGAAGAGCTCATCGACGCGCAGCAGCGCAGGTGATGGATGGGAGAACCAGATTACCATGACAACCGAGGCCACCACCCCGAAGAGGGAGGAGGCGAGGTAGCGATGGGAGGTTGGGTGTCCCTCGAGGGCGATCCACACCGCCGAGGCGACCAGCAGTACCGTGGGGATGAAGAGACTGATCAAAAACAAGAGCTTGCCTTCGACCGATCCCAAGGCTCCCCGGGCCTTGTAGAGTTCCGTGGCCAGGATCAACAGGGCCAGCACCCCCACCGGGGCGAGGGCTTCCCGTTTGTTGGTGAAGCGGGTGTGCAGAACCATCAAGGGAATCGTGAAGAGGAAGTTGCCGACCATGATGCGGGAGAGCACGAAGCTCGCCCCTGTCATCAACAGCGCGTCCTTTCTCAGTTTTGGTTCCTTGAGGTCCGTCAACACCATGGCTTACTTCTTCTCAAAGGGGAGGTAGGCAAGCACACGGGCCCGCTTGATCTCGGTGGTGACAGCACGCTGGTGCTTTGCACAGCAACCGGTGATCCGCGCAGGCAGGATCTTGCCACGCTCGGTGATGTAGCGCCTCAGAAGTTCAGGGTTCTTGTAGTCAGGAAGGGTGTCCTGGGTACAGAATCTGCACACTTTCTTGCGGAAGGCAGGGCGTCTGCCACCCATGCGACGGTCGCCACGACCAGAGCGGCCATCCATTTCGTTCATCATGGAATCTTTATCGTCATCTTGCATTGATTGTACTCCTATCGGTTTCTATTAGAATGGGATCTCGTCATCATCAAACTGCTCGGGGCCCACCATATCGAAGGCAGGTGCTGCCTCCTCCTGGCCGGTCCGTCCCTGGTATTGATTCTGACCACCCTGCGGGGCTTGCTGATTACCCCAGCTACGCTGTTGCTGTCCACCCCGGGAGTCGGAACTTCCGCCCGGACTGGAGAGGAGCTGCAGTGAGTTCACGACAACCTCGACCTTGCTGCGGCTTTGACCGTCCTGCTCCCACCTGCTCTGGCGCAACTCTCCGATGATGGAGACTTGCCTCCCCTTCTCAAGGTACTGGTTCAGGTTCTCGGCACTCTTGCCGAAGAGAGTACAGTCAAAAAAGTTGGCCTCGTCCTCCCATCTGTTGTCAGCCGTCCTCTTTCTCCGGTTGACTGCGATGGAAAAACGACAGATCGCCATGCCTCCACTGGAGTAGCGAAGCTCGCTCTCCCTCGTCAGCCGACCGACCAACGCTACCACGTTCAAGTCATTAGCCATGCTCTTGCTCCGTTATGTTATTTATTTGTCGATGTTGACAAACAAGAATTTCATGATGTTGTGATTCAGCAAAAATGCCTTCTCAAACTCAACAATCTTCTCAGGGTCAGCCTTCAGTTCAAAGTAGACGTAGTGTCCCCTATCCTGTTTCTTGATTTCATAGGCAAAGAACTTGACGCCCATGTCCTCCTGCTTGGTGATCTCCACCCCAGCAGCTGCAAACGTGCTGGTCACCATCTCTAGGCCAGCATTCTTGTTATCCTCATTCGCTGAGAAGATAACGGTGAACTCATAATTTCTCATGGTTCCTCCTTACGGACTTAATGATCCGCCCTCAAGGACGGATAAAGAGGTAGATACCTACCCTACCATATTTGCAGAGCGATGGTCAACAAAACGGCCTCGGGCAGACAAAGCAAAAAACCGCCGGGAACCGACGGTCTTTTGCTTTGTGTAGAGACGTGACAAGAATCGTATTATTTGTTCTTATGACGATTCTTTCTCAGTCGCTTCTTTCTCTTATGAGTGGCAATCTTATGCCGTTTTCTCTTTCTTCCACAAGGCACTGTAGAGCTCCTTACCAACCGGCAACGCCGGGTGATTTTTTGTAATTACCTGGCCATTATGCGCTCCTGGGCAAAAAGCGTCAAGGGGTGTGGCAATCGTTTGAACGGCGCTCTCGCCCCCTTCCACGCGGATGGCCTCTTTTGAGACGAATCCTAACCATCGCCTGACGGATGGGAAAGAAAAGGCGACGGCGGTGGCCATTGTACTTGCTCGAAAACCACTTTATCCATACTATGGAGCTGAGGAGGGTGCATGAAGGTTCTGATCTTCGGCTTGGGGCTCCATGGCGGGGGCCATGCTGCCGCCACATACTTTCTCGATCGTGGCGACGAGGTACGGATTACCGATTTGAGGGGAGCAGAGGAGCTGAAGGGGTCGATTGCCGAACTCAAGGCCCGCGGTGCCCACCTGATCATCGGCGAACACCGTAGCGAGGAGTTCCTCTGGGCCGACATCGTCGTCAAGAATCCTGCCATCCCCCCCTCCCACCCCATGCTTGCCCAGGCTCGGATGGTCATCAACGACTTTGCCTGGCTCTTCTCCTCCCCCTGGTGCGAGGAGGTCAAGATCATCGCCATAACCGGCACCAAGGGGAAGACGGTGACCAGCGCTGCGGTCGCCCATGCCCTCACCGAGCTCGGCTTCGAGGCGATGCAGTGCGGCAATATGGGGATCAGCGCCTTCAGCGTGCTCTCGGAGTGGGAACGGCGCAAGGCAGCGGGCAAGGCGCTGCCCGACTACCTCGTCTGCGAGTTCTCCTCGTGGCAGATCCGTGACACGGTCACGGCCCTGAACGGCAACCTCCCGGAGATGGAGGTCTGCGCCCTGACCAACTTCTACCCCGACCACCTCAACACCTACGACTCCATCGAGCGCTATCTCGAGGATAAGCTCGAGCTCTTCACCAAGACGGTGAAGAATGCGGTTGCCCCCGATGCCCTCGTTGCACGGATCTCCTCCCTCACCGGCCTCGACAAGAAGAAGATCCGTGGCATCGACCACGTCAGCGTCAAGGATCTTGAGGAGACACCACACCTCAAGAGCGCCTATGCGATCCTGCTCTCCCTCCACTTCAAGTACCGCTCGATCATCAAGGCACTGTCGACCTTCCAGGGGGTTCCCCACCGTATCGAGCAGGTCGCCGCCCACAACAACATCATCTTCATCAACGACAGCGCCGCAACGATCCCCGAGGCGGTGCACTTCACCTGCTCCCGCTTCGATTCGCTGAACGTGCACCTGATCTGCGGGGGGACGGACAAGAACCTCAGTCCCCTTGCGATGGAAAGCGAGCTCGAGGGGGCGACCAGCCTCTCCCTGCTCGACGGCTCCTTCACCCGGGACAAGTTGCTCCCGCTGCTGGACGAGCGGAAGATCCCCTATCACGGGCCCTTTTCGACGATGGCCGAGGCCTTGGCGGCAAGCTACCAGAGCGCTCTGGAGAAGCAGGCCGAGGTGCCCAACATCATCCAGGTGATCCTGCTCAGCCCCGGGGCCACATCCTTTGAGCTCTTCTTGAATGAGTTCGACCGGGGCAACCAGTTCAAGGCACTCGTCTCAGCGATCGCCTCAACCTGAGGAGGGCGTACCGCAGGCCCTCGGCCACTCGAAAGAGACGCCAGAGCAGGGGGCGATAGGCCCAATCCAGTGTGGGGGGGCGCTCGATGCGCACCCCTGAGAAGGAGCGCTTGAAGAGCTCCAGGCTCGCAAGATGCCCATCCCGCCCATCAGGGCCCCCTACCCCATAGAGGTCATAGACCGTGCACCCGCGCTCGCACGCCATCGCGATGGCCCGGTCCTGCAGGGCGTATGAGGGGGAGATCCCCTCAAGGCGCCTGGAGGCACCGATGAGGTAGAGCGCCTCGCGCTCTGAGAAGAGGACGATGATCGCAGCGACCAGCTCTCCCGAGAGGGTGGCGGTGAGGAGGCGGATATCACCCTCGCCCCCACTGCCGACGAGGGTGGCAAGGTAGGAGCGGCTGCGGGGAAAGAACCCCTCGCGCTCGGCGGTATGGCGGTAGAGCTCACAGAATGAGTCGAAGACCCCCGCTTCTCCCCGCCACTCGTCGACCAGCAGGTTGTGCTGCCTGCACTTCTTCAGCGCACGCCGTGCCCGCTCATGGTAGGCTCTGATAATCGCGTCATAGCCCGGAGAGAGGTCCATGCGAATGGTCGCCTCCGGCTGGATCGAGTGTGGGCACGGGACCCATGGCCCATAGTCGGTGCACACAGGGACGGTGAAGGGCAAGTCGACACGCAGGACAAAGGTGTGCCGGCCCAGGAGGGGTTTCAGCGCCTCTGCCAAAGTGGCGAGCTCCCCAAGCCCGATATCGTCGGGTCCGAAGGGGATGTATGCCATCGCAAAGGGGCCGGCAAGGGTGCGGGACAAGACGAGGAGGTCAGAGACCTGACCCCCCCGTTCAATGGTAAACCCATATGCATGCCAGCCGTGCTCCTCCTTGACCGCAGCCCAGAGCGGGGTCTGCAGGGCAGAGTGGGAGCGGGAGAGTGAAGTGACATCACACCCGCGAACCTGCACGGCTGCCCCGGTCAGTTGACCACGCCGTTGAGGTAGCGTGTGACCTTGAGTACCTTGCCCTCGCTGCCGATGGCCTTGCCATCGACCTTCACCACCCCGTCCTCGGTGTAGATCGGCATGTCGAAGAAGTGGTCGGCCTTGATGTACGGTTGCTCAAGGGCGGGCAACGGGTAGCCTTCGAGGTTCAGGACCGTGCCTGCCTCGAACTCATCGGCGAAAATCACCTCACAGGTGGTATGTTCGGGTGCATCGGGGTCGTTTGCCGCCAGCAGCATCCCCCGGCTCTTCACTCCGCGGAAGTTTGCCGGCTTGAGGTTGCTCACCACGACGATGTTGCGCCCCAAAAGCTCGCTCGCCTCATAGTAGGGGACAATCGAGCTGACGATGGTCCGGCTCTCCTCCTCCTTCATGTCCAGGGTGAGGATGTAGAGCTTGTCCCCCTGAGGGTGCTTCTCCACCTCGCTGATATGTGCAATCTTGAGGATGACGCGATCGGCAAAGCGATCGGCCAGGCTCATCTCTGTCTCTGTCTTCTCCATCTCTCTCTCCATATGTTCCTTGCGCTCATCCTGGCTGCCACTGTAGCGAACCCTGAGCTCATTGATCTGCTCATCCTCAAGCTTGGTGAAGAGGAGGCTCACCTCCCCAACCTCGTTGATGCCCTCCCCCTTGCCCAGGTCGGTCCACCGCGCCCCATCGGCCTTGAGGAAGGAGAGGATAGTGCGGCTGGTCGACGGCATATAGGGCTCGACCATGATGCCCAGGTCCCTGATGAGGTAGACCAGGGTCTTGAGCAGGCTCTTGGCACGCTCGGGATCGGTGGTGCGCAGTTTCCACGGCTCGCTCTCCTGGAAGATCTTGTTCCCGAGCGATGAGAGGGCGAGGATCTGCCTGAGCGCCTCGCGCTCCTCGGCGCGCTCAAGAAGGGCATCGATCTGCGCTTCGCGACTCTTCACCTCACCCCAGAGCCCCTCGTCAAGCGCGGAGGCAAAGATCTCGTTGTCCGGGTAGAAGCGCCTGACGAAGGTCAGGGTCCGGTTCACGAGGTTGGAGAGGTTTCCGATGAGCTCACCGTTGACCTTCTCCTGCAGGTCGCTCCAGCTGAAGGTCACATCACTCCTCTCCGGGCGGTTGAGGTAGACGTAGAAGCGCCAGACATCAGCGGGGATGCCGGTCTCCTGCACGTCGTTGCCGAAGATCCCGATGCCCAGGCTCTTGCTGAACTTGCCCCCCTCGTAGTTGAGGTATTCGGTGCTCGACATGTGGTGGAGCATCGTCCACTCCTCCCCGGTGGCCAGGAGGCACGAGGGGAAAATGACGGTGTGGAAGGGGATGTTGTCCTTGCCGATGAACTGGAAGAGCTCCACATTGGCCGGGTCATGCCACCACGATTTCCACGCTTCGGTAGCATTCGCCGTTATGGAGATGTAGCCGATGGGGGCATCGAACCAGACGTAGAAGACCTTGTTCTCATACCCCTCCTTCGGAACCGGAATCCCCCACTTCAAGTCACGGGTGATACAGCGCTCCTTCAGCCCATCACGGATCCAGGAGCGGGTCATCTGGATGGCATTGTGTGACCAGAAGCCTTCGACGCTCGCCTTCTCCATCCACGCCTCCAGAAGCGGCAACGCCTTGGGCAGGTCGATGTAGAGGTGGCGTGTCAGCTTGGCCACCGGGGTGGTGCCGCAGACCCCGCAGCGGGGGGCGATGAGTTCGGTGGGGTCGAGCAGGGTCTGGCAGTTGTCGCACTGGTCCCCGCGTGCCCCCTCATAGTTGCAGTGGGGGCAGGTCCCCTCGACGAACCGGTCGGCGAGGAAGCGGTCGCAGGTGGGGCAGTAGAGCTGCTCCACCTCGTGCTCGTTGATATAGCCCGCCTCGTCGACCTTGGTGAAGATCTCCTGGACGATCTGGGTCTGCAACGGGGTGCTGGTGCGCCCGAAGTAGTCGAAATCGATCTCGAACCACTTGTAGATATCGCTGTGGATCACATGGTAGCGGTCACAGAGCTCTCGGGGGGTGACCCCCTCCTTGAGTGCCCGCGTCTCGGTGGCGGTGCCGTACTCATCGGTGCCGCAGACGTAGAGGGTCTCATACCCCTTGGAGCGGCAGAAACGGGCGAACACATCGGCTGACAGCACCTGGGTAAGGTTGCCGAGGTGGGGGATGTTGTTCACATATGGGAGCGCACTGGTGATCAATCTCTTTTTCATACCGCCCATGATAGCTCTCCGCTCCCTTTATTTCAATGGCATCCGCTCCTTGACGGGGGGCATGCCTCTCAGTACATTGGGAGTGTGCGCCCTGCACTCAAGGAGAAATCATGGATACCATGCAGCAAAACCCAAGGCCTGCAAGAAAGACGGTGAATATCAGCCCGAAACTCGTATTGTGGGTCGTGGTAGCTGTTGTGCTCGTCATGTTGGTGCTCAGTAGCTTCTTCGTTGTCGACCAGACCGAACAAGCTGTTGTCCTGCGCCTTGGAAAGTACAACCGGACCGTCGGACCTGGCCTTCAGACCAAGATCCCGTTGGGCATCGAGGCCAGTTACAACGTCCCCACCCAGGTGGTTCAGACAATGACCTTCGGCTACAGGCCCAGCAACAGCTCGTCATCGCTCTTGAAGCACGCCGATTACACCAACGAGAGCCTCATGCTCACCGGCGATTTGAACATCATCGACGTACAGTGGATCGTCCAGTACAAGATTGAGAACCCGTACAACTGGATGTTCAACGTCGAGAGCCGGGAGACGACGATCAGGGACATCAGCCAGAGCGTGATGAACAAGCTCGTCGGGGACCTGCCGATCCTCAGTGTCATGACCAACCAGCGAACCCGCATCGAGGTCGAGGCGCAGGAGAACATGCAGACCCTCTTCGACTCCTTCGGCTTGGGCGTGCGCGTCATCACCGTCAAGCTCCAGAACATCGTCCCGCCGGTCGGTGAGGTACAGGACGCCTTCGAGGACGTCAACAAGGCAATCCAGGATATGAACCGCCTCATCAACGAGGGCAAGCAGAACTATAACAAGGTAATCCCGTCGGCACGGGGAGAGGCCAACCAGATCATCCAGGTCGCTGAGGGATACGCCAGTGAGCGGGTCAACCAGGCAACCGGTGATGTGGCACGCTTCGACAGTGTCAGGCAGGAGTATGAGAAGAGCAAGGAGATCACCCGCCAGCGCCTCTACATCGAGACGATGGAGTCGATCATCACCCCGAAGGAGGGTGGATCGGTCACCTTGGTTGACAAGAAACTTGCCAACTACCTGCCCATCCAGATGCTCGAAGGGGGTGCAAAATGAGTGTAGGAATGAATAAGAAACTTATCACGACCGTCGTGGTCGTCATCCTCTTTCTCGTGATCTTCATCCTGCTCGGACCCTTCTACATCCTGTATGAAGGCCAGCAGTCGGTGGTCACCCGGTTCGGGAAGATCGTAGATATCGAGCAGGACGCCGGCTTGAAGTTCAAGATGCCCCTGATCGACAACGTGGTGCTCTACCCCAAGAAGATCATCAGCTGGGACGGGGCTGCACAGCGCATCCCGACCAAGGAGAACCAGTTCATCTGGGTCGATACCACCGCCCGCTGGAGAATCTCAGACCCGGCCCTCTACTATGAGACGGTGAATACCATCGACAACGGACTCTCCCGGCTCAACGACGTGCTCGACAGCTCGATCCGTACGATCGTCAGTGAGAACTACCTCAATGAGGCGGTGCGCAACTCCAACCAGATCAATACGATCACCATCGAGGAGGAGGTGCAGAGCCTCGACTCCGAGGAAGATGCCGAGACTTTGCGCAACCTCACCGCCACGGTGGCCAAGCAGGAGACGATCAAGATCGGTCGTGACGGCTTGTCGACGATGATGTACAACCAGGCCAAGAAATTCACCGATGGCTTCGGCATCGAGCTCATCGACATCGTGGTGCGCCAGATCCGCTACAGCGACGACCTCACCGAGAGCGTCTACCAGCGCATGATCAAGGAGCGTAACCAGATCGCCGAGGCGTACCGCTCCTACGGACGAGGCCAGCTTGCACAGTGGCAGGGAAAGACCGAGAGCGAGCAGAAGCAGATCCTCAGTGCCGCCTATGCGACCGCTGAACAGACCAAGGGTATCGCCGATGCCCGGGCGACGCAGATCTACGCCGATGCCTATGCAGCGGACCCCCAGTTCTTCGAACTCTGGAGGACCCTTGAGTCCTACCGCAAGACGATCCCCACCCTTGAGAAGGTCCTCTCCACCGATATGGAGTACTTCAACCTCCTCTACGGCAAGGATCAATGACCGATTTTCATCCAATGTTGGGGAAGGCCGCCGGGCCTTCCCCTTTTTTCGCCCACTTGCTACGCTGGGACCATGGACAAGGACACCTGCATCATCTTTGACTTCGACGGCACCCTCTACCCGATCATCGGCTTCGACAGCGAACAGCTGCTCATCCACTGCCTCGCCCAGGAGGCGGATGAGGCGTATAGGAGCGAGGCGGAGCGCTTCATCGCCGATGACCAGGCGGGGTGCTTCCTCCTCGAGGACTTCCACCTCCGCTATGCGGCCCTGGCACGGCGGGCGACCCCATCACACATCGATGAGGTGGCCCGCCGGCTGGCCGGCCTGTTGGACACACGCGACCGGGAGGCGCTCGCCCGTCTCAAGGAGGAGAGCGGGGCGGACTTTGTCATCCTCAGCTGCGGCACCGAAAACCTTGCCGAGGCGTTCCTTGACCACCTGGGTATCAGGGACCTCTTCTCTGCCATCAGGGCAAAGCGCCTCATCTTCACCGATGGGGGCGAGGCGACCGTACGCGTGGATATCCACACCCCGGAGGCGAAACGGAGAGCCGTTGAGGAGCTGAGGGATCGCTACACCACCATCGTGGCATGCGGGGACGGGCCGACCGATATCCCGATGCTCGAGGCGGCCGACCTGGGTCTGGTCATCGACTGGAGCGGCTCCAATGAATCGGGCCCCTTCGAGACACACACCACCCTCCCCTCCCTCTGCTCTGCCATCGAAACCTATCTTGCAAGGGCGCGCGAGGCCTGAGTGACCGCGAGGCGGTAGCCTAAAAGAGTGGAGCCGGTCAGGACCAGGAGGAGCAGCACCCTCGAGACGACGGCGGGCAGGCCAAAGAGGGGCAGGACGATGAGAAAGAGTGCGTCCACGAGGACGAAGAGAAGAGAGACGAGCAGGCCGAAGAGGCCGTTGGGGTTGCTCTTCATCGCGTGCTGGGCGAGGGTCCACTCCTCGTTCGGGTTGTGGTAGTCGATCGCCAGCTGGAAGGGGGCAACCGCGGCGATGGTGAGCAGTGAGAGCGGGGCCATCCACACAAAAGAAGCGAGCCCCCTGCCTGCAAGCAGCAGGGTCGACGCCAGGTAGATGAGGTTCGTCCCCCCCACCAGGGCGAGGTGGAAGAGGAGCTTGGCATCCACGAACACACTCGCCTTGAGGGGGTAGAGGCGATTCTTTGCCAGGTGCCTGCCCTCCCGCGAGACACTGGTGCTGCTGATCATGGTCATGTTCGAGACCAGCATAAGGATGAGAAAGAGCAACTCGTCGACAATCGTGAGGCTCATGAGAGCCTCGACGAGGAGAGCCATATCTCCAATGGTACCGGTCACAGTCCAGACGACCAGCAGGATGAGGGGGATCAGCAGCTCCCCTACCGCCTCGAAGATGAAGGCACTCTCACTCTTGAGGATCACCAGCTCACGGCCAACCAAGGCCCGAACCGGGCTCCTCATCCCCCGAGAGCGCCTATGGCCTCTCTTGCGCTGCACGCTCCCTGCCCGGTACTGCTCAATGGACCGGTGGTAGGAGGGGATGGCCGAGAGGGCCCCCACCCCCCCGATGGCAGAGAGGATGAGGAGGGAGAGCAGGAGTGTAGGCATTGAGAAGGCGCTCTGTGCCTGGAGCACGAGAAGGGGCAGATACCGCTCGAGGCGGTCAAAGAGCGGAACCACCGTGGTGAGCATCCTCTGGTAGTCGTAGGCAAGCGTATCACCAGAGTCGAGCGAGCGGGTCATCAGGGCAGAGAGCGCGATGAAGAAGAGCATGAAGAGGAGCATCGCCGCCACCTTGGAGGCGGAGGGGAAGCGGCGCGTCAGGCCGAGGCGCAGGGAGAGGGCCACAGCAACCACCACCACGGCAAGCGGCAAAAGCGGACCGAACACCAGGTTGGCC
>Ga0265295_1008923_pt1 | contig 10973 bp, 8 predicted proteins | sample Munlansysbiofilm_FD_192503 | JGI IMG/M metagenome (GOLD analysis project Ga0265295, IMG submission 192503) | Leachate microbial communities from a municipal landfill in Southern Ontario, Canada - Methane capture system biofilm | ecosystem: Engineered > Solid waste > Landfill > Unclassified ... | reverse complement strand
GACAGGTGTTTGCGGCAGCACCGTGCATGCGAAGATGGCCGCCAGCAGTACGAATGTCATTCTGAAAGCATTTTGTTTCATAACAATCCTCCTTAAAAGCGGTTGACGTCCATAACCATAAAAAAAAGGCCGGGTCAGAAGAACCCCAGCCTTGAAACCGAAAAAGCCGTAAGCTGCTTCCGCCTTGCATTGCGAAACCGCCCACGGCTCTGAATATTTTGTTCAGGGGTGAGACGGCCTCAAAAGCCGCGCCACCACCAGTAGTATTTTTGCCTTTCCGCATTCATGATTCGCTGAATCTCCACTGTAAAGCTGATTTCTTTTCGAAATTATTAATCAAAGAAATTTCTGTTTGTCAAGAATTTATGTTTCCTCTTTAACCCTCCGGCTGCATTCATGAGTCGTTTTGAGGAATCCAGATGATTTTGCGTTCCGAACGAATTTCATAAGAAGGGCGGAAACAATGGCGCTACCTGTTATGAAGGCTGATCAGATAGACGGCGATAGCGGATTCCTGCTGCTCGAAGTCATGTGTTTCATCCCAGTTCCAGTCAAAAGTTACCCCGTACTCGGAATGCTTACCATGCGCCATTCGGTAGGATATCCGGCCGACCAGTTTAAGCGGGGCGTCTCTGGTGGGCAGCGTGAACCTCAATGTGATCCGATCCGGGCAGGCCATAGCGTCGGCGAGTTCGGGTTCAACGCCCAGAATCATTCCCGTGGTGGTGATGTGGATGATCTGTGCGGTTCCGCAACCGCCCTCCCATGTCAGTTCGACCTTGATCGGGGCATGTGGATCGACAAGCTTTCCGCAGGTTTTCTCGCGAACAAACTGGTTGCGGAAAGAAGAAGGCAGTGATTCCATAAACTTACAGGGTTCAGCAAAGAAAAATTGGCAATGCCGTTTTTTCCCGATTTCAAAGACTGCGTTTACTCTGGCATCGGCCCGCAGATGAGCGGGAGGCTCGGAAAGCGAAGTGAATTCAAGCTGGACCGACTCATTCAGGGAAAGATCGGCAATCTTGTTCACCGGGAAACGAACCACCGCTCCTTCGGAACTGATGCACAACAATTCTCCCTCAACGTGGTCGCCACCGGAAAGAATCAGATCCACCTGAACAGAATCCGATAGGCCAACCGGGGGCGAAGGCTTCGCGTGTTTTTGTCTTTGAAACAGTTTTTTAAACATGGAACGCTTCCGAATATTTTTCAGCGCGATGAAGATCGAATCGCCTTTCTTCTATTGTTTAACACAGTTGATTTTCAGCGGTCAATTCTTAAGCACCCATCAAAACGTGCAACAATCTTGACATGGTTTTTGCTTCTTGTATATCTATACGATCGCTGTTGAGCAGCGCCATGCCATTTCAGATCGATTACACCAGGAAAGTATGAATCATGAAAAAAATCATGGAAGATTCCCTGTTTCGGGGTTTGCTCCAGTCCGAGGACGGAATTATCACCGAGGTTGTTGAATCCAATACGGAAACCATCACCTTCCGGACGGCCTTCAGAGTTTCGAATATTCTGATCCACAGGCTCAAGACCCAGCCTCAGAATCTGATCTTCAGCGAAAGGTCGCGGATCGCCCGGCTGGGAATTCAGATCGAATGCCAATCTCCCCAGGCGGACTGCCTTGAGAAGGACATTCTCACCCTGACGCTGACAGCCTCATCGGAGATTCCGGGTTACCCGGGCCTGTATGCATTTAAGGATTTTTTCACCACCGGTCTTGCCGTAGGCCGCCTGGTGTTCTGCGATCCGGAGGCCATGTTGACCTCCGACGAGGTTCTTGAGGCCATTGAGCGGGCCGAGATCAAGCTGCCCGCATCCACGACGATTTCCAGCGACGGAAGCATCCTGATCGCACCTCACCGGGCGGTGTGCAAACTCAGGGAACCTCTGAGCCAGGAAATGCTGGGCCGAATCCTGTTCAAGGAAAACGGCAGGGAGATTCTCAATCGCTATCAGATCAAGGAAAAAGTATCGGCACTGACCATTCCTCCGGGCCAGGGGGTGATTACCACCTGTTCCATGTTTCTCAACGAACATTACGTCGTGCTTCAGGCCGGATCCGAACTCGGCAGGCATCTTCCGGCAACCATTCTGGATCCGATCAAAACGCGAGGGATCGGAATCTATCTGGAAATCGTCAACCGGAGCAAACATCCCATCGTCAACCCGCTCATTTCGGCCAGGATTTATCGGGCGCCAAAGCCTGAGTTCCTTGAAAAGGGAGAAAACACATTCAGAAGCACACCGCTCTACACATATGATGAAATGCGCTGGTTTGAAAATCGTCTGAATGAAGTCGAATCCGACACCTGTCCTTTTCTGGCCAAGCCGGCGGCCATCGTTCGTCGGGAGCCCAAGGCCCTGGCGAAAGCCGAGATATATGTGAACGGCCCGGACACACAATGTACGGTCAGCCGGCCGGTCTGCGCGCTTCAGCGCCGGATTTTCACACGCAACAGTTCCTGCGCCCAGGTGTTTGCCACATCCAAAATCGCCAGAGCGCTGAACGGTGAATCGGTGAGTCTGGCGTTGAAATATTTTCCCAATATCATCGAGCACCGGGATATTATCAATCTGGCCTGCAATGGAACCAACCAGATCGAATCCTTTTATTTTTTCGAGCCCTCTCGGGAGCACGGCCAGTTTCTTTCCCAGTTGGATCACAACCGGCTGCAGGATTACCATGACTTCGGCATCGATGTGTTCTGGGTTTCACGCCTGAACAGCCGCCTGATGGTTCATGCAATGCGCGACGGTAAAGGTTATTTCGTAACACCCGAACGCCTGACCGATTTTCACAAGTCCATGCTGTTTGCCTTTTTCGGTTCCAATCTGGAACTTTCCGAGGCAGGGGTCCGGCGTCTGGATGATCTGATTGAATCTCTGGTGGGCTACTGGGGGCAGAACATCGGAATTGTTACCGGCGGCGGCAGCGGCGTGATGGAACACGTCAACACCCTGGCGCGAAAGCATGGAATTCTGTCCGGCGCCAACTATCTGGATATTACCGATCAGCCCATGACTACGGATGTGGATTTCTGCCAGGTTTTTCAAGCCACCTGCCGCCACAGCCGGCAGAAATGGTTTGAGGTGGCCTCTTTTCCCATCTTCAACATCGGCGGCATCGGCTCGCTGGAGGAACTGGGAATTACCCTGTGCAATATGAAGCTTGCGATTATGGATCGCGTTCCGGTGATTCTTTTTGACACCGAGGGCGAGGGCGAATACTGGCGGGGCCTGAACACCCAGATTCGGGATATGATCCGGTCCCATCGCGCACCCGAATGGATCGAGGACAACATCATCATCACCGGAGATCCCGATGTGGTCATCAATGCGTACCGGAATCGTCTTCAACTGTTTTAGCCGCCGCAAATGCCGGCTTGCAGCAAGCGGTCTGTATTCGTAGCGATTCAGCGGGAAGGCAGCGGCTCATCTGGATTGACGCCGTATTTTCTTTTCCGGGCCTTGCCCCAGGAGCACCCTCCGCCGGTAAGAAAAAGCTCCGCTTTCTGCAAAAACGCAGCAAAAGGGTTTCCTTCTCTTGCTTTCCGGCAGATTGGGCAACCGTATTCACAGTAGTCCGGATCATCCGGGTCGTTCAGGGGCATTTTCCAGCCATGCCATCCGTATGTTTTCAAATTCAGGATTCCTTTTTGACAGTCTTCAAGCCCGTTACCCACCCTTATTGGCAATGGATCGCGCAGGAAGGCTGTGTGAAATATTTTCCGGCAAAAGGGCCGGAGGAAAGGTGCCCGCTTGAGGGCATCAGGGAATCGATGGCTTTGGGCCGAAAAGCATTTTGCCGCACAGCCTCAGATCATAACCTTCTGGAAAGCCGCGGGTCAGATCGGCAAAGGCTTTGGAGTTGAGCATTTCAATGAACTGCTGCACGCCGGGATCAAAGAACCGGTCCTTGGAAATCAGCAGATCGTAGCGTTCCCAGCAAACCGGAATGAAGCCCAGGCCCAGCATCGCGGCCGCGGCACGGATGCCTAAAGCCGCGTCCGCACGGTCGGCCAGAATCTCAAAGCCCGCATCCAGATGGGTGAAAAATTCGTTTTCATATCCGGAAATATGATCGACGGAAATTTCGTTTTTTCTGAGTTCCTGGTCGAGCAGAAGGCGGGTTCCGGTTCCGAGGGGCCGGTTGGCGATGTGCATCCCCGGTTTGGAAAGATCGGAAATTTTCAAAATATTTTTCGGATTGCCCCGCCCGACCATCAGACCCTGTTCTCTGCGGCTGAAATTGATCACCGCCGGCAGTATCTCAAGCTCCCGGTGCGCAAAATCAAAATTGTATTCTCCGGAATTTTCCTCGACCAGATGGCTTGAGGCGATATGACAGCGTTTTTGGCGAAGGGCCTTGAGTCCGCCCATGCTTCCCGTGCATCCGAAAACCGCCGTATAATCGCCGGAAAGCGTGTTGAACAGGGATATGGCTCTTTCCAGAAGCGGATCATGGCTGCCGATAATGACGAGCAACCCGTGATTTTCAGGCACCTGGCGGGAAGTGGGGTAATTGCTGGTGTTTACCTCGATCCACTGTTCGACAAGATGCTGGGGGAAAATCCACTTTCCCGTAATTTTGGTGGCAGGCAGTTTCTTTTCGGATATCAGGGTGTAAACCATCTTTTCGTTTACACCTAAAAATTGGGCGACCTCTTTGGTGGAAAGCAGTTTTTGCATATGAAATTGGGTATGTTGATTTTATGTTGGAAATAAGCTTCTTATAGGTATCTTATAGAAAACTTCGCGGGGTAAGTCAACAGATGCCGGTAAACTGAAACAATGTCTAAACATCCAACGAATCGAATCCACACCGCGGTTGTGATCTCCTCTGGGCGAACGGGTGGTTTCAGAAAGGCCGCGGCAGAAACGGACAGCCGTAAAAATCGCCGCCGAATCGATTCCACCATTCTGAATGCGGGAAATTTCTTGACAAATTTTAATAAGTTATTGTAAGTGTTTAATCAATGCAAGCGGCCCTATGGGCCTTAATCGGGAAGACGGTGAGAATCCGTCGCGGACCCGCCGCCGTAACCGGGAACGAACGTCGCAAGCATGTCACTGTCTGAAAGGATGGGAAGACGCGACCAGTAGGATGATCCGGAAGCCGGAAGACCTGCTCGCAGCCAGTTTTTGGCTTTGCCTTTCGCGGTAAAGGGGCACGGCTTTTCGACCGAGGATTAAAAACGGCATCCCCGGACCTGTTCTGTCAGGTCCGGGGATTTTTTTTGGCAACCGGGGTTTTGAAACAGAGCAAGCGGAAATGATCGGTATCTTCAGCGAGTTACCTCTGAGGGCCCTGAGCGGGCCTGTCAAGGGAAACCCGCTCCTGCAGGGCGGACAGAACACAAACCACATTAAAGAAAGGAGCAATTCAAATGTCTGAAATTCGTGATCGGATCTTCGAGGTTTCCGGTATGGGAAGGCTTTATCGTAAAAGCCTGTACATGTTTGCCTGTTATCTGGAGGACAATAAGGGCAACAAGATCCATCTGGACAGGCTGGCTGTTGATCAGCCCTTTTTTGTGTTTTTTAAAAGCGGAACCGGTTTAATGCGCACATCGGCGGTAAGGGTCGTTTAACCGGGTTTTCAAAGTCCTCAATCAGGATCGGAAACAGGGCGGGGCAAGGGATTCAAAGGCAATTCATTGAATATATAAAACATTGAATTTCTTGCCCCGATACCGAAAAGGGTGTCGAAAACAGGAATCAGGTCGTCAGGCAAGGCGTCCGGCAATACGACAAGCGCAGCATCTTCAAGCATATGTGAGCATTGGCGAGAGCGGCGCAACACAGCATGGCGGCCTTGGGCGCAGTTTTTCAACAGCCTGCCAAATCGAGTATGAGCTGTCTGAAACAACAAAAACACATACATTTCCTTCTCGAAATAAAACGAATCGACCTTTGCATTTAATGCTTGCCAATGCCCGCCATATGGTATAGAGACAAAAAAAATTGCGGTACTTCCGCAATAAACAGGAATTCTGAACCCTCTGCTCCAAGCTGTATTCACATTCAAGTTTGCATTACGTTGTTTGCGTTTCATTCAAAAACTCCTGTATTCACAGGCGTACCATGGAACCGCAAAAGCTCACTAAAAGGCCATCGGACGCTTACGCGGCCGTTTTTCTGCGGATGGCTGCATGCAGAGGTCGGTGTGTACTACGGAAACAATCAGTCAAAACAGAGAAAGATTAATGGACGAAGCCAAAAGAAAAGAGATTGAAGCCAGATTGTACCAAATGCTTTCACAGATCGATCAGGACAAAAAAGACAGGTCGCCCTCCGAAAACGAAACCTGCGGCGCCAGGGTCATTCGACGGCGCAAGGGTGATCCGGATTTGCATATCGCCTGAAAAAATATTCGAGAATTATCTGCAATTCTTGATCGACCGCTGACGGAAGCGGGAATCCTTCTCGTTCAACCGCCGGCGTAAAAAACGGTGCAGCCTTGTTCTCAACCAAAGGACCGAAGATCGTGGTGGTTTGCCTTTTCGGCCTTTGACCTCGCGTTGAATCCTGCCCCCGTCGTCATCAACCAGGCTGTTTCGCGGGGCTTTGACAGCATTTCGGATTTTTGCCGTTTTTGATCAGCTTCCGGTGGAATTTACACCGCCGGCTTTTATTGAAAACGCGCGGAACCGACCGGCCTCCTGCGTATTGCCCTGGGCCTCGTAAATCCGGCTGATCCGGTCATAGTACTGCCCCGCTTTGTCCGGGGCCTCCCGGACAAGGGAAAGGTAGCATTCCAGTATCTCAGCTCCATGCATGCCGGCCGCGAAACACAACTCCGCATATCGATGCTTGATTTCAGAATCGATCGGTGTACGGCAGTTTTTGTATCGGCCGAGGATTTCCTTGTAGATTCCGCGAGCCATATCCGGATCCCCGAGGATTTCACAGATTTTGGCAAGTTCGCGGGAGACGGCCAGGTTCCAGCCGTAGGTTTTCAGAAATCTGGAATAATAATTCCGGGCTTGTTGATAATTTCCGGCGCGGCAAAGCGTTTCGCCCCTCAGAAGCGAAACGGCCACGGATTCGGAAAATTCATCCGGCACGGAGGCAAGCAGGGCGTCTGCCTGTTGAAAATCCCTTTGTTCCCAGAAGATTTCGCACAGAAGCTGATATGCAGGCAGGGCTTCAGGATGACGCTTCAGAAAGCCTTCGAGCAGCTGCCGGGCTTCGTGAAAACGGTTTAGATTCAGGTAGGCGGTGGCCAGTTCCAAAGGAACGTAGCTGTCCGGATGCGGATTCTGCTCCATGGCGCGCACAAGGCTCTCCGCGGCGGCCTCAAAATCACCGAGGTTCAGTGCGACATACCCGGCTTTAAAGTCTTCTCCGTAGTGCAGATAGGTATCGCGCACCTTTTCGGGCAAGGCGCTGCACAAAGCAAGAAAATATTCATCGTCCGAGGTCTGTTCCGCGTCTTCTTCTTCGGATGCATAAGAAATATCCGGCAATTCTTCATCCATCTGCCGGGCCCGCAGCAGTTCCATCTGGCGGAGCCGTTCTTCCAGTTCCTTTTTAAAGAGCGCATCCGTGGTGAGCTCCCATGCCAGGGCAAGCAGATTCCGGGCATCGTCCGGATAGCCGTTTTCCGCAAAATCTTCCGCGTTCTGCCGATGCTCCCTGGCCAGGGCTTCCCTGGTCTGATGAATCTTGTCGCGTATCCTGCTCAAATCGGCGGAATCAGGCTCAGGACGTTTTTCAAGTTTGTCCAGTGCGCGCTCGTACGTCTGTTTGGCCTGGCCCCAGGCTTTGGCTTCAAACAGGGCATCGCCCTTTTGCTCCAGCTTTTCGGGGGACGGGCCGGAAAATATTCTAAAAAGAGGCATCATTTCAATTTCCTTTGAAAAATAGTGATACACCCATAATACCTTTCATATCATCTTCCAGAGGCCATGGGAATATGATTCGATATCAAGCATATGACGATGTTTATGCGTGGGGTGAGAGCATATTTCAGGAAATGAGCGGAGTAAACCCTTTCGGAGTGTAACCATTCCATCAAAATTTTCGACTTGACTGCTGGTAAAGTTGTTTGCTTCTGAATGGAAAAGCGGGTCAATCACGAGCGCGGATAGAGAATCATGGATCATGCCACAATGCCGGAAAGCCCTGCGTCAACGGAAAACGCCACCCCGAAAGGTGTGGAAGCGACAGGAAAACGAAATACGTACAGCGGCGCTTTCAAGGCGAAGGTCGTATCGGAATTCATCAATAAAAAGGGGCGCCTCAAGGAGCTGGCCGAACACTATCAGCTCCACCCCAATCAGATCAAGAACTGGAAATCGATTTTACTGAAACGGGCGGGCGATATTCTTGAGGATAAGCGGCGAAGCAAGGCATGATGGATCATCCTTATTGCGAGCCGCGGGCAAGGGGATGACTTATGGAGCATGTTCCGTTTTTTCGAGCTCTTTATGGCCGAAAATCCGCATTCCCTGGTGTTTTACGTCTTCGACGGCAAGATACAGGCAGGGAACGAGCACCAGAGAAATCACCGTCGCAAACAGGATGCCGAAGCCCAGGGAAATGGCCATGGGAATCATGAAGCGCGCCTGACGAGAGGTCTCGAAAATCATCGGCGCAAGACCGCCGAAGGTGGTCAGGGTGGTGAGCAGAATGGGCCGAAAGCGCTGGATTCCGGCGGCATTTATGGCCTCGCCGGGAGATGCGCCCAGTCTGCGCATCCGGTTGGCAAAATCGATCAGCACCAGAGAGTCGTTGACCACCACTCCGGACAGGGCCACCACGCCGAACATGCTCATCACGCTGAGGCCGTATCCCATCAGAAGGTGTCCCAGAACCGCTCCAACGATTCCAAAAGGAATGCTGATCATGACGATGGCCGGCTGAACGTAGCTTCTGAACGGAACGGCCAGAAGCGCGTACATGACCAGCAGGGCCATCAGCAGGCCCCTCAACAGGCTCTGCATGCTTTCGGCCATGTCGGCCTGCCGGCCTTCAAAGCTGTAGCTCAGTCCTTGAAATCGGTGGGTCAGATCGGGCAGGGCTTCTTTCTCAAGCGCCTTGACAACCCATGCCGCCTGGCTGGGCGGATCCACATCCCCGGTCACCGTAATGACGCGTCGTCCGTTTCTCCGGTTGATCTCGGTATAGGCCCGGCCCCGGCTGACTTCAAAGGCTTCCGGCAGTGGAATCTCAGCGCCGTTGGGTGTGCGCAGCATCAGCGTTTCCACGTGGTATTCCGATATCCGCTCTTTTTCCGGCAGCCGCGCCATAACCTTGACCTCGTTCCGACCGCGCTGCTGGCGAAGCGCTTCGGCGCCGTAAAAGGAGTTGCGTATCTGCCGGGCCGCTTCCCGGGACGTCAGTCCCAGTGCCCGGCCTTCGGGCCGGACAATAAAATTCAGCTGCTGTTTTCCCGGAGAAAATCCATCGTCGATGTCCTTGACGTTGGCAAAATTATCCAGGGTTTGCGCAAGATCCACGCCTGCCTGTTCCAGAACGGTCAGGTCACGGTGGGCCAGTTCAATGGTCAGGGCCTTGCCGGATCCAGGGCCTCCGCGGTCGGACTGCAGAGCGATATTCTCAAGTCCTGAAATTTCTCCCGCCTTCTGGCGCCAGAGTTCGATGAAACGTGCTGTTCCGATGGGGCGGATTCCCGGATCGGTCAGATACACTCTGATCTGAAGGCAATGACCGCCCGAGGCGCCGGTGGAGGATTTGCCGATTTCCGAATAGATTCCCTGCACCAGCGTGTCTCCGCCGTTTTCATCGGCCACCTTTCGGGCGGCCTGCACGAGACGGTCCTGAACGGCCCGGGTTTTTGACACCGGCGAACCATAGGGGAGCGATGCTTCTGCAAACGCATAGTCCGATTCAACGCGGGGCATGAGGGTCATGCCCATCCGTCCGCTCTGAACGAATCCGACGACCAGCAGCAGAACCACACAGCCGGCGGACAATGTCGTGTAGCGGTTTCGAAGCGCAAAATTCAGAAAAGGACCATAGCGGCGGCGAACCAGCAGGGAGAAGCCTTCGCTGAAATGCTGCTGCCGCAGATGGAGCCATTTTCTGAACCCCTTCAGACTGCGCCGGTGATCGTGAGCCAGGTGAGCGGGCAGCACCAGAATACTTTCCACGAGCGAGATGACAAAAACCGTAATAACGACGAGCGGTATGGCCTTGAAAACCTTTCCCATGTCGCCCGGCACAAAGGCCATGGGTAAAAAGGCAGCGATATTGGTCAGAATGCTGAAGGTCACCGGCATGGCCACTTCCCGCGCTCCCCGGATGGAGGCCGCCAGAAAAGGCATGCCGGCCTGACGGTAGTGGTATATGTTCTCCCCAACGACAATGGCGTCGTCCACCACGATTCCCAGGGCGATGATAAAAGCGAACACGGACATCATGTTGATGCTCACTCCCAGTGCCGGCAGAAAAAGCAGGGAGCCCAGAAAGGATATCGGAATGCCCATGGCCACCCAGAAAGCCAGGCGGAGCTCCAGGAAAAATCCGAGAAAAATGAACACCAGTCCGAGGCCCACGTAGCCATTGGTCATCAGAAGGTTCAGTCGCTGACGATAGACTTCGGAACGGTCGTTCCGGGATTCAACAAAAATTCCCGGCGCCAGACTCGGTCGGATCCGGTCCAGGTAATGGTTCGCGGCTTTGGAAACGGCAATCGGCGTCTGTTCGCCCACCCGGTAGACATCCACCATTACGGCCGGCTTGCCGTTATAGGAAGCCTGGTAATCACTGTCCTCGAACCCGTCGGTGACCGTGGCGATGTCTTCCAGCAGAACAACTGTTCCGTCGTTGGCGGTGATGACGGGGATCCGGCCGAACTGGCGGCCCCAATCCCGGCGTTCTTTCATGCGCACAAGAATTTCGCCTGCCTGGGTCTTAAGCTCTCCACCAGCCAGTTCCACTGCATTGTTTCCGATGCGCCGGGCGACTTCTTCCAGGGTCAGGTTGTAGGT
>Ga0265295_1008922_pt1 | contig 10974 bp, 12 predicted proteins | sample Munlansysbiofilm_FD_192503 | JGI IMG/M metagenome (GOLD analysis project Ga0265295, IMG submission 192503) | Leachate microbial communities from a municipal landfill in Southern Ontario, Canada - Methane capture system biofilm | ecosystem: Engineered > Solid waste > Landfill > Unclassified ... | reverse complement strand
CGCCAGGCAGACCACCGCCAGGGCGAGGAACATCGCCGCCAGGGAGAAAAGGAGGCTCACCCCACCACCCCCTCCGCCGGTGGATGGAGACGGCCATCGCCGTCCTCGGACCACCCCCGGGCCCTGAGGAGATGGAGGGCCATAGCCGACTTATCAGGATCAAAGCCAGGTTCCGCCCTCAGAGCTCGAGTATTCAGCCCTCCAGATCTCGCCGCCAGGTCTCGCCAGAAGGAGAGGGAAAGCCCGAAGATCCGGCCGCTATCTTCACCGACGGTTACAACCTCTCCCCCTGGAGGTTTACAACCTCCACCCGATGGCGATTTTTCGTCTACAAGGGGGTTTACAACCTCGGTTACATGGTCCTTACAACCTCGGTTACAACCCTCCACAAGGGGCGGCCGTTGCCGATTTGTAGGGTTTACAACCTTTTCAACCCGGTCATCCAGAGAGATATGTTTCTCGTCGGATTTTTTTGGGTCTTCTCCGAGGAGATCCCCCCCGCTCTCTCCACCCTTTTTAGGTTGTAGACTTACAGGAATGCGCCTACTACTATCTATTTTAATAGTTGTAGGTATACCTGTAAGGGGGTTGTAAGGGGGTTGTAAGAGGGTTGTAACCTCTTCTGTGGTTGGTTTTTCGTCGCCCTCGATCCTCACCATTTCGAAGTCGGACCATAAGGACGGATCGATCTCTTTGCCGGCATTGATCGTATACAGGACCCGGCCGCCCTGGCCTCTGTCGGAGGTGATGTATTTGGTTCTCCCCATGATCGCCGTCAGTCGATCACTTACGGCCTGCTGTGAGATCCCTAGGGCTCTCGCCAGATCCGCCTGGGAGAACTCGCCGCCGTCCAACATCACCCCTAGAAGAGCGGTCTCGGCTTTCGTTAACTTCGTGGCGTGGGCGAGGTTATCCGCCTTGAATAGCGCCTTAGCCGCCTCGATATCCTCCATAGTGGCGATAAGCCAGCCTTCGGGATCCTCGTCTCTCTGCATGTACCGGAGTATAGCGAAGGCCTCCACCGTATCCCAAAACCTTTCCTGACCTCTGAAATCTCGGAATAAGGACCATTCAGCCTTAGCCGCCTGGGGAATAAGGACCTTAAAGGGATCGTGGCTCTTGATTAACCAGATGATCGCCCTCGCCACTAGGACCCCCTCATCTACGTCAAGCCGCCTCTCTTTACGGGCCCTCCGTTGGCCGATCTCCTTCGACACGATCCGCTTATGTTCGTCCCGGGGGTCGGTGGATATCGGATATTGGCGGTCGTTCTCTTGCTCCTTATGAGTCGCTTCGACCGACGTAAGCCACCACGTAAAACGCGGCGGGATCGTTAAAGGCCTATACTCTCGATCTTTCGAAAGGGTGTTATGGATAGTTCCATCCTGATAGCTCCCTGTCGCCTGCCTGAATACCGGCCCGACGAGATCCCAAACTACGTCATCACTGTAAAAAATGGTCCCCGGTGGAAGCCCCATATAGAACGGCGCCAAACTGCTGAGGGAGCCCGACTTTTTCCAGGGAGCGGGGGGGAGGAGGTGAAACACCGCCTTCATCGCATCGGTCTTACCGCTCCCCTTGTCGCCCGTTCCCCCGGGGTGGATCCCCTGGGAGGTGAGGGAGTTGGACGCCGCCACCGACAGGAGAACCACCTTCTGATAATTGATATCCCCAACATGCGACCGTTGACTCTGAAAGATTAGGAACTGGAGCGGATCGCCCTCTCTCATGATCGCCTCGGCCTTCTCCAGGACCTCCGGGGCCAGCCAGTCAGGGACGCCGCCCCCCTCCTCCCCGCACCTGGCCCTCTCGTCTGCCTGTCGCCGCTCCTCCAGCTTTCGCACGTCGTCCCTGATCTGATCCCATAGGCCCGGATCGACCCCCAACTTTTCGGGGAGCTTCTCCCATTTTCGGTTATCAAACCAGATCGGCTTATCGGAGATTTGAACGGGCTTGAACGCTCCCCCGCTCACTTCGACGAACCAGTTTTCCTTTTTACACGATACCCGGAGCTTTTCACCGCTGGGGAGATCGGCGACATACCCGCCCCCCTCCACCCGGACGGCCTCGGCGGCTTCCTTTGCATCGTTGGCCCGGATATTGTTTAGGGTCATCTCAAATCGATAATGGTTGCCCTCTTCGTTCCATTTACCGATCTTGGAGACGTTGCTCATAATCCAGTTGATTTGGGTGTCAGTGAACCCGGCGGCGGTGAGCTTCCCTACAAGCCCAAACTCGGCTTTGGATCTGTCTTTGCCGTGCCGTTTCTTCGCCTCGTCGGTCCAGTTGAGGAGATCCAGGAGGACCGGATCGGCCTCTGAAAGGGCGTCGAGCTTCGCCTTCACAAAGTCGACGTCGATCTCGCCGGCGTCCTCCGGTGGTTCCGGCTCTGCTTCCTCGGCTGTGGGGGGCTGGTTGTACTTCTCCGTCCAGGTCTTCAGGGCGTCGGGATCAGGCTTTAGGCGCTCGATGAACCTCAGGAGCTTCGCATCCTCATCTCTTGTGGGGATGTCGCCGATAGCTTCCCGAACGTGGTTCTTTCGCCCTTCGTCCTCGTCCTCAAGCTTCGAGTTCCAGGTCCCTAGGACCCCACAAACTCTCGGAGGATCGAAGGTCGCCGTGTCGATGTCGACGTCGGCCTCCTTTCTGACCACCTTCAGGAAGGCCGCCACCTTCGCTATGAACTCCGGCGTCGGTTCGGTGGGGGGGATGGGCAGCAGCAGCCCGCCCCCGTTCCCGCTCTTGAAGCCGAGCCCCGGTTTGAAGCCCTTATCGCTTAACCATTTCTGCACTGTGGGGACTTGCGCCACCGCAAAACCGCGCTCCTTTTCGGTGGCGGCGAAGTCCTTTTTATCATCCGGTTTTTTGGCGTCGACGTCGATGAAAATGTTGGTGATGGCTTCGACGTCGGCGAAGTCGTGATATTGTTTCGACCCCTTCTTAAGCCGCTGGACATTGACCCACAGTTGCCGCTTCCCGTTCCTCATCCCGATGTAGTCGACTGCTTTGTTGGCGTTGATGAGGTCGAAATGCGCCTCTTGTGCGCCCTTTTTGCCGGTCTGCACGCTCTTGACGCAGAACTTCTCGTGGCCGAGGAACCTGATGAACCGTGTCAGGCGCTCTTCGGCGGCGAGTCTCTTATCATCGGCTGTGGGGGTGTTCATCTCCATCCCTCTGGCCGGATATCTCTTATTTTTTCACCATGTGCATGGTGAAAGTGATCTCGTGGAGATGAGGTAGGGTTTGCGAAGGATAACCCGGTCCCCGTTTGCCTTGATCTGGATGAGGTGGCTGTAAATGGCAAAATAGACACATTTATATCGGGGAAACTACAACAACTCATATAGACCACCTGCTCGGCTGGCTTCTTCGGTTCCTGTTGGCCGTGCAACGAAAAGGAGGAAAGCGGCTGGTCTGACGGTGGCGGATGGCACCCGCCACTACCCAACTTTTACTTGTCATTTCATCGCCTCGATTAGGAGCGAAGGCTCTCGCTGGACTTGATCGTATCCGATTCTCAAAATTAGCCTTCCAAAAGCCGACACAGGAACGCCTAAATTTTTGGCGGCGGATGCAAAAATAGCCCGCTCGTCTTTTGGCATGTAGACTGTGAGGATCTGATCCCCTGGTCGATTGACGGTCATATTTCGGTTCCTCCTGGGGTGGCACCCCCAGGTTCATTTCGATGATAACTATAATAGGCTGGAAGTTGTATTTATAGGTTAGCTCGTCAAACGGCTCGCCGTATATTGATTCTTCAAAGATTCTTCAAAGATTCTTCAAAGTTTCTTGAGACTTGTGAAGATCATTCGCCTTACATTAATCTCCATCGCGCGGCTCCTTCTCCTGTGCTCCAGCCTCCCCGCATTTCTTATGTAACCTGCTCTTCTATTCAGGGTCGATCGGTTACATAAGAACGGGTATATCGTATAAAATAATCTCAATTGTGCCCCCTCCCTGGAGGTTTGATATGGCCCGCCCACTTGGTATAGCCGATCGATAAGTCTAATCGAAATTCTCGCCCCAAAAACCGCTATCAGTCACCGTTGCTCTGGTTCGACCCCCTCGGATAAGGATCTTTTCGACCTATCACCCCATGATGGCACGCGACGAATTCGTGACATTCCCATAGTCTGTGGGGCAGGGGCCGCGATCGAGTAAACAAGCCTGGTTTTAGTGGTTATAAAAAAGATGAGGGGGTTTGTAGCCGGCCACAGTGTAAAATATCGGCTACATTTCCATGACCGCTTTGATAAGATCTATCCGGGCTTTTTGGGCGTCGAGGTATCTTATGTTTTCTATCCCAAACTTTTCCTTAACCTCTCTTGCATGCTCACAGAGCGTTGAGTCGATGTCCTTCGCGGTTTCGAGAGCCCATCTATGAGGCTCGGCTTTTGGATCGGGTAAGGTTTCGTATTTGTATTCTGTTTTTTCAACCATGATATAAAACTCTCCTGTATATTTAAATAGTTTACTCGATGGTGTGCCGCCTTGCCCTCTCGTCTCCCTGTCAACTGCAAAGAAATAGTAGGACTTTGAGGAACATGCTCCTCAAAGTGCCGCGTCCACTCCTTCTGGAGGTGGAAAGATTAAGCCGCTAATTTTTCAACAGGACCGGGTTTATATAAGCTTCATCGGCTACATTAGGCAGATTTGAATAGAGGAAGTCATCCCAGTTGATTTTTGAAGCCGTCTCTCTGCTCATAATAAACCTCGTCCCCACAAAAGACCCCTCTTTACCGTATTCATCAACGCCCTTCAAATAGGTGGTAATCCGAACAAGATTAACCCTCGGATCTTTAAACAGCTTTTCAAACATCTTAGTCGCGTCGTCTTCTTGAAGTACTAAGCTCCAGTAATCCTGATCGGGTCGTCTAATCACAACATAACCAGAAACCGGATTTACTGAAATTGATCGTTGCTTTCCGACAATCTTTTCAACCGCGCTTTCGGTCAGGTTGTTATCTTTTGCTGCGGTCGTCGTGGTGTCCGTCGCCTCTGAGGACGGCTGTTCACCTCCAAGGCACCCACATACCAGTACCGATACGCAAAGTATTGCCAGGATTGCCAGTAATTTCTCTCTTGATCCCATTCCTTTACCTCCTATGTATTCGGGAAGGATACGACACACGAAAAAGTTTTTGGTGCAATTCCATTAAAGATGAAAAAACAGCGCCTCTGCCTTCAGCTTCCGAGCCTTCTCCGTGGCCGCCTCTCGGGTCATCTTTCGAGGTGAGCCGATGTACTTGTTGACGACCTTGTCCCCCATCTTCCAGGATGCGAAATAGTACTCATAGGTCTTCGGTCCCTTCGCGGTGATCTTCTCCACCGGGCCGAGGTAGACCGTCAACGCCTCCAGGCGCGCCGCGTTCCACAGGTCCTCAGCCTCGCCCTCAAGCCTGGCTGCCTCCGCCTCCCTCTCCTTCGCCGCCGGTTCCATCCCCCGGAGCTGTCGGAGCTTTGCCGCCTCGTCTCGCAGCCTCCGGGCCTCCTCTCTCAAGGCCTTGATCTCCTCCCCGCTTGTGGTTTCGTAAACGATCTTCGGCATTGCCATGTATATTAGTTATGTGACCATCCCATATATATTTGGTGGCGAGGGTCACATAACTAACCTAGTATGTGGGATTTGGAACTCGGCAAAAAGATTATTTAGATAGAATCCCAAAGCAGTAACCGCATGTAACCACAATAGAATGAGGTGATAGTAGAATGAGATTTGAAGACCAGCCCCTAGCGGACGCCAGAGGCCAGCCCACGACCACGGGTAATGTTGACCTTCTGGCGGATAAGCTTTTCGATGGTGACCCAGGAATAAGGCATCTTTTAACCGAAGTTCTCCAGCGCCAGCAAGACGAGATCCATCGGCTCCAGTGCATCTCCCAGCAACGACAGAGGGAAATTCAGCGCCAGGAAGACGAGATCCACAAGCTCAGGGGGGAGCTGGCCGCCTTCCGGGAAGAGGTCGCCCTCGAAAGAGCATACGACCGTCAGAGGCTCGCCAGGCTCGAAGCCCCGACGCCGCCCCTTCGAGAGGAGACCGCCGCCGCCCATCTTGACCTTCTAGCCTCTGAAATGAGAAGGCTAGGTCATAAGCAAGTGACCACGAAAGATGCCGCCCGCCTTATTGGAGTCGGTAAACGGCATGTCAACCGCCTGGAACCGCTATTAGCCGCCGATCATCGCTTCCAGATCATCAAAGATCCCAACCATAAGCAACGCCATCTTATCAGATTTGTTTAGAGATTGAAACCAAGACATGTCTCGGTCTCAGTTCTGAGAAAGAAACGCTAGCTGCTAAAAATCAAATCTTCAGATGTGATAGTCATCTGATAAAATATAGTATGGTTTAGTCGGAGATATAGATATAAATACAGAAATAATATATAGAAAAAATAGAAAATCGATATCCCGTCCTGGTTTTCACCAAACCGAGACCGAGACATGTCTCGGTTTTGTTTTGGCCTTCCTTCCTCAAAATTTGCGGACTTCGGTTGCGGCACGGTTAGTTCTGTGATATATTTAATACAGACAGGAGTAATATCATAGAACAACCACACTCACGCCTTCGAATCGCCTTTCGCGATCAGCTCTTCGATCTTCGGCTTCAGGTCGAGGGTGTAGTACCTGGCCGTCACTCCTCCTCGAGTCGTGTTCTTTGCTTGGACCCCTGTTGCCTTCATCAGTCGGCCTAGTGGCCTCTTATCCATCCCTGCCTCCTGGGCGACCTCGTTGGCGGTGGGTTCCTCGCCTTGGTCGTGGTGGGCTTTGATAATTTTGAGGACTTCGATCACATCCGGCTCTGCGGTGCTCTGCGGTGCTACGAGGGTGCTCTTAGGGGTGCTCAAAGGTGCTTTAGAGGTGCTCTTAAGAGGTGCTCCCAGGTGCTCATAAGGTGCTCTAGGAGGTGCCTCAAGTGTTCGCGAAGGTGCTCTTTCCTTCTCTGCTGAGGTGCTCTGAGGTGCTCTAGGAGTGCTTTTAGAGGTGCTCTCCTCTAGGACCTCCCCAACAATCCGCCTTATCAGAGTCTCGATAGAGGTCTCTCCTTCGCGTATTCGATAGTAATCGCAGAGCACCCGTCGGATAATCTCGGCTTCAGTGGTGCCTGTCTTTTCGGCTTCGTCCTGGAGAAGACGGTCCAGATCCTCGGGGAGTCTGATTGTTCGCGGCTTCATGAGCACCTCACCAACTACAAAAGTGTTTGCTAAGGTTAAAGGCTTGATGGTATGCCCATCCAATTCTAAGGGCCTTAAAACTTAAAATAACGATTCCTTATAAAAATACTGGTACCTATGGAGCGCCCCCTACGTCTTCCCTGGGCGAACGCTCTCTTGACCATAGGCTCCACAGTCTTCTCCATTGTCCTTTGAAACTTCGAGGCCAGAATGTCCATGTCAACCTCGGAGCTTACACGACCATATGGGAACCGTACTTTGCAAAAAAGGTTTAGACCAATACCCGACTTCCGAATATGGCTAATATCGGAAGTCACGTATAGAATGAAGTGCTACATATCGATCATGGCTGTCACGAAACTGATCAGTGTCGACGATTTTATGAAGTTGGTGAGTGAGGTCGAATCCAAACGGGACCGAATCGTCATCATGCTCCTCTTCGGTACAGGATGCAGGGTCGAGGAATTGGTCGGCACCAAACTTGAAGATGTTGATACAGTTAAAGGTGAGATCCACATCCATGCCAGCCGGACGAAGACCCGCCAATATCGAGACGTCATCATACCTCAGTCGATGATCCCAGACCTGGATGGGTGGATTAGGAACCTGCCCGAAGGTTCCATCTGGTTGTTCCCAGGCCGTGATTCTTCGAAGCACATCTCCCAGCGGTGGATACGAATGGTGATCGACAAGGCGGCGAGACAAGCGGGAGTGCAAAGAGCTTATGCCACATCCAAAGCGGGCAAGACACTGAACATCGTCTCGCCGCACTCGATGAGACACCTGCACGCAGTTCATGCGCTCGATAGTGGTGTCCCCCTGAACGACTTGCAGCAGCAGCTTGGTCATCAGTCTGTTCGTTCAACGAGCATTTACCTGACGGCAGACATCAATCATAGAAAGAAGAGTTACGAAGAATTCGACTTCTGAAATAGATATGAAGGGTCCCGCAACGGATCTCATCTCACTTGTACGAAATTGGTACTCCCCTTCCTTAGCTGTCCTTCCAGGATTCAAAATATAATTTTTTTGTTAATTTCTAGCCACAAATCACACATACAGTAACAATGAATTTTAGAGTCTGTCTTTAGTCTTGTAAAGAGGAGGAAAATAATGCAAATCAAAAAGAATTTGATCGGTTTGTGGATTAGTGCCGATACAAAAAGGCGTTTAGCCTTAATCTGCTTTGGACTTTTAATTACCAGTCTATTCATCGTATCACCATCGCTCTGTAAAACCTATGAAGTAACTGTTAGAAATATTGATGGATATAGTATGCCGTCATGCGGTGGGACCATTGAAGCTGTTGTATACGATCGCGGTTACTATCCATACTCATGGAAAGGAAAAAGCAGTTTTAGTGGAGGTGAACGATCCATAAATGTCAAAATCGACGTGCCAGACCGTTCCGATCCAGATCAATTTCATATTTACCAAACACCAAAATGCAGCCTGAAAAGCAAAGAATTTTGGGGCGGAAATTCGGCCTGGGAAACCGATTTCACGCGAGAGAGGCCTTACATCCGAGGGTTCACTGCTAACGGGATAGATGCTAGTAGAGAAATTTCCGGAACTGTAAATTCGCCAGTAAGTTTTCGAATCAACATCAAGAGCAACATGAATACTTGGATTCAAACCAATCCGACGCTCATTGTTAAAAAAGGCAGTAGGGGTACTAATCAATATATTTATGGTGACGCCAGAAATCTATATGGCTCCGATACGTGGCTTTTAACCTACACACCAACAGAGAGAGGCACATATTATTTCAACGCATGTGTTTATGCAGGCGGTGATTTGAGCGATCAATGGGACTGGGTAAAAATGCAGATAAATTAACTTGCGTGCTAACCTATTGGATTGCTCTCATGGGGATGTTGCCACATATCCATCTACTGCGGTTCTGATCCGCCGATGATGGGGGTTCAACGGCTAGATCTCCTTTCCGTTTTTATTGTGATTTGGTATTTTAATTTCTGGGGGCGATTCTCCTTTCTCTGTGGGAGCGAACCACCTTATCTACTCTGGCAGTTCTCTGATATTTTATAGCCTTGGACATGGGATATCACGCAACTATGTTAGGACTTACGCACTTGAGAATCAAAACCAAGCACATGAGGGCCTGTCAAGAAGATTGTGTTTTAGACAGTTTGGTGCTTCATGCTACTGGTTTTTTGTTCAACTGCGTAAGTCCTATATGTGTAAGCGTAACCTTTCAACTTCCGAATAATGCAGATATCGGAACTTTGAATGGTGCAGTTGAGGTTAGGTCGGGATAGTATTTTGTATTAGTACCAACCACATATTCAATAGATGGCTCTTACAGAGGTTAGCAAAGAGGGCGCCCGCTTGCATGCTTCCGACTCCTATGGCGAATTCAGCGAGGAGTTCATAGCGGAGGTGCTGGAGGCCGAGCGAGAGTGTGAGATGGGGCGGTGCAAGCGATTTGATAACATAGACGACGCGCTGGCTTTTCTCGATGAATGAAGAAGCTTGGAGATGTCTATAAGCCCGAATTTGCCGAGACCTTCATAGAAACATCTCAAAGCCTTACAAAAAAAGACAAAGTTTTAGCTGCCCGGATAAAACGTAAGATACGGGATGTATGCGAGTATCCCGAGCGCGGAGAGCCACTATCGGCAAATTTGGCCGGCAAATGGAGTATTCACGTTGCTGCTCATTACGTTATACTATATGAAATAAAGAATAAAGAAAAAGTTGTAAGATTTTTAAGTGTCAAGCACCACGATTATGCATATGGCAAAAAGCTATAATGGGCACTCATTGGTCATCGGTTAAGAGAAGAATCGCGATGAGGCAGCGATCTTGGTAGCAAGTTCGGTGAAATTGACTTGGTCAAAGAGGCTACAGCAAGTCAATCTTGAAATCGGATCGAATCTAGGTAAAGCATAATTCGTGTGAGAAATGACAAGATTATGTAGCGGGATATACCGGGACAAATTTGATCCGATACATAAGCGGGAGCCTGGGACCGCTAAAATCCGATATTTTCCCAGTATATCCCGGTCGACAGACCGACACCGCGCCAGATGTCGATGCACAATTGTTCAAAAACTATTCATTTTGTGCAAAAATTGTGCAAAAATTGTTCAGAATTTACTGGTAAAATTGCTAGAATCGAGCCGCAAGATGTCGATTCACAATTGCTCAAAAACTGCTAATTCTGCACAGGTCGCCTCCCCAGGTGTCGACGACCTCCACTTCCACCTCGTCGTCCTCTCCCCGCAAACTCTCTCAGCTATCGACTATCCCGTCTTTTGTTCCGGCTCGGAGTCTCCGCAAAGCCAAAGCTCGCCGCTTGCTCAGGGTTGCATCGAAGAAGCTCGGGGTGCTCCTCCTGGAGGATGACGTTGGCCCTTTTGCTCAGCGCCAGCAGCTCGGCATAGGCCTTGTCGTAGTCGCCCTTCGCCAATCGGACGCCTTTCCATGCCTGGGGTTCGGGCCTCAAAGCGCTCTTGACTTCGTCGTGGATCCGATGGTGCTGGCGGTCTAACTCCAAGAGGAGTTGATGGCCACGATTCAGTAGTTCAGGGAGAGACTCGGATTTAGAAGCCGCTGGGTCCACTTTGGGTCTGCCCTTGCGCAAGTGCGAATCTTCTGGCGGTCTGATGGCCATTGTTCTCCTCCTTTGTAGAACTCGATTATTCCCCAATTTCTAACCAGAAATTCACCAGTTTTTCAGATTTATACCGATTTAAGGGCTATTCCATCTTGGTGAAATCAGGAGAGGGGTATTTATCATTTATGAAGGAGGCGGGGGTAAAAAATCTTCCTGAAGGAG
>Ga0265295_1008920_pt1 | contig 10976 bp, 8 predicted proteins | sample Munlansysbiofilm_FD_192503 | JGI IMG/M metagenome (GOLD analysis project Ga0265295, IMG submission 192503) | Leachate microbial communities from a municipal landfill in Southern Ontario, Canada - Methane capture system biofilm | ecosystem: Engineered > Solid waste > Landfill > Unclassified ... | reverse complement strand
TCCCAGCCCAGGGTCGGCAACAGCGAAGGAAGGGCTGGTATCCCTGGGTGGGGCAAGGGCAAGGTTAAGGCAGGGCTGGTAACCCTGGGTGGGCGAGGCTGTCGGCCTTTCCTTTTCTAATCCGGGAATTCCTGTTCCGAAGGAAATAAACATTCAATATTTTGTCGTAACTTTACTTTTTAAAAGTGATGTATAATGCCTTCTAAAAAGATAACAACAGCCATCGAACCTGGTGCCATATATCACATATACAACAGGGGAAATAATTTTCAAAAGGTGTTTCTTCGAGAAAGTGATTATTCGTTATTCCTTGAGAAGTTTAAGCATTATATGCTAAAAGTATGCTCGTTATATGCATTTGTGTTGATTCCCAATCATTATCATTTACTTTTAAGAATTAACGATAATATAGAAGGGATTATGTTTAGCAATCAATTTTCAAAATTTATGCTGAGTTACACCAATTTTATTAATCGAAGGGACAGAAGAAATGGCAGCTTGTTTCTCTGTCGGTTCAGAAGAATTAAGATAGAAAACGATGACTATTTAAAAAGACTCGTCTTCTATATTAATCATAATCCGGTTAAGCATAAAATTACAAAGGATTATAAAACGTACAAATACAGTTCCTACCAAATACTAATCTCTGATAGTCCGACAAAATTAAGCAGGGATGAAGTGTTACAATGGTTTGATGGTAAGGCTGGTTTAATAGAATTTCATTCTGTACTTCATGATAATGCCTGTAATAGTAAGTTTAGTTTAGAGTAGAAGGCAAGGCAGCGCTGGCTGGGATACCAGCCCAGGGTCGGCAACAGCGAAGGAAGGGCTGGTATCCCTGGGTAGGCTGGGATCCCAGCCCAGGGTCGGCAACAGCGAAAGGAAGGGCTGGTAACCCTGGGTAGGCTGGGATCCCAGCCCAGGGTCGGCAACAGCGAAGGAAGGGCTGGTATCCCTGGGTGGGGCAAGGGCAAGGTTAAGGCAGGGCTGGTAACTCTGGGAAGCCGAGAGCAGGGCCACCCTTCTGGCAGCCTATCCTGCTCCCGTTATCCACCGATAAACCCGATATTTCTTTAGGCTTTTGGTATTTACCAGCAGTACGCCGGCAATTACCATCAATACCCACACGATAAACCCTGGTTTAAAATGTTCGCCGTCGGCTATGCCCCAGAGCAGGGCAACGATGGGAACAAAATAGGTAACTGAAGATGCAAATACTGCACTGGTTAACTGGATAACGTGATTGAATAGCATAAGCGCCAGCCCCGTGCCTACAATGGCCAGAATGGTAAGATATCCCAGGCCTTTTAAAGCGTGGGGCTCAGACGTCAGTGTAGTGGTAAAAGGGGTGAATATAAGAAGATAGCCCAGAGCTATGGGGCCAACAGTGAAAAAAGCCAAAGAAGTTAAGGTGATGGAGTTGACCTTCTGGAGAAATGCCTTTATGGTATTCACATTCACGGCATAGCATAGGGCAGCAATGATGATTAGGGCAGCATAGAACATATTTACGGCAAAGTTACCGGTACCACTCACACTCACCAGGCCAATGGCTCCGGCTAATCCTAAAAATACACCTGCAATATTAAACCAGGTCGGGCGGATGCGAAAAAAGACCAGCCCTATCAGTAAGGTAAACAGGGGGGTGAGTGAATTGAGTATGCCTGCCAGGGAGCTGTCAATGCCAACCTGGGCGGCAGCAAACAAAAAAGCCGGAATCAGGCTACCCACCATACCAACCACTAAAAATAACCCCCATTCCCTGGTGCTGTGGCCGCGCATCCGTTTTAACGCGAAAGGCATAAGGAATAGCCAGGCAATGGTGGTGCGCAGGGCGCCTACTTCACCGGGACTGAACACTTCCAGGCTGCGTTTTATAAGTATAAATGAACTGCCCCAGGTGAGGGACAATATTACCAATATAACCCAGGGTATCCATGATTTGTTAGCAGACATAATCTTAGAAATCGGGCAAATTTAGTTTTTTTTGAAGTGGGGAATCGAAAAATCTCAACCCTTTATCCGAAAAGTCAGATTACTTTGCTGAAACACTTTAACCCACTTTATATTTAAACCCTGACGGCTGTTTTTGTGTTTACATTTGAATGAGTTCTCTATGGATTAAATATCTGAGCTATGAACAATAAAGAAGTGAATATTTTTATGGCCGGGAGGTTTGTTCGGACGGATCAACCCCTGAATGTGATCAATCCTTTTGATCAATCTTCCTTTGCCACCACCTTTCTGGCTTCAAAAAAAGAGCTGGAAACAGCCATAAGCGCAGCTGAAGACGTTAAAGAAACATTAAAGCATCTGCCTGCTTATGAGCGTTACAATATTTTGATGCACATCAGTCGGCAATTAAAAGTACGACATAAAGAGTTCGCCCATACCCTGATGCTGGAATCCGGTAAACCCCTGAAATATGCTCAGGGCGAGATTGATCGAAGCATACAGACGTTTGTGGTGGCTGCTGAAGAGGCCAAACGCCTGCCACGGGAGAGCCTGAGCCTTGACTGGACACCGTCAGGGAAACAAAAGGAGGGCCTGGTACGTTACTTTCCCATTGGATTGGTAGCCGGTATTGCCCCATTTAATTTTCCGTTAAACCTGGCGGTCCACAAAATAGCTCCTGCCATAGCTGCCGGCTGCCCCATTATCCTGAAGCCCTCTTCCAAAACGCCTTTATCAACGCTTAAACTGGCTGAAATCATTGCAGAAACCAGCCTGCCGGCGGGTGCAGTATCCATTTTGCCCATGGACAGGGAAACCGGAAATCAGTTGGTAACCGATAAGCGATTTGCCATGCTTTCCTTTACCGGAAGTCCTGAAGTAGGCTGGAAAATGAAAGCGGAAGCAGGGAAGAAAAAAGTAGTGCTTGAGTTGGGAGGTAATGCAGGAGTTATCGTTACAGAGAGTGCCGATCCTGAAAAAGTGATTTCTAAATGTGTGGGTGGTGCTTTTGCCTATTCCGGGCAGGTATGTATTCATGCACAGCGGCTGTTTGTGCATCGAAAGATATTTGAAGCCTTCAGTCAAAGTTTTGTAAAGTTGGCGGGGGAACTAAAAATCGGTAACCCTGATTCTGTCCATACCGATATCAGCAGTATGATTGATGAAGAAAATGCCATAAGGGTTGAAAGTTGGGTAAATGAAGCTGTTCAGTCCGGCGCACGCTGCCTGGCTGGTGGTCAACGCGAGGGATCATACTATCCACCCACAGTATTAACCAATACGCGAAATGAAATGAAGGTTTGCCATCGCGAAATATTTGGTCCGGTGGTCACTCTTGAGCCTTATGAAACCTTTGATGAGGCAATAAAACAGATAAATGATACCCGTTTTGGGTTACAAGCAGGGGTATTTACCAATAAAACTGATGAAATGAATCAGGCCTTTGATCAGCTTGAGGTGGGCGGGGTAATCATAAACGATGTACCCACCTTCAGGGTAGATCATATGCCTTACGGAGGCATTAAGGACTCAGGACTTGGCAGGGAAGGCGTAAAGTATGCCATCCTCGATATGATGGAAGCACGGATTCTGGTTAAAGATTTCTGATCGGACATTCACGTGCATTTCATTTGTCGAAGGGTAACTTAATTTTGTACTTTTGTTTTTCAATCCTAATTTAAAGCGTAAGATTGGAATCGGAACAATTAAAACTTCTGGCACTTAAGCAAGGCGATGCGAAAGTCTTCGAATCGGTCTTCAGGGAATATTATGTCCCTTTATGTGTGCATGTCCGGCGTTATCTTATTGATGCTGAGTCTGCTGAAGAAGTGGTTCAGGATATGTTTTTTAAGATGTGGGAAAGACGGGAGGTGCTTTCAGTCCATTCTTCGCTCAATGCCTATCTATATAAGGCCGTTACAAATCAGGCACTTAATTACATTAAATATCAGAAAATAGCTCACCAGTACAAAGAATATGTTGGTTTTAATACAGACATAGCCTCTGCGATAACTGCCCACGAGGCATTGGTAAGCAGTGATCTGGAAGGAAAGATCAATTCCCTGATAAAATCTATGCCTGAGCGAAGACGTATGGTGTTTGAAATGAGCCGCTTTGAAGGATTGAAATATATGGAAATTGCTGAAAAGCTCAATATAAGTGTTAAGACGGTTGAAATTCAAATGTCAAAGGCACTTTCGTTCTTAAGAGACCAGTTAAAAGAGTATCTTCCTGCGATTGCAGGGCTCTTATTTTTATGGTGTTCATAAAAAAAAACGAAACAGCAATAGGGGTAAATCGCTACTTAATTGTCCTATTGCTAATCAAAGTATTTAAAGAAGTACAATGCGTCTGAAAGGAAAATATTATAAGAGACTTGTTTCCAAGTTCTTGCAGGGTGAAGCCACCCTTGCTGAGCAGCGCATTGTGGAGCAGTGGATGGAACGGGATACTGCCAATAAAAAGTATGTTGAATCGCAAAAAGGACTCTTGTTGCTTACCGAACGTAAGCAGGTAACCTATAATGTGGATGATGCCTGGGAAAAATTGCAGCAACGTATAGCCGTGACCGGTGAGTCCAATACTACTCCGATTCCGGTATTCCCTATGTATCGCAAAAGGATTTTTCAGATTGCTTCAATGTCCGGCATTGCAGCTATGTTGCTGGTGGCAATTGGTTGGTTTGGACTACTCAATAATCCGGGAAATAATGCCGGTAAAGCTATGCTGCAGGTAGCATCCAACCAAACTGTGGTGGATGATGCCATGCTTCCCGATGGGACCAATGTAACACTAAATACACGCTCGGTTCTTAATTATCCCGAACAATTTGCCAATGATATCAGAGAAGTTTCTATCTTTGGCGAAGCGTTTTTTGAAGTGCAGTCTGATGTGCTCCGTCCTTTTGTCATCCATACTTCAGGGTTGGATATTAAAGTGGTGGGCACCTCTTTTAATGTGGAGGCATACCCTGGTGCCGGCTTTGTTAAGGTAGCGGTGAACACAGGCAAGGTGTTGGTTTATCCTTCGGGAGTTCATCCTGATATGGGAACAATGCTACACGCCGGTGAAACTGCAACCTATAGTCAGGCTTCGGGTAAACTGCTTAAAGGAGTGGTGGATGATCTGAATTTCCTGAGCTGGAAAACCGGTGTACTCACCTTCAGGGAAACACGATTGGCTGATGTTTTTAAAGCGCTGGAGAAAAAATATGAAACGACTTTTACCATTGATAACCCGGATGTTTTAAATGAACGTTTAACTGCCCGATTCGAAAGCGAAACACTTGACCAGGTCCTCGAAACGCTTGCACTGATCTTCGAATTGAAATTTGAATCAGGCGACGCAGAGATCATCGTTCATTAGGTCATCATTTCGCCAGAAACCGGCTGGTGAATATATAGGGATGACAACTTTAATCAGATTTTTCATACTGCTGCCTGCTTTTATGCTTACCTTTCTGGTGGCTCCCAATGCCCATGCCCAGATCATTTCAACAGGCGATAAATACAATCTTATTGTTTCTGACCAGCCTCTCGGGACAGTGCTCGATCAACTTGCGCGCACTGCCGGAGTAACCTTTTCATATAATCCCGATCAAATTGGCATAAACCGGAAAATTTCCCTCAGGATTACCCAGAAAACGCTGCCCGAAATCATGCGACAGCTCTTTGATGAAGGTACTTTTGATTTCAGGCAAAAAGGAAATCAGGTAGTGATCTTTAGAAAGGGTGAAAAGGATACAGAAACAAAAGCTGACCCCGTTAATTTAAAAGAATTACCGGTAAGTAAGCCGGATACTGTTTATCTGGTCAAAGAACGTCGGATTACAGATACCATTACCCGAATTGAAACCCGGATTAAGACCGATACAGTTTATATTGTGGAGAAACAGCCCGAAAATAAAATCGGGAGCAAGGATATCTTCAGAAAAAATCCGCCCATGTATGCCCGGTTAAAACCGGAAATTAGTGTTGATGCGGGATTGAAAGTATCAGCCTTGCTTTCGTACCGGAGTTATACGGCCGATGATGGTTATGGTGAATTGCTGGATGCATACCAGAAAGCCGACTCTGGATATGCTTTTTCAGGAGCGGCCGCAATCGCCCTTACCTTGAATTATAACAGGTTAAGCTTTGCTACCGGCATTGAAGTGGTTCAACTGTCTCACCGGTTTAATTACAACTTTACCACTGCTTTAGGCGGATACTATCTAAAAGATACCCTTGATACTTATTACACTATTTCAAACAGCGATACTGCCTGGTTTTATCTGGTGGATTCTTCCTATTTGCCTGAAGATGTTAAACAATTCAGGTACAATACCCTTGTAAAATACCGTTACCTCGACTTCCCTTTTATGATTCAATATAATCTGCCGGTAGCGCGCAACCTGCTTTATTTTAATGCAGGCATTATTGCCGGAGTTTCGGTGGGAAGAAGTGGTTACTATCTTTCATCTGATAATCAAACAGTAGCCGATCTCAAGACACTCAAAAACAGGCCAATATTAATTTCAGCCAAAGTGGGTGCCGGAATTTCGTTGCCGGTTTCTTCCAGACTGGTTTTAAATGCGGGCGTGCATTATCGCCATGCCCTGCAGTCTGTGTATAAGGATTTTGAAGTAAAAACTTATCCGGCTGCCTTGGGCGCTGATTTGTCGTTGATGCTGCGGCTTTAAATATCATGAAATTTAATGGGACAAAATCCTTACTTTCTATAAGTTCAGATAATATTCTTATACGCCTTTTAATTAACATTCTGTAAATAAGGGTTTCATTCCTGACTCCGCCCAATAATTTTTGGTTTCTTACCTTTAGCCCGGAAATGGATTCTTCTTTTTCATCACGGGAATTGATGCAAAATGAGGTTGGAAATAGAACGACTTTAAAATTTTGACTACTTTTGTTTTCAGATTGTTGCTTGATATTTCAACCTGACTAAACAAATTTAGATGCTCAAAAGGTTTTCCCTACTTGTTTTGCTATGGGTGATGGCACTTTGGATGTTAAACCCCTTCGCTGCTGTTGCTCAGCAATACATAGGAGGCACATTGTGGGAAAATACGACTTACTCACCGGCATCCAATCCTTATATTGTTACTGAACCGGTTATAGTTCCGGAAGGTGTTCAACTTACCATTGAACCCGGGGCTAAACTGCTTTTTATGATAGGTTCTTCCCTGATTATTGAGGGTGGAATCTTGCATGCCATTGGCACTGCTGCTCAACCCATTCAGCTTTCTGCCCTGAATACCCAGGGGGATGAAAACCGCTGGAATGGGGTGCAGTTCGTAAATGCCCACTCCGTTTGGGATGAGCAGGGGAATTATATATCTGGCAATATACTGCGTCATGTAATATTAAGTAAAGCAACCACGGGATTGTTGCTGTCCGACACTGCTGCTATTTATGTTGAGGATATTCAACTACTGAACAACAGTTATGGATTGTTCATTCAGTCTGAAGGTTCGGTCCACCTTCAGCATTCCACCATTTATGAATGCAGTTATGGCATGTATCTCCGAAATTCAAGCAATAATCTGATTCAGGAGTGCAGCATCAGCCATTGCGATATTGGTATTTTCTTTCCCTCAAACAGCAATAGCCGATACAACCGCATTTTAAACAACAATATCAGCTACAACCGAAACATTGCGCTGTTTCTCAGCCTCGGGCAAAGTAGTCTGCAATATAATTTTGTAGGTAACAATACCGTAACCCACAACAATATAGGCCTGCATATAGGCAATGGCGGTACTGCGGACAGGGGTTATAATACATTGGAAAACAACGTTGTGCGTTACAACGACATTGGCATTAAGCTTTCACAGGATGCCGATACCCTTCGTGGCAACGAACTGAAATACAACGGAATAGGATTGCTGATGAGTCGGGCTACTGACAATCTGATATCAGGGAACAGCATTGGCAATTCTGAGACCTGGGGTATAAAGATTATCGATGGTTCAAGCTCTAATCTATTGTTATACAATAATTTAAATGGAAATTATGCGGGCTTGTGTGTGTTGAGTCCGGGCGACAGGCAATCGGAACTTAATAAGATTCAGTACAATGCCTTTGAGGACAATCAGGCCGAAGCCATTAGCCTGCATTCGGGGCCGCAACGTGAAATTACCTTTAATACCTTTCAAAGCAGACGTGATACCGCAGTTTTTGTAAATCGTTATGAAAAGGATGTGCTGGCTTACAATAATTATTGGTTTACGCAGGATACACTCCGGGTGGATTCTCTGATTTTTGACTTTTATGACGAAAATATTTATGGCAAAGTTCTTTACCGTCCGTTGTCAGCAGCGCCGCATCCGGAAGCACCCATTTCTGCCCCTAAACTCGTGGTTAAACGGCAGGCAGGTGACAGTCTGTTGATTTCATGGAAGCCGAACCTGGAAAGTGATCTTGCCGGATATAAAATTTACCATGGCAATGGCCCGCACAACGGCTTTCTTCATCAGCTTGATGTTGAGATGGGTACCCTCTTTGTACTTCATGGAGTGGCGCTTTCCGACACCATTGCCATTACTGCATATGACACTGATGCGGATGGTGAAGCCGATCAGCGGGAGGGTCACGAGAGTGCCTATACCCTTGCTATTGCCGGTCCATATGCGGGAGGCGATGATGAAATTTGCGAAGATCAGTATTATTATACGGTTGAAGCTACCGCACTGCCTGATGTTCCGGTGAACTGGTACAGCGATGGCGATGGCACTTTTGCTGCATCCAATCAGCTCATCACCTGGTATGTACCCGGACCGGAGGATGTTGAAGCCGGAGAGGTAATGCTGCATATCAGTCAAATGAATGAAAATATTAGGTTGTCTGATACTTTATTGCTTAGGATTGCCGGTCAGCCCCTGCTTTTTGTCGGAAACGATACTACCATAAATCAATTTGAAGGCTATAATACACAAACGGCAACAGCCACAAACTATACGGATCTTGCGTGGGCTACCTCAGGTGACGGGTATTTTGAGGACGCTACTCAACTTCACACCCATTATGTGCCTGGTGAAGCCGATATTGCTGCCGGACAGGTGTTACTTACCCTTGCATTGAGCTCGAAATGCAACGATCTTTCTGCAACGTTAACGCTCACCATTGTTCCGGCTTATAACCTCAGCGGGCGGGTACACAATGAAAACGGATCTGTCGCGGGTGTTCCGGTACTTGCTTTTAATAGTAATATTGAAGCCAGCCGGGCAGTGAGCCTGACCAGTTCAGATATTTCCGGAGCGTTTTATTTCTCCGCATTGCCCGAAGGCAATTATTATATCTATGCCGTTCCTGATCCTGCAGGGGCTAAAGTACTTCCTACTTATTATGCAGATCGTATTTTCTGGCAGGACGCCTATCTTACTCCCTGTAATGCGGATGTTTACGATATTGATATCGTGTTAAAGCCGGCGCCGGTAAACTTACCTGCCGGTGAAGCCAGCATTGGAGGTACGTTTGTGTACGAACGCAGTCCAAAAGCTTCAGACACCGTCTATAATAGTCCGTGGTTTGCCAACCGCACGGGCGATTTCTCAAATATTGCATTAAACAATGCAGCGGCCAATCATACTGTACTGTTGATGAATCCGGCGCTCACCCATGTACTGGCCTGGACTTTAAGTGCCCCCGATGGTTCATTTGCCTTTATGCAACTTCCTTTTGGCAACTATCGTTTGCTTGGGGAAAAAGCCGGACATTCCCGAAGTATCTCTCCGCTGATTACCTTATCGCCTGCCCATCCCAATGCGGAAGACATCAGCCTTTCGGTACAGCAAAAATCTATTGGCATTTCAGTTCCTGACCCCGGAAAGCAGGTTCAGGAAATAACTGTTTATCCGAACCCGACGAGAGACTTCTTATGGGTAACACTGCCCACCAATGAATTAAGCCTTCAGGCGCATCTATCCATTTTTTCGGCTACGGGAAAATTGGTGCAGGAGCAACCCCTTGAATTCCCGAACGGTGGAAGTTCTGTTGAAATTTATAAGGCTGAGCTCGGCTCAGGCGTTTATACTGGTCTTTTAAGTTGCTCCTCAGGCAATTATTATCGCTTTAAATTCATCTTAAGCAGATAAAGTTTAATTTTCTTCGTTTTTTCTTTATAAACCCGGCTTACTTTCAGTCTATTTTGCCATAAACCAAAGTCAGAATCAGTTGGCATTAATATATGCACATGCCTGTTCGAAACATGAATCTTGTTAAAGCATTCAGTGACTGAATGTTTAAATAATATAAATTGTTAATATTCAGTGGCATAGATTGTTTCTTTTAATTTATGTGGCAGGCAGAAGGCTAAGTTTTTATCCTGTTTAAAATTGAAAAGTGGGCATAAGGAAGGGAAAACATAAAATATGTTATTTTTTTGTTTTTGAGATAGGGGTAAAAGGGGACTTGATTGTCATAGTATCACTGTGAATCAAAAAACAAGAGACTTAAGGCCTGCGAATTGATCACAGTAACTTAATAATTATAAAAGCAAAAAAAGTAATTGTTTCCTTTTAAAATAATAGTACTTTTGGCAGCCTTTAAAATCAATGAAAAACTTGGGAATTGATACTTTTCTAACAAAGCGCATTTTCAAATCATTACATCCTGAAACGGTTTCCTCAGAAACCATGCCTGTCGTTTTTTTACCACCTTTTTATTTTAGCTTACTGCCTGTTTTTTCACTTGTTTTTACCGCATTACTACATTCGTTTGTATCCCGGATTCGGGAATTTGCCGATTTTTTTCAATATCAACTCAAAAGGTTGATTGCTTCAGATAGTAACATCATAATCTCAAACGTAAAAAGTCATGGTTATACGCGACAGAAAGGAGGAAAAGGCCAGCAGCTTAATTTCTTACTAGAATTATTTTAAGTTCGAAATATTTTCGGAAAAATCAATGTTTCACAAAATTAAACAAATGAAAGCAAAATTTCACAAAACTAAAGCGCTCCTGCTTACCTTGTTGGGAGTTCTTTTTTTGGCTGGATATAGCTTTGCTCAGGTTACTACCCTGGAG
>Ga0265295_1008919_pt1 | contig 10976 bp, 13 predicted proteins | sample Munlansysbiofilm_FD_192503 | JGI IMG/M metagenome (GOLD analysis project Ga0265295, IMG submission 192503) | Leachate microbial communities from a municipal landfill in Southern Ontario, Canada - Methane capture system biofilm | ecosystem: Engineered > Solid waste > Landfill > Unclassified ... | reverse complement strand
CACTCAGAAATCTATAAGTTTGAAGCTAAATCTTCAAACCAAAGCAGTCAAAATCCAGAGGTGGTTTAAGTTTCAATTCGCAACTTTCTTACATTAAAAACTGACGACTTCTGCGCTTCGCTTGACAGGAATCTTAAAAAGTGGATGAATCTCTACTTTTTTGCTGTTTTTTCTAAGGATATGTACTTGTTATTTGAAGCAGTTTCTCAAATGAAAGCCAACCATGAAATAGTAGTGCAGCTTCTGGAGGTTAAAATGATGTTTGACACTAGAAAGCTCTAGGTAATTTTTCTCAAAATGGGTTTTTCAGGGGTGACTAGCTAGATTGGCATCTTTGCCACATGTACCGATTTCTTGGCCTTTGGCACCGCATCCGTTGATGGCGCTCATTGAGCATTGGTCACAAAACATAGATAAAGACAAATTATCTCCTTTTTAAAAGTTGTCGGCATGTTACCAAGGGCGGGCGGGAAAAGCATTGATTGATTTCAATCAATGGGTAAAAAAATATTTACTATTTTTAATAAGACATTAAGACCATCTTCTTTACAATACCGCCACATGCAATGCAGGCTTAAGTTTTAAGCGACCATCTTATGCAACCTCTTTCTGCTTTTGTGGTCACCCCCTTTTTTCTTTACATGTAACCCATTTTTAGGAGTACTTATGCAGTTTCGTTTGGTGATGGCAACAGTGTTGCTTGGTCTTGTGTTAGTAGGGTGTGGCGGCAAAAAAGCGGCGTACAATTACATCGACGCCCCCGAAGTGGCGCAACTGGTGCGTGAAGGCGGTGCCGTGGCACTTGTGGACATTCAAGTGGAAGAGGATTTTAACGAAGAGCACCTCAAAGGTGCCATTCCTACTTACGCATTTCCGGTAAATACCGCCGAAGAAGCAGGGCGCTTGGTAGCCATCATGGGGCAGATTCAGCCTGAAGACAAGGTAGTCATCGTGTGTCCAAAAGGCGGCGGCGGCGCAGAGCGTGCGGTAGATGTGTTGGTCAAAAATGGCATACCAAAGGCGCGCGTGTTCATTTTGACCGATGGGCAGTACGGATGGCCAAGAGACAAAATAAACGATATTTTAGTGCAAGATGACACTTACAAATAAGAGAAACAAATGTGACAAAATAGCGGTAAATGGTAATTTACCATTTTAACTTACATGTAAGCATACACGCTTTATAATTTCGCACTCATGTACAGGCTCAAGGCTTGAGCGTACAACAATGGCAGTATGATACCTCTTTGTACCATCCTCCTTTTTTATCCGTTGTACATTCCCTACATGTAAACACTTTTTAGGAGTTTTTCATGAAAATGCTTCGCACGGTAGCGGTAGCTTTAGGTTTGTTGGTGGTGCTAAACAGCACTTTGTTTGGGTTTTTTGGTGGTAAATACAACTACATCACAGCAGAAGAAACAGCAGCGTTGATTCGTACGGCGCCTGAGTCTGTGGTCATTGTAGACATCCAAGAAAAACCTGGCTTTGACAAAGAACACCTCAAAGGTGCTGTAGACACGTATGCGTACCCCGTCAAAACAGACGCGGAAAAAGCAGCCCTTGCCGCAGTGCTTCCTTCTATCAAGCCTGGCCAAAAAGTGGTCATCGTGTGCCCGCGTGGCGGTGGCGGAGCGGATCGCGCCTATGATTTTTACCTTGAAAATGGCATCAGTAAAGACCAACTGTTTACCCTTAAAGGCGGTCAAGAAAAATGGCCTCGTGCTAAAATCAGCGACGTACTCGTCCAACAATGAACCCCTTAACCGAGTGCATCGACTGTAAAGCGTGTATGAAGGGGTGTTTGATGATGGGGGAGTTTACGGACTCTCCAAAAACCCTCCTTGAAACCATCAAAGAATCTCCCGCTTCTGTGGCCTTTTCTTGTGCGGCGTGTGGGTATTGCGCCCATGTGTGTCCTAAGGATATTAGTATTGAAGAGTATTTTGGTAAGCGCAAAGTGGAGCTTGCTCCCACGGAGCTAAAGAATTTTGGCTACCGTGCGGTGTTGTTTCACCAAATGTTGAGCTTTTCAAAACCCTTTACCACTGTCAAAAAATTTCGCACCAACGATTACTCTAACATGGCCTTCATGCCCGGATGTGCCCTGAGCTCGTACTTGCCCGACTTAGTGCAATCCATCATCACCCATTTGCAAGAAAAACGCCCTGGCATCAATGTGCTCATGCAGTGTTGTGGCAAACCCATGCGCGTAGTGGGCGACATGGAACGTTTTGAGGGGTATTACAGTTTGCTTGAACGTGACATCGCAAGACTTGGAGTAGATACTGTCGTCACCGCGTGTGAAAACTGTTATATGAGCCTCAAAACCCTCTCGCCTCATGTGAAAACCGTCTCTTTGTATGAGGTGTTGGCAGAGGCGGGTGTGCCCCAGCGAGACTTTAGTCACGCCACGCCCGTGGCCTTGCACGACCCCTGTCCGACGCGCCACGAACACGCACTTCACGAAGCAGTGCGTACTATTTTACATACTATCAAGCTTCCCTTTAAAGAGTTCAAATTTAACCGCGACAAAACCCAGTGCTGTGGAAGCGGCGGGATGTTGGCCCTCACCAACCCCAAACTCTCCCGCGAACAGATGGTGAGCCGCGCCCATCAAACCAGTTGCGACACCATCGTGAGTTACTGTCAAGAGTGCTGCCACTCCATGTCGCGTGGGGGAAAAAACGGCGTGCATCTTTTGGATTTGCTCTTTGATGAGACCGTTGCCAAAACTCTCACTCAGCCAAAAAACAGTACACTCACTTCTTGGATAAACCGCTACAAAACCAAACGGATGATTGCATCCTTAAAGGGATAATGTGAAGAAAAAACTCCTCCTTCTTGCCCTTGTGGTAGGGCTTGTTGTGTTAGTAAAGGCCCTCGGGCTCGATGCTTACGTTTCCTTTGAAATGCTTAAAGCCAAGCGGGAAACCTTGTTGTTGTTTGTACAAGAGCACTACTTTTTAAGCGCCCTTGGGCTTATGGCGCTGTACGCTCTTTCGGTGGCACTCATGTTTCCCATCGCCACGGTGCTTTCTTTGGCGGCGGGGTTTATGTTTGGCGTGTTTTTTGGTCTCATTTTTGCCGTCCTTGGGGCAACCCTTGGGGCGGTGGCGAGTTTTTACGTGGCGCGTTTTGTGCTAGGGGAAAGCTTGCAAGCAAAGTACGCCAACGAATTAGCCAAATTTAACGCCGAACTAGAGCGCGACGGGTACAGTTACCTTTTTGCCTTGCGGCTCATCCCTGTGTTTCCGTTTTTCTTGGTCAACCTCTTTTGTGGCCTGACGCGCATTGATATTAAAACCTTTTTTATCACCACCTTTGTGGGCATCATCCCTGGTGGATTTGCTTACACGTACGCGGGAAGTCAGCTTTCGCGCATCGACCATTTGGGCGATATTTTTACCAAAGAGATGGCCTTGGTACTCGTACTTTTTGGCCTGCTTGCCCTCTTGCCCGTAGCGGTCAAAAAAATCAAAGCCCTTAGGGCAAAATCCTCAACGTGAGTGTGTAATATGTGGAAACGGTTTGCTTACGAAAATACCCCTGTGTATGTGCACACCCAAAGTGCCCACTGGTTTGTGCCAAGTCCCAAGGCCGATGAAGCCCTGTGTTTAGGGGAAGAGAGCGACACCCTTCGCACCTTGCGCACGCGCATCGGCACCCCAAACCCCGCGGTGTACGCGCCCAAAAAGCACACACAAGCCCCCTTACAAGAGTTTTGGATTCACCTTACCAACCGCTGTAACCTTACATGTACCCACTGTTTGTTTAGCTCTAGCCCTAGCGAAAAAGACACGCTGAGCTTAGCCAAGCTGTTGCCTTTGGTAGAAGAAGCGTACGCTCTTGGGGCGCGCCTTTTTGTGCTAAGCGGTGGCGAACCCACGGTGCATCCTGAGTTTAACGCGTTAGTAGAAGCGATTTTGGCGTTCAAAGAGACCGAAGTGGCGGTACTCACCAACGGCTTGTTGCTCGAAAAAACCCTTACATGTAAGGACTACCCTAAAGCACGCGTGCATTTTCAAGTCAGCCTTGATGGACTCCCCGAAGCCCACGAAGTCATCCGCGGTAAAGGAAGTTTTACAAAACTAGAGCGCAATCTAGTGTGGCTTAAAAATGCGGGCTATCTCTACTCGCTTTCCTTGTGTTTGCATCCACTAAACGTGCACGAAACCCCCGAAGTGGTGCGCCTTGCCAAGAGTCTTGGGGCAAACCATGTGCATTTCATGTGGCCCTTTTCCAGAGGGCGTGCCCAACAAGAACCACTCATGGACGAAAAAGTCCTCTTTGACGCCCTCTTGCGCGCCTGTGCCCAAGCAGAAAAAGAGGGGGTCATCATCGACAACCTTGAAGCTTTAAAAACCCAAATCTTCGCCCCCGCGGGCACGGTACATGATGGGTCAAGTTCGGGGCGCACGGCGTTGGCGTATGATGGCAGTTTTTACCCCAGTGCCGCCATGGTCGGCGAAAAGGCACTCCTTATGGAAGGGCGAAGCATCGCCGAAGCCTTGCAAAGTCCTGTGGCTAAGGCCATCCGTGAAAGTTCTGTTGTTAACCTCACCACTCCCTTGCGTTTTTTGCTTGGCGGAGGCGACTTTGACCACAGTTTTGCCCACGCAAACACCTTTATGGGTGATGACCCATATGAACGCGTGATGGAAAAACTGGCCCTAAGTCTCATTGTCCAATCCGCCAAAGAAAGCCCTGTGGAAGGCGTCGGGTTGCAACTGGAAATGGGTGAGATTCTCTACAGCTGTGGAGCCAATGAGGGCGTAGCGTGTGTGCATTCCAATTGCCTTGTGGCCACGGGAGAGAGTGCGTCTTTGCGCCTTGTGAAGGACTTTTACCACGACGCGGCCTTGGAAGACAAAGAAGACATCCTTAACCCCGTGTGTTACGAAGAGCAGTACCTTTCTCACATCCCCAAGCCCTTGCGGTTTCGAGGCTACGGGTGTGGAAGCCCCGTATTAGACGCCGCGTTAAAGCCAAATGAAGCCATGTTGGACTTGGGCTCAGGGCGCGGGGTAGAGTGTTTTATCGCCGCAAAATTAGTCGGTGAGGGCGGCAGGGTGCGCGGGGTAGATATGCTTGACTCGATGCTTGACATCGCCTCAAAAGGGGCAAAAGAGGTGGCGCAACAGTTAGGCTATGACAACCTCTCTTTTGTGAAAGGCTACCTAGAATCCCTGCCAGAACCTAGCCAAAGCTACGACGTGGTCACCTCAAACTGTGTGCTCAACCTCTCTTCCCACAAGCGCAAGCTCTTTGGGGAAATCTTTCGAGTGCTCAAAAACGGCGGCAGGTTAGTAGTCTCCGACGTGGTGTGCGACGAAGAGCCAAGTGCTAGCATTCGCAATGACAGTAAACTCAGCGGTGAGTGCATCGGCGGGGCGCTCACCATCACCCATTTGCTAGGCTTGTTGCGTGAGAGCGGTTTTGAAAACGTGCGCTTGCTCAAACGCTTTTTTTACCGCCAAGTGCAAGGGCACAGTTTTTATTCGCTCACCTTTGAAGCCCACAAACCCCAAACTAGCCCCTTGCAAACGGTGATGTACCAAGGGCCATTGGCGCGCCTTGTACTAGAAGACGGCACCGTGCTTTTAAAGGGTGTTAAAGCGCAGATTTCCTCCCACCACGCCAAGGCCCTTGAAACAAAACTGTTTATTTTTGATGGTTCGGGTAACGTGGCCAACCAAGAAGGCCAAGAGTGTGCGTGTGCCGTGCCACCCGAAAAACCCAAGCCCGCCACGCTTAACCTAGCCCCTGCAAAAACCGCGCCAAGTTTTAGCCTCACCAAAAAAACGGCCAACTGTATGGTGTGTGGTGAGGGGTTGGTGTATGGCCAAGTTTCCCAAGAAAACCGCTGTTATTATTGCGGTAAAACCGTGCAAGCTAGCGTTACATGTAAGGAAAATCACTTTGTGTGCGACACCTGCCACGCCAAAGAAGCATTGGAAGTCATCGAGCACATTTGCGCTCACTCAAACGAAACAGACATGCTAGCCTTGTTTGAGACCATCCGCAAGCACCCAAGCGTGCCAAAACACGGCCCCGAGCACCACGCCATGGTACCTGCTATCATCGTCACAGCCTTTAAAAACAGCGGCGGCAACGTGGCACAAGATGCCTTACATGTAGCGATTACGCGTGGGGCAAGTGTGATGGGAGGTGCGTGCGGGTTTTTGGGAGTGTGTGGCGCGGCAAGCGGGGTGGGCATCGGGTTTGCCATCGCTCTTGGCGCGTCGCCCGTGAAAGCCCAAAGCAGGCAACTGGCTCAACAAGCCACCCATGCCGTGCTAGGAGAAATCGCCACCTACGAAGCGGCGCGGTGTTGTAACCGCGAAGTGTGGACGGCACTCACCATCGCCGCCAAGCTCTCTGAAACATTCTTACATGTAAAGCTTGAAGCCGCGGCACTAAGCAAATGCGACCAAAAGAAGTTTAACCAGTACTGCTACGGCAAGCTGTGTCCTATTTTTTAACAAAGGAAAACAATGCGGAGTGTGTTGGGAGTGTTTTTGTGTGTGGTGCTGGGATGTGCAAAACCCATTACCATCGCCTATCAAGACCGCATCGGGGATGGGGTGATGCTTGTGGCGGTGGCTAAGGGGTTTTTTGAAGCCCAAGGGTTACATGTAAACCCCAAACGCTTTGCTAGCGGCCCTACAACCAGTGAAGCGCTCTTGTTTGGAGATGCGGATTTTGCCACCATGGGAGACACCGCCGCGCTCATTGCTCTGGGAAAATACTGCCCAAGGGTGCAAGCGCTCATGCCTTTAGGCGGAGGTGAAGAGCGCCATTGGGTGGTGGTACCAAAAACTTCTTTGGCTACAGGCCTAGAAGAGTTGCAAGGGAAGAGGGTTGCGGTGAAATTTGGCACTTCAACTCATGGAGGCTTGTTGTTAAAAACCCAAAGCCTCGGCCTTTCGCTAGACAAAGAGATGATGGATTTGGCCCCTTCGTTGATGGCTACAGCACTGGCAAGCGGTGAGGTGGACGCGGTGGTGGCTAGCGAGCCTACCCCTTCGGTACTAGTGGAAAGAGGCGTAGGAAAACGGCTCATGAGTCTTGGCGGCACGGGCAATACCTATCCACTTTTGCTCATGGCTAAAGAGCGCAGTCTCAAAGAGCACGCCAAAGCCCTACCTGCACTCAAAGAAGCTTTGGCACAAAGTGCGGCCTTCATAGCGGCCTTTCCTGAAGAGACGGCCCAGATACTTTCTGCTGCTACGGGACTTTCGCTAGAAGCCACCACGCAAGCGATGGCCTACCATTTTTACCGCGTTGGCTGGGAAGAAGCAGATCTAAAAAGCCTTGAAGCCTTGGGGGAATTTTTAGTCGCTCAGGGCACTTTGGGGCGTGTGCGGCCCTTAGGGGAGTGCGTTGCGCCTTAAGGCTTTGCTCGCGCCTTTTGTGGGAGTGTTGCTTTTTTTGGGCGCGTGGTGCCTTTTGGGTTGGACGGTAGAGTGGACGCGCGGGATTCCCTTTCCTTTGCCTCCAGCGGTGTTTGAGCGGTTTTGGCACTTTTTGCAAGGGGAGCTGCTCTACCAATCGCCCGTGTGGGAGCATTTTTGGATGAGTTTGAAGCGTTGGGGCGTGGGCTATGGCATAGCGCTTGTTTTGGGCTTTGGGCTTGGGGTGCTTTGTGGGAGGGTGTCGTGGCTGTATGGGGCTGGGATGCAAGTGGGTGGGGTGTTGCAACTCATGCCTGGCCTTGCGTGGATTCCCTTTGCCATGTTGCTTTTTGGGATTGGCGAAAAGGCGACGGTGTTTATGATTGTCATCACCGCTTTTGGGCCGGTGTTTGTGCATACAGCTTCAAGCGTGCGCCAATTTCCCCAGCACCATCTGCAAATGGCACGCATGTTAAACCTCTCGCGGATGCGCACCTTGGGGATGGTGGTTTTGCCCGCTCTTGCCCCTTCGTTGTTACTGGGAATGCGCATGGGGCTTGCGGTGGGATGGCGGGTGCTCATCGCAGCGGAAATGGTGGTGGGCAGTAGCGTGGGGCTGGGGTATGCCATCATTCAGTCGCGGTGGTCGTTGGATTTTGAAGCGGCGTTTATTGCCATTGGGCTGATTTGTGTGGTAGGAATCGTGAGCGAAAAATACCTCTTTGGCTATGTTGAGCGTCTGTTACATGTAAGGATGGGTAGTGCTGGAATTTGAACTCCAAGGGCTAAGTAAAGCGTACAATCTCCCCCAAGAACAGCGCTGTGTGGTGGCCTTGCAGCGGATTGATTTTTCCATGGAAGTGGGGGAATTTGTCTCTATTGTGGGACCAAGCGGATGCGGAAAGTCCACCTTGTTGCGGTTGCTTGCGGGCTTTGAGCAAAAAAGTGACGGCGTGGTGTTGCACCGTGGCGTGCCCGTGGATGGCCCAAGCCATCGGCGCAGTTTTATTCCCCAAGATTCGGGTCTTTTTCCGTGGTTAAGCATCGAAGAAAACGTCATGTTACCTTTACATGTAAAGAGCTTTTCCCCTTCCCAAAAGCGCGAAAAAGCTTATGCGTGCATGGAGCGCGCAGGCATCGCCTCCTTTGCTAAGGCGTACCCGTGGCAGCTTTCTGGAGGCATGAAGCAACGCGCAGCCCTAGCGCGCGCTGTGGCGATGGAATCTCATGTGGTCTTGATGGACGAGCCTTTTTCGGCCCTTGATGAGGCCAGTAGGGAGGCGATGGACGAAGCTATGCTGGGCTTTTTTAGGGAAAACAACATGAGCGTGGTGATGGTAACCCATGCCATTCGTGAAGCGTTGTTGCTTTCTGATAGGGTGGTGGTGATGGCAAGCCAGCCAGGGCGGATTTTCTCTACACTCACGCCCTCGCTACCCAAAGCCTCGCAACATCATGCCCTAGAGATTAGCACCCTGCACGAGGCTATTTTAGAAACCCTTAAAGGGGCTGTGCGGGGCTAAGCAGGTGTTCTAGCTCTTCGGTGACGTAGGCGACGTAGTGGGAGCATTGGTTGGTGAAGCAGCTTTTGGCTTGGAATTTTTCTCCCGCATCGGAGTCGTTGAGGGAAAAACCAAGCAAGCTTGAACAGCCTGTGGAGCCAAATGCGGCTTGAAATCCCTCCACAAGGGCTTTAACTTCTGCGCCAAGCGCTTCAGACTCGTGGCGCGCCCCTTTGCCTTTGGCAAGGGAGAGAGCGAGTACACCGCCGCTTAAGGCGCCGCACATGCCCTCAGTACAGGAAAGTCCACTCCCAAATGCCGAAGCCACAGCCGTGGCGGCAGGGTTTTTGGTGGTGGCTAAAACGACCGATTCGGCGCAGTTGTAGCCTTCTTGAAAATGTTTCAGTGCTTCTTCTTGAGTGGGGCTCATAAAAAATCCTTTGGTTTATTTGGCGTATTGTAACAGCAATTTAGGCAAGGCACAAGACCCCATAAAAATCCTTAAAATGTGCTATGATTGCACTCCTAGATTACCCAAGGAATGCCCCTGAGATACCTCTTTTTTGCTCTCATTTTGGCTGTATTGTTTCAAACATTTTTTTGGATTACCCATGACCGTGAAGTCGTCGTGGTGCATGCATCACATGAACGCATCCAATCCCTTTCTTACACGCCCCACGAGGGTAACGACAAAACCCTTCTTTCCCGCGTACAAATCGCCAAAGATATGTCGCTCATCGCCACCTACGCGGACAACGTGCGCACCTACGCGACCCAAGATGCCATGGCGGTGCTTGAAGTCATCGGCCATACGCCTTTAACCATCGACTTGGGGATGTGGCTTGGTAGGGATTATGAAGAAAACTACGTGGAATTTCAGCGGGCTTTGTACCTTTTGCAACGCTATCCGCATCGGATTCGCTCCGTCATCGTGGGTAACGAAACCCTTTTGCGCAAAGACCTTCGCCCTGAAGAACTGGCAGGTTACATCTTCCTCGTTTCCCAAGCAACCGACAAGCCCGTTACTACCGCAGAAGTGTGGCACACGTGGATGGAAAATCCGTGGCTAGCAGAGCAGGTGGATTATGTCACGGTGCATATTTTGCCTTATTGGGAAAAGGTTTCCGTGGAGAGGTTTAACGCCTTTGTGGAGGAAAAATACACGGCAATGGAAGCGTTGTTTCCTGGCGTTTCCCTTGCCATCGGCGAGACGGGCTGGCCAAGCCACGGGTACAACAACAAGCAAGCTGTTCCAAGCCTTAAAAACCAAGCCATCGCCGTGCGTTCGTTTTTGAACCTTGCCAAAGAGAAGGCGTGGACGTAAACATCATCGAAGCTTTTGACCAACCGTGGAAAGGGGTGGATGAGGGCAATGTTGGACAGTATTGGGGGATTTTTGATTCCCAGCGCGGGTTAAAATTTAGCTTGGATGAGGAGATTATTCAGCTTAACAAGCACTGGAAATACCAGATCTAACAAAAATATATAATAGGCAATTCCTAAAGATGTTAAAAATAAAACAAATGAACCTAGCATATCTTTACCTCCCCTAGTGCTTTTTGAGCAATGTGGCTATTATTTTAACTAAGATAGTTTTTTTACACAACAAGGGGGTATCTTTCATGGATTCATTTATTAAAGAGCATATATATTCTATATTTGGTTTATCTCTTATTGCAATAATGATAATTTCACTCTTTTTAAAAGATGAAGTATTGGGATGGTTTAGTGTTGGCGCGGTAGTGTTGTCCTTAGTGGTGTATTTAAATATTGATCTTATTGTTAAAAAATATGGGAGATGGTTTTAGGCTTGATTGGTTGTGCAATCTTTTTGGCTTTGATACAATAATCTTGGAAGTTGAATTAAAAACTACACAAGATTGCTAGAGTAAAAACCATGGAGAGAAAAATGGAAAACTATGTGGGTGTATTGTTGGCTACCGCTTTAGCATTTTGATCTGTCAACACTTATTGGGACATAGAAATGATAAGATTTCTACATAATAAGGAAGGATTCATAAGATGGTCAACAAAGCTCATAAATATACACAAGAGTTTAAAGATTCAACAATACAAT
>Ga0265295_1008918_pt1 | contig 10977 bp, 8 predicted proteins | sample Munlansysbiofilm_FD_192503 | JGI IMG/M metagenome (GOLD analysis project Ga0265295, IMG submission 192503) | Leachate microbial communities from a municipal landfill in Southern Ontario, Canada - Methane capture system biofilm | ecosystem: Engineered > Solid waste > Landfill > Unclassified ... | reverse complement strand
TCGATCATGCCGCGGTTGGCCACGGTCTGCTCGGGGATGCCGTTTTCCTGGAGTTCCAGGTAGAAGCGATCGCCGAAGACCTGCTGCAGCTCCACTGCCCGCTTGCGTGCGCCGTCCGGGTCGTTGTGGGTGAGGCGCCAGGCGATTTCGCCGTGCAGGCAGGCGGTGAGGATGATCAGCCCCTCCTGGTGGGCGTAGAGGGTGTCCAGGTCGATGCGCGGCCGGTAGTAGAACCCCCTGGTCTGGGCCAGGCTGGTGAGTTTCATCAGGTTTCCGTAACCGGTCCGGTCCATGGCCAAGGCGACCAGGTGGAAGTTGTGGCCGGCGGTGCGGTCGTGGCGAAGCATGCCGTGCTCGGCCACGTAGAACTCGCAGCCGACGATGGGCTTGATGCCGGCCTTCTTCGCCTTCTCGTAGAATTCGAGCGCGCCGTACATGGCGCCGTGGTCGGTGATGGCCACCGCCGCCATGTCGAATTCTTTGGCGCGCTGGATGAGGTCACCGACGCGGATGGCGCCGTCAAGCATGGAATACTGGGTGTGGACGTGCAGATGGACAAAGGGTGCGGACATGAGACCTTCCGTGGAATGATGGGTCGGGGCGCGGGGAACGGGGTGGCAACCGGCAAAAGTGGCGGCGCGGTCCCGCGCGCAATGAACTGAGGCTCGGGTCGGCCGCACCCCGGACGGCCCGGGCGACGGCCGGAGCGCAGCGCGGTCGGTGTGCCGGTTTACGGGGTGGAGACCGGCGGTAATCCCCGGGCGCCGTCGCGCAGGGTCTCGCTCAGGTCGGCCCCTTCGAGTCGGGCGCCGGTGAGGTCGGCCTTGATCAGATTGGCGCCTTTCAGCCGGGCGCCGCGCAGGTCGGTACCACGCAGGTTCGCCCCGGGCAGGTTGGCGTAGACCAGGGTGGCGCCGTTCAGGTTGGCGGTGTGCAGGTCGGCCCGGCGGAGATTGGCCATGCTCAGGTTGGCGCCGTGCAGGTCGGCGCCGGCGAGTTTCGCCCCGGCCAACTCCGCCTTGCCCAGGTCCGCACCCGCCAGCTTGCAGCCCGGGCAGTCGCGGGCCAGGAATTCAACGGTCACGCCGGTGTCCCGGGCATCGGCCACCGGTTGCGGCCGCTCCTCGACCAGCGGCGGCGCGGCGGCCGCCTTGTTTCCGGTCGTGCGCAGGGACTGGCGCCCCTCCTTCCGCTTGGCTGCACCGGCAAGCGACTGGCTGTCGCCGTTGCTCTGCACACCCGAAAAACGGATCACGCCGTTGCCGCCGGCCAGGTAGAGTCTGCCACCGGACGGCTTTTGATACGCCTCCAGACAACGGAGGTCGCCGTACCACCACGAGTTCATGCGCAGGCAGAGTTCGCCACCCTCTATCACGTCCCATCGGCCCGCGTCCCGGTCGGCGAACTGGTCCCGGCCGTACAGGCGTCCCGAGGGGGCGAAGTAGAGCTGCATCTCTTCGTTGTAGGCGTGCAGTTGCAGGGTGTTGCCCTTGACCAGGGTGAGCAGGTCGGCAGCGGCCAGCCGTTCGGCCCCGTGTTCCTTGACGAGCGAATTGACCGTGGTCGGGCCGCAGCCGGAGAACAGTGCACAGGCAAGGGCGAGGAGGAGGAGCGGACGCATGCGGACCTCTGTAAAAAAGAGTGATATCGGGGTGTTGACAGGGAAAGTAACGGCGGCCGGACGGCCGCGCGGACAGGCCCTATAATACACGGTCGGCGTCATTTTGCACCCGGATTTTCCGGGCACAACCAACGCCCCCCAAGCTCTAGAACACGGAGGGTTCGGTGCGTTCCTCGTCGCGGACGCGGAACCGCTCGCGGATGCGGGCCAACGGCACCAGGTCGGCCTTGCGCTCCGAGGGGGTGAGGAAGGAGAGCAGCTTGGTCTTGAGCACCGTGGGGTTGACCTCGCCTTCGATGGCGATGATCCCCTCCATGATGATCTTCTGCAACAGCAGTTCGTGGTTGGTCCGCTCGCGCAGGTTGGCGGCAAAGGGGAGGAAAAAGAAGTTGGCGAGGATCAGGCCGTAGAGGATCGAGGTGAGGGCGAGGGGCATGGTCTTGAGGATGATGCCGGTCTCGCCGATACCGCCGAGCAGGGGGATCAGGCCGGCCACCGAGCCGACTATGCCAAACGCCGGGCAGAAATCGGCGATGGTGCGCAGCACCCGCTCGCTGTCCTCGCGGCGCAGCTTGAAGAAATACATCTCGGTGTTGAGGATGTCGCGGATCTGCGCGGGGTCGTAATTGTCCACCAGACAACCGAGGGCGCGCCGCAGGAACAGCACCGAGGTTTCGTGTTCGTCCTTCTCCAGGGAGAGGATGCCGGTCATGCGCGACTTGATCGCCAGGTCGATGAGACTGTCGACGATCTCGGCCTCGGATTTGAGTCGCGACCCGTAGGAGGCGCGCACCACCCGGGCGACGATGCCCAGTCGCTTGAGCCGGAAGCAGAGCAGGGCCGCGGTGGCACTGCCGCCGACCACGATCATCAGGCTGGCCAGGTTGACGTACAGGCCGAGGTGTCCCTTGAGCAGGAAGCCGGCGACAAAGACTACGGCGCAGAGCAGGAGGCCGAGCAGGTTCGTGCGTTTCATCGGGTAGGGGCTCCTGTCACTGGTCGGTTGCCGGAACCGCTGCCGCGGCTGGCGGTTCCTGGCTGAGGATGATCTCGACCCGCCGGTTGGCGCGGCGGTTTTCCTCGCTGGTGTTGGGTCGCAGTGGCCGGAACGAGGCGTGGCCGCTCACGCTGAACTGGCCGGGCGGCAGGCCGGTGGCCTCGATCAGGAAGCGGCCCACCCGGCTTGCCCGGGCCAGCGACAGTTCCCAGTTCGAGGGGAAACGGGCGGACTGCATCGGCCGGTCGTCGGTGTGGCCGATGATGTTGATCATGGCGGGCGTTTGCGCGATCACCGGTACCAGTTTCTCGAGCGCGTCGCGGGCGGCCGGCGTGAGTTCGGCCTGGCCCGAGGGGAAGAGCAGGTCGCCGGTGAGGTTGATGCGCACGGTCTTGTCCGGCACCAGTTCCACCGAGGCGAACCGCTCCAGTTTCTCCGCGGCCACGGTCACCCGGGAGAGGTCGTAGAGGGAGGTGATCAGCTCGCTGTGTTCCGCCGGGGCGGGGGATTGCGGTTCCGGAACGGGAGCCGGCGCGGGTTCGGCGGCGGGCACCGGTTCGGTCGGTCTCGGCTGTGCGCTCAGCCGGTGACGGATGAGCACGTCCGCGCCGGTCTGCTCCCGACCGGCCGGCGGCTCTTGGGTGCGCTCGGCTCCGCGGTGCAGGCTGACCTCCTGGCTGATCGGGTGGAACACCAGGGTGGACCCGGCCTCCTCCGCGTGCACCGGCAGGGTTTCGTCAGCGACCCGGTTGGGATGGCCGTGGGCGAGGATCTCCTGGTGCGTCCGCTGGTGGACGAAAAGGGTGAGGAAGAGGATGAACAGGGTCATCATCAGGTCGGACCAAGCGATGGCCCAGTGGGCCGGCCGGGGGATGCGCGAGCGGTAGAAGGAGTCCTCGACGACAAACACCGGCTGGGCGGTCTGCGGCCAACCGGTGAGCGACGGTGAAAGCGGGGTGGGCGGCGGCGGGGCAACGGCCGGCGATCGGGGCAGCGGGGCGGTTTTCCCCGGCGAAGAAGGGTCCATGCCTGTTCATCGACAGGAAACGGGGCAAACGCTAGGAAATTTTTCCTGTCGCGTCAGCCCGGCAACGGTTGCCGGACAGGCGATGACAACAAAAAAGCCCCTGCCGCAGGGAGGCGGCAGGGGCTTGGCAAAACACCGGCGAGGGGGGCGACTATTTCTCGTCGTCCTGCAGGGATTTGACCAGCAGTCCGCCGGCGAGACCAAGCAGGCCGATCTCTTTCACCTGGTTTCTGGCGGCGATGGACATCTTCGTGAGCATGGAGCGGCGCATCGATACCTTGGGCATCTCCTGCGGGGCGGACTGCATGAGCAGTTCCATGTCGCCCTTCTTGCTGGCGTAGTACAGGCCGTGCGGGCCGATCTGCACCGCCTTGGAGGTCAGGCCGACCGCACCTTTCTTGACATACTGCGATATCTCCGAGTTCGGGTCATCGAGGTCGCCGAAGATACGCGCCCGCGCCAGGCAGGTCTGCACGCAGGCCGGCTCCAGCCCCTCGGCGACGCGCGGCATGCAGTAGGTACACTTGTCGACCTTGCCCAGGCTGTGGTCGTCGGCCAGGGCTTCGTTGATGAAGCGCGCATTGTACGGGCAGGCATCCCGGCAGGCACCGCAGCCGATGCACCGTTCGGTATCCACCTGGACCGTGCCGTTGAACGGATCCTTCCAGGTGGCAGCCACTTCCATGGTCACCGTCTTGCCGGTCTTGGCGTCCTTGAAGGTGACGCTGACCGGTTCGGCCGGGCACACCGGCACGCAGGGGGGCTCGGCGCAGTGGTTGCACAGTCCCGGATAGTAGGTGGCCGCCATGCCGTCCGAGGTGATACTCGGCCCCAGGCGGTGCACCCAGTTGCGATCGAATTGAGCGGGCACTTCCCACTCGGCCTTGCAGGCGATCACGCAGGCATGGCAGCCTACGCACCTGTCCACATCTATAACCATGCCATATTGCATTGCGACTCTCCTTCAGAGGTGGTCAGCACTGTCGGCAGCTTCCGCTCCCGGGTCAGCTGGCCTTCACGAGTTTGACGAAGTTATTGCGCATGCCGTGCGCCCCGGTTTCCGGGTCCACGGCGAGCTTGGTGATCAGGCTGGTGTCGTCCACGCCCTTGTTGTGACCGAGGGTCATCTCCGGGTTTCTCGAACCGAACCCATGGTACAGGTAGACGCAGTCCTCGCGGATGCCCGGGGTCACCTTGACCGTGGTGGTGGTGCGCGAGGTGAAGCCGTCCTGGTTGACCAGTTTGACCGTATCACCCTCCTTGAGCCCGAGCCGGGCGGCCAGCTTGTCGTTCACCCAGACCGGGTTGCTGGGGCAGGCGGCGATCAGCCAGGGGTTGTTCAGGGTGCGGTTGAAGGTATGCAGCGGGGTGCGGCCGTAGAGCAGTCGCTGGAAACCCTCGGGCGCCCGTTCCACCGGGATGTAGGTGGGGATGGGCGGATAGCCCTCGTCCTCCAGCTCCTCGCTGAAGAAATAGACGGTCATGTCGTCCATGTCGTCATAGGGATCTTTACCGTCCTGGATGTGGATGCCGCCCTCGGCCTTGATTTGGGCGAGGCTCAGGTTGGCGCCAGCGAGCATGGTTTCGACCATCTCTTCCTGGGATTGGACCGGGATCTTGTCGCCGTAGCCCATGCGTTTGGCGATCTCGTTGGTGATGTAAATGCTCTCCTTACGTTCGAAGCCCGGGGCGACTAGCGGCATGCGCGGGGCGATGTACTGCTGCTGCTTCTCAGCCGACATATCCCACTGGGTACCGGTCTTGACCAGGTCGTACCGCTCCAGGTAGGAGGTGTCGGGCAGGAGGATGTCCGCGTACATGGTGATGTCGGTGGGCATCACATCCACGCACATGACGAAGTCCATCTGCTCGAGCATCTTGATGGTCTTTTCCTGGTTGGGGATGGTCTGGATCGGGTTCTGGCCCCAGATCACGCACCCCTTGATCGGGTAGGGCTCGCCCTTGATGGCGGTGTCGCGGATCAGGTCCGTGGGCGTGCCGGGCGGGGAGAAGTGGTGGACGTCGAACATCTCCCTCAAACTCTCCTCTTCGTGCTCGTTTTTCGGCCACCGCACCTTCTTGATGCCCTCGGGATCCTTGGGATGCACGAACGAGCCCTTGACACCGAAGGCGCCGAGCAGGCCGGTGAGGCAGGCGAGCGCCCGCTCACGCTGGAAGTCGTTGCCGTACCAGCTGACATGGCGGCCGGGGTGGATGGCCACGTTCGGCATGTTGGCGGCCAAAAGGTCGGCCACCTCTTTGATCTGGGCGGCCGGGATGTCACATTCGGCGGCCGCTTTCTCGAGCGTCCACTCCTTGATGCCCTCGGCCATCTCGTCGAAGCCCTCACCGAATTCGTCGACAAAGTCGGCGTTGTACTTTTCGTTCTGGATGAGGTAGTTCATGATCGCCAGCAGCATGGCGGTGTCCGTGCCCGGGCGGATGGGCACCCAGACGTGGGACTTGGCCGCGGCGGCCGAGTAGCGCGGGTCGACCACGATCAGTTTGGCACCGTTCTCCAGCCCCTTGAGATACTGCTTGATGTGGGAGACGTGGATGTTCTCGCCGAAATGGTTGCCGACAAGGAAGATGACCTTGGCGTTGGCCATGTCCACGTCCTCGTTGGGCGGGCTCTCGATGGTCGTGAGGTAGGCAGTGTCGCGGATGCCGCGACACTGGAAGAAGCTGGCCTCGGAGACGTTGTGCGTGCCCACCGTGTTTTCCAGAAAGCTCATCGGGTAGGTGGCAGTGGAGCCGTGCGGGAACATGGCGATACCCTTGGCGCCGTACTTGTCGACAACGGCCTTGAGCTTGCTGCCGCAGGTGTCCAGCGCCTCCTCCCAGGAGATCCGTTGCCACTTGGGCGCGCCGCGCTTGCCGACGTTCTTGAGCGGGTACTTGAGGCGGTCCGGGTCGTAGAGGTAGGCCACGCCGGCGTTGCCGCGGGCGCAGAGGGACACGCCGTTGTCGATGGATTTGGGGTTACCTTCGAGCTTGATCAGGCGGCCGTCACGGATTTTGCCGACCAGCTGGCAGCGCCAGAAGCACATCTCGCAGACGCCGCCAACGGCGGTCTGGGTATTCTTGAAGCTGCCCGGCGCAACCAGCGGCGCCTTGACGACGCCCGATTGGGCCCTGGCCGCCACCTTGGACAGCGGCACGGACGCAGCGGCAAGCGAGGCGGCCTTGAGGAAATTCCGCCGGGTGAGGTTCGTTGCCATTTACTGTTCCTCCTTGGTGAAAAAGTCGATTAACTGGATCGACACCGTGTAGAAGGGATGTCGAACTTCTTGCATGCAGCGCTCCTTGAACCGCGTGAACCAGGGGCGGAACAGGGTTCGCAGGAAGATCTCCTCGGCCTCGGCCTGGCCTTCGCCGGTCAGGGCCGCGAGAAAATCGAGTTCCAGGGCGAGGTGGTCGGCGGGCTCGGTCTCGCTGGCCAGATCGTAGCCGTGCTCCCGGTAGAAGTCGCGGGTGCGTTCCGTGGTCGGCCCCTGGAGGATGCCGCTGCCGTCCAGGTACACCGAGGCGTAGGGCGGCACGGTGACGTGGGGCACGGCGTTGATGAACAGGCGGGTGTATTCGGTGCGCAGATCGTCGAGCGGGTCGGCGGACTGGTGACGCCAGTCGCGCAACGCGGTCAACTCGGCGGGCCGGTCGAGCGAGGCGAGCAGTGCTTCCAGCGTGTCGAACAGCCGGTCGTTGGTGCAGGCGCCGTCCGGATAGCGCATGGTCAGGGCGAGCAGGGAGTAGATGGCGCTGAGGGTGGCGTCTTCGGAGGTCGGGGCGTCGTCCTGATCGAGCGTGGTTGGTGCGTCTGTCATAACCCTCTGCGGTGGTCGCGATTCTGTTTTGCCGGGGTGTGGCGATCGTGCCGCCGGATGGCGGCAGCAGCCGGTGCGTCCGTGCGTCGGAAAGTACTGCAGGCGCAGGTCCCGCCACCGTCCGGCAAGGCGCTGAAACGGCCCTTTATAAGCCGCACACTGTAGCATACTCGCACCGAGAGTACAAGGACCCTCTGGCTGGCAGGGAAGGATTTGCAGGCCCTCCGGCAGGGGGGCGAAAGCGGGCGCTGGGCGCAGTCTCGGCACCATTCGGCCGTCGCCCTGCAGGGGACGACGGGAGTCCGGGCGGTCCGGCCGGGAGGATGCCGGGTGCACACGCTCAGAGGCCCTCGACCGCTGTCCTGGCGCGGAGCCACGGCCTTGCCGCTTGACGGTCGTCCGGTTTGCCGTTATAAGGGCAGATTCACGCACCTTTTTCTGTTTTTGATCACATCCGCCGCCGGGTCGCGGCGGGACAACTTTCCTCAAGCGAGGTACACCCCATGGAGCTGCAGATTCCCACCGGAACCCAGGGCAAGGAAGAGTTGAGTGTCACCTTCGAGAACACCGCGGCCCGCTACGGCAGCGGCCTGGTCGAGGTGTTCGCCACCCCGGCCCTGGTCGCCCTCATGGAGAGTACTTGTCTCGGCTCGGTACTGCCCTTTCTGCCCGAGGGCTGGGGCACGGTCGGCGTCAAGGTGGAAATCGTCCACACCAGGGCCACGCCGGTGGGTCAGCGGGTGACCTGCGAGTCCACCCTGGTGGAGGTCGATCGTCGCCGGCTGGTGTTCGAGGTGGTGGCCTACGACGAACGGGGGGAGATCGGCCGCGGCCGGCACGAGCGGTTCGTCATCGACACGAAAAAATTCATGGAAAAGCTGTAGGCGACCGGACGCTGTCCGGCCTTGGGCTCAGCGCGGCGGCTGGTGGTAGCGGTTGAGCACGCCGTAGAGCATGTCGGGCAGGTCGTTCTTCTGGCGGGAGGAACGCTGGATCTGCTTGAGGCACTTGTCGAAGGTGAGCGGTTCGCCGAGTGAAATGTGTCGGAGGATGAGCGAGATGAGCCGGGTGATGGTGGTCAGGTTGGAGATGCGCGACTGCAGTTCGTGATCGCGGTCAAAGGCGGTGGAGGCGAACACCTCCACCGGCCGGCCCTCGACCTCGCTCACCGACAGGTACCATTTGTTCCGGTCCCGGTCGATGGTGCGGTAGCGCTTGCCGTCGAGCACGTCCGGCAGTTCCGCCTCGCTTTCGATGCGTCGGGCGCCGGCCCGGGGCAGGATGGCCTCGTCCTGGTGGCGCAGCCACAGCGTCTTCACCACCTCCGGGTGCTCGCGGATAGTCCGTTCCAATGCCAGGCAGGCGGGGCAGGTATCGGTATCGTCGCCCGGCGTCGGGTTTTTCAGGTCGAGGCCGCAGAGGCTGCACTGGCCGGGTCGGTTTTCGGCTGTCACGATGTCGCTCCGTCGCGGAAGGGTCGTTGGGAAGGGGGAACGGACGTCGATCGCCCCCGGGCCGGTGCAGGATACATCGGCCCCGGACAACTGGCAAGGGGTGTGCGGGGTGGTGCCGCCCCGCCGGCGGCCGGCCGGCCTTTTCCCTTGCACAATCAACCGGGCTTGGTACAATCGCAACCTTTTGCGCACGGCCCAACCCCTACAATTGCTTGCCAGCGGGAAGAACGATGGATTACCGGGAAACACTGAACCTGCCGCAGACCTCATTCAAGATGAAGGCCAATCTCACCCAGCGGGAGCCGCTTGTGCTCAAGCGCTGGGAGCGGGAGGGGCTCTACCGCCAGCTGCAGCAGGCCGCGGTCGACCGGCCGCTGTTCATCCTCCACGACGGCCCCCCCTACGCCAACGGCAACATTCACCTGGGCACCGCTTTCAACAAGGTGCTCAAGGACATCATCCTGCGCGCCAAGCGCATGGCCGGCTGCAACGCGCCCTACATCCCCGGCTGGGACTGCCACGGCCTGCCCATCGAGCACAACGTCGATCTGGAGTTGGGTGAGAAGAAACAGACCATCCCGGTGCTCAGCAAGCGGGCCGCCTGCCGCAAGTATGCGGAGAAGTGGATCAAGACCCAGCGCGAACAGTTCAAACGGCTCGGTGTGCTCGGTGACTGGGACGATCCCTACCTGACCATGAACCACGCCTACGAGGCGGTCATCGCCCGGGAGTTCAACCGCTTCCTGCTTTCCGGGGCCGTGGTCCGCGCCAAGAAACCGGTCTACTGGTGTGCCACCTGCGGTACCGCCCTGGCCGAGGCCGAGGTGGACTACGCCGATCACAGCTCGCCGTCGATCTACGTCAAGTTTCCGGTGGTCGACGACCTGGGCGGGGTGGCGCCGGAACTGGCCGGCCGCCAGGTCAAGGTGCTCATCTGGACCACCACCCCCTGGACCCTGCCCGCCAACCTAGCGGTGGCCTTCCATCCGGATTTCGCCTACGCCGCGGTCGAGGTGCGGGGCGAGGTGTGGATCCTCGCCAGTGAGCTGGTCGGCCCCTGCATGCAGCTGTTCGGCATCGACGACCACCGCCTGCTCGCCACCTTCTCCGCCGCCGGCCTGGAGGGGAAGCGGTGCCGCCACCCCTTCCTCGAGCGCGATTCGCTCATGGTGCTGGCCGATTACGTCACCGCCGACTCGGGCACCGGCTGCGTGCACACCGCGCCCGGCCACGGAGCCGACGACTACCTCACCGGCCGCCGCTACGGCCTCGAGGTGCTCTCGCCGGTGGACGACGACGGTCGCTTCACCGCCGAGGCCGGCCGGTACGCGGGCGAGCAGGTGCCGCAGGTGAACCGGCGGATCATCGCCGACCTGGCCACGGACGGCTCGCTCGTCAAGGAGCAGGTGCTCCACCACAGTTACCCGCATTGCTGGCGCTGCAAGGAACCGGTCATGTACCGGGCCACGGCCCAGTGGTTCATCTCCATGGACAACCTGCAGTTGCGCGACAAGGCACTGGCGGCGATCAACAAGGTGAGCTGGACCCCCTCCTGGGGGCAGCAGCGCATCTACGGCATGGTCGAGGCCCGGCCCGACTGGTGTCTCTCCCGGCAGCGCTCCTGGGGCGTGCCGGTGACGGTGCTCACCTGTACCGCCTGCGGCGAGATTCTCAAGGACGAGGCGGTCTGCCGGCGCATCGACGAGCTGTTCCGGAAGGAAGGGGCGGATGCTTGGTTCCTGCACGAGGCCCCCGACTTTGTCCCTGAAGGGGTCGTCTGCGCCTGCGGCGGGAGCGAGTTCCGCAAGGAGACGGACATCCTCGATGTCTGGTTCGACTCGGGCACCAGCCACGCGGCAGTGCTCGAAGAGCGGCCGGAGCTGCGTTCGCCCGCGGACCTCTACCTCGAGGGCAGCGACCAGCACCGTGGCTGGTTCCAGTCCTCCCTGCTCACTTCGGTGGGCACCCGCGGCCGGGCGCCCTACAAGGGTGTGCTCACCCACGGCTACGTGGTCGACGGCCAGGGCAAGAAGATGTCCAAGTCGGTGGGCAAT
>Ga0265295_1008917_pt1 | contig 10978 bp, 5 predicted proteins | sample Munlansysbiofilm_FD_192503 | JGI IMG/M metagenome (GOLD analysis project Ga0265295, IMG submission 192503) | Leachate microbial communities from a municipal landfill in Southern Ontario, Canada - Methane capture system biofilm | ecosystem: Engineered > Solid waste > Landfill > Unclassified ... | reverse complement strand
CGGGACGCACCCAGTCAACAATATCCGGCACTTCCATGACGTTGACGGAAGTTATTTCATTGTTTAGACCGGACTCGCCGGCGATAACCTCTGCACCAGTAAGTAAATCGAGTTTGAGGATATCACCTAAGCGAACTTTTAATGCTTTTAGCATAGTTTCGCTCCTCGTGCTTTTATTATTGTAACGAAAAAAACCTTCAAATTCATTGTTAATCGCTTACGACAATTTCAAGAATAAGCGCTATGTTACTGTAAATATACCACAAGACAGGGGCTTTTTACCTATTACCCGTTACCTATTACCTGATTCCCGTTCGTGCACAAAAGGAAAGCGCACACCGCTCGCTTCGCTTCGGGTGCTATAGGGCACTTTCCCCACGAAAGTTTTTTTTCGCCCGCTCCCTGCTCCCCGATTCCTGCAAAAATCGGTTGTTCAATATGCTTGACAAACATACAATATTATGATATATTATATCCAAGAACTCCAATTACCATTCCTAATCTAGCATGAGCATAATAGCTCAGTCATTTTATACCTCTATTTACAATTTCATAGGATCCGACTCACAGAAAGGGTAATCATGAAAAACTCGTGTCAAAAAAAACTGTTGTCGATCTCCAGGATCAATCTATTCAAGCTAAGCCGAATGGTAATCACGGTCATACTCATGGCGAGTGTCATCCTTTCGGCTGCCTCACCAATTACACCGGTCTCATCCAAAGGGCTAACTTCAGAAAGCAAAAGCCAATTGTTTGAGACAATCAATCTCTGCACATCCCCCATTATCAATTCCGATAGAACTTGGACCGCGGATAATGTGTACCAGGCAGCCGGTTGTGTCGTTACTGTAAACGCTGGCGTCACATTAACAATCGAGGCTGGCACAATAATCCAGTTTGGCAGCGGCACTTCAGGGATGATTGTTTCCGGGGAACTTATTGCCATTGGCAACCAGACATCTCCCGTTGTTTTCACCGCCACGAACGATAACTCTGACAGCGGCGGCAACAACACTGCCTATCCGGGTGATTGGTGGGGCATCGTCCTGCGGGAAAACAGCATCGCTACAATGGATTATGTTCATATTCGTTACGCCGGCTCGGACACTTGCAACCACAGCTTTGCGGATCCGAATTACAACTCCTGTTATAACCGGGCGCAACTGGATGTCCGCAAGGCGGCCCTGAGTCTGAATCACTCCTCGATCATCAATGGAGAAACTACCGGATTATTCTTACATGGCGATGGTTTGACTCCATCGGTTCAAAACACGCTATTTGAAAACAACATCAGCAGTGACACAAACAACCGGGGTGCGGCCATAGAGCAAACCACCATCAATATGCAACCGACCTACACAAGTCTGACCTTTACCAATAACACACGAAATCAGGTGGTGATGCCTGTTGGAACGCTTAACCGAGATGTTACTTTGGGCGGCGCTCCGACCGGATTCACTTGTGGGAGCAACGTTTGTCCTATTAACCCGGTTTCTCCTTACACGCTGACCATAGCAGCAGGCGCCGAGCTTGACCTGGCTTGGTCTTACCCCATTTACTTCTTGGTGGGTAGCGGTGCGACTTTGAACATAGAAGGCACATCTGATCTGCCAGTGACCATCAAAAACAGCAGCTTACAATTCGAATTTGGCTCTCATGGTCAGATCAGGCATTGCGATCTGAGCGGTTCCGATGCCAATGTAAGTGGCTTGCTGATAAAGGCAGACGGGATCCGGGTCAGCGATAGCACCTTTCACAATATGGGCGCAAATGGTGTCCGCGTCTCGGCTGGGCCGCAGAACAGCATCTCCGCCACCCTAACGAATGTGAATATCATGGATAACAGCCAGGAGGGTATCCGTCTTGAAACCAGCAGTGGTGGTGAAGTGCATTTCAACATGGATGGCGGCATCGTCGGTGGCAACGGTTGGTCTGGGATCAGAGCTTCAAGTAACGCGATTAACTTGACTTTGAAAAACCTGCTGATTGAGGAGAACGGTCTTTCCGCAACGACTGGGCCAGACCGTCAGGCTATCCTTCTGCATGGCGTAAGGATCAACCCAATCCTGGAGAATCTGACGATTAACAATCACCCTGGGTCAGCTATTTACTGGATCTGTGATGGATCCATCACTGCCAAAAATATCACAGCAAATGATAATGCCGAAGGGGCAGGGAATCAACTCCAACTCCCCGGATGCAGCGTGACAGCAGGGAGAGAATGGGATCTGGCTGAAGCTGGTATTCCACTACATGTAACTGATACAATCAACGTAGAATCCGGCGGAATTCTTTCAATTACACCTGGAACAAGGATGGGTTTTGATCTTAATAAAACGCTAAATGTAAAAAGAGGGGGATCGTTATTCGCTCTTGGCACAGCTGATGAACCGATTATCTTTACTGCCCACCCCGGTGCGGCAAGCTGGACAGGTATACAAAATTTCATGGGGACCCTCATCTTGCGACATTCTGAAGTGTCCCTTGCTGTCAAAGGACTTCTTTTAGGCGCTACTTCTACGACCCCTCCAACTAACTCCATTATCCAGAACTGCAAAATCCATGACAATGATACTGGCATTTTTGCATATGCTCCTACCTACGCAACCACCAGCATTGTTTACAATGAAATTTACGACAACTCAATTCTTGGGATTGATTGGGGAGGCTTTAGCACGGATGCCATTAATGCCTACTATAACTATTGGGGGGATCCAAGCGGACCGTACCATGCCACTAATCCAGACGGCTTAGGGAATCCGGTAGACGACTATGTAAATTTTGATCCCTTCCTGACAGCTCCTCCGGAAGACCAGACACTGGTTGGGGATATGTTGGTCAGCACAGCCGGTCCGGCAACAATCAGCCCGGGAGAAGTGAACGATTATGCCATCCAGTATCTGAACCTGCAGGTTGAACCGGTCTATGACGCCATAGCTGTAATTCAACTACCCCTGGGAGGAAAATACATCAGCAGCACATCAGGTGGTATCTACTGGCCAGCCAGGCATCAGGTTTTCTGGGTCTTAGGCGATATCACGCCTGGATCTCAAGGAATGCTGACCGCGCGTGTGCGTTTTGATTGGGGGCTGCCAGGTAGTTATAAGGACGGTTCATACACCGTTCTGGCCGGCAGCAATTATCAGAGCGAGGCAATTAATTTTGATGAATACCTCAATTTTGACAAAGACGAGTTAGAAGGCACTATAAGCATTGAGGCTTCCAAAATCCCTGAAAGCCCTGATTTTTCTGCACTATATGACCAGGCAATTGCCAATGGTTTTGAATTCAGAGAAGCATACAAAAACTTCTTCGAGGGTGGAAAAGTTACTTATATGGTCACAATGCGCACACCAGACAAACGAACCGCCCGCTTTATCAGCCTTGATGAAAACGGTTATGCCTCAGCATCCACATCGGACGGGAGTACTTACTTCTCAATTCAAGATGTTTCAGGCGGTCAAACTACCGACTTGCTAACTCTGGAAAGCACCTTGTGGGGAACATGGGATGATCCCCAGGCTGTGAACAGCATTATGGTTGAGTGCAACTACGCCCGCTGTATGCGCAACTGCACCTTGAAAAAGATATCTGTTGAGATGATGAAAGACGCGGCTAAAGGCGCGGCAGTCTGGCTTTTTGGCATCCCTGTCTTTGGCGGATTTGCTGCGACGGCCTTCGCTGTTTACGAAGCAGCTGATAAGGCACACGAGATTTATCTATGCCACGAAAGCTGTAAGAACAACCCACAAACCGGCTGCTGCAATGCTGGTGAAATATTGTGGTCACCATCAACTCTTATGGGGAATACCAGCTGCAACAAATACGTCTGCGATGCCTCCTCGCTTTCATTTCCTCCATTCCCAAACAGCACGAATCCTTGCGGATATGGCAGTCGATGTGTGGCTGGTTACGGTAACAGGGGCGGATGCAAACCCTGTGTTGAGGATTTCAAACTTGCCATGAGTTTGGTTGGTCCGGAAATGAATAAAGACTCCACTTGCTCATCCAGCAGCATTAATGGCGGTAAGACCAAGTGTAGTGACCTGACAATCAGGGTAGCCAAAGACCCTAACGCGATTTACGGCCCACTTGGAGACGTCCTGCCGGAACAAGTGATGGATTATCACATCACTTGTGAAAACGAAGGCGAGGGTGATGCCTATGGCGTCTATATCCTCAATGACCTTCCGCAAGAATTAGACGAAATCACGCTTGTAATAAATGACGGGGGAGTTTACCTCCCGGTTGAACGTCAAATAGCCTGGTACATAGGAGAACTTGGTCCAAAGGGAGATCCAACATCCGAGGCGGAGGTTAGCTACACCGCCCAATTGAAACCAGGTTTGCCAATCGGAAGCGCAGTAGTAAACCAGGCGACTGTTTACTTCCCGAGTGTACCCGAAGAAACCCCCACCAATACCTGGGTAAATCTCATTTACCCCCTGGCGGCAACACCGATGCCCGAACTTGAAACTAACTACATGACCCCACTCGCAATCACCCTCGCGGGTCGCCCGGCTGTCAGCCTGACCTTCAACCTGGAAAGCCTGCCCATCGGTGGCACGCTGGAAGGGGAGCTGCCAAACCTGACCTACACACCTATTGAGAACTTCAGTGGTACTGACTTCTTCACTTTCAGCCTTAGTTTGGATGGTGAAACAAGTCAACCGGCTCAGGTCACGATTAATGTCTTGGCAAGTGGAGATAACACCCGCCCAAGCGTATTGTGGGTAATACCGGAGGACGAGGAAACAGATGTGGAATACTCCGAATCACCCATCCGTACAATCCCTGAAGGAGATGTGTACGCACCGATCATTGTAGCAAAATTGAGTGAAAAAGTGCAGGAGGAAACAATAACCTCATCCGGTGTAATCGTTACAGAATCTGATGGAACCCTTATCCCGAGTAAAGCGACTTTTGACCCGGCAACAAACCTGCTAACAATTCAATTGCTCGCTCCATTAGCCCAGAATAGGACTTTTTATATAGTAACCCTGACGAAAGAGATATTGGATCTCAATGATAATCCTCTCAGTCCGGATTACAGCTGGATTTTCACAGTGAAAGTGAAGAGGAATAGCATCTTCTTGCCATTGATACTCAAATAATCACAACGAGATTGAATTTGAACCTCAGACCCGGGAACATCCCGGGTCTTTTCTCATTCCTCTCTCCCAGCTCCCCATTTCCAGCTTTTTGTTTCCTTTACCCCCCTGCTCCCTGTTTTGGGTTAGAATTATCTCATGTTGGATTTGAGAGAACTGACAATCGCCCAATACCACGAAGCCCTGCTCAATGGACAATTGACTGTCGAAGAACTGGTGCGTTTCTATCTTGACAGAATTGATTGCTATGACGGCAAAATAAAGAGCATCATTAGCATCACTCCCAATGCAATCGAAGAAGCAAAAAAATGCGATCAGCTCATCCGTAAACATGCAGGGAAAACAGAGTTTTTACGAGAGCAAATAGCTCTCAACCTCCCCTTATATGCTGTGCCGGTCTTGGTCAAAGATAATATTGAAACCGAAGAGCTGCCCACAACAGCCGGCAGTCTCAGCCTGAAAGATTTTTCGACCGGCAAAGATGCCGAAATCATCAAACGCCTGAGAAAAGCCGGGGCAATCATCTTGGCAAAGACCAATTTGCACGAATTTGCAATTTGGGGCGAAACCATCAGCTCAATCAAAGGTCAAACGCTTAATCCCTGGGATCTCAGCCGCACTCCCGGTGGCTCCAGCGGTGGAACCGGCGCGGCTCTGGCGGCCAATTTTGGTTTGGTAGGACTTGGAAGCGACACCATCAATTCCATCCGCTCCCCATCGAGCGCAAACCACCTCTTCGGCATTCGTCCAACCGTTGGCTTGGTCAGTGATGACGGCATCGTGCCCTATTCGCTCACGCAAGACACTGCCGGACCGATGGCACGTGATCTTGATGATGCCGAACGCGTTCTAAGCGTCATTTCGGGCAAAACTTTTGCTAAACCAGAAGCAAACAAGACCTGGAGAATTGGTGTTTTGCGAAGTTTTTATGGCACTGAACCAATCAACGAAGCGGTGAACCGTGTTATGCAAAACGTTTATGAAAATTGGCTTCAATTGCAGAATCAGCAAGGCGTAGTTCAGCTGCTTGAGCTTGAAGATAAAATTGACAGTGCCGAACTGGTCAGCGAGGTCAGTGTTCATCTCTATGAGCTAAAAGCCCATCTCAACGCTTATCTCGAATCGGTGCAGGCACCCTATCCGAGCATTCAAGCTATTCTTGAAAGCGGCTTATATCATCCCGGAATTAAAGAAAACTTAGAACTCGCAAATAGTTTGGATATAAACTCAGATGAATACAAAGAACGCATGAAAAAGCGGGAAGCTCTCCAAAACCAGTTAAGAGCAATTTTTGAACGGCAAAATTTGGACGCCATCATTTTTCCCCATCAACAGCAACTGGTTTGCAAAGCAGGAGCATCACAAAAACAACGCAACGGTGCCCTGGCTGCTATAAGCGGCTTCCCTTCCATTCTTATCCCGGAAATATCCAAAGAAACAAGTGCTGAGGCACCATTGGGCGTTCCGGTCGGTTTTGAGCTGTTTGGTTTACCAAATACTGAAGAGAAGCTGCTGGAAATAGCCCGGCTTTATCGAAACGAATTCAGCCTGGCAATATGCCCTCATGAGGAGAAGTGGCTGTAATATTTTATAACCAAGCACGTTGAATTGGGATAATAATTGTTACTATTAACAAGCGGGCTTCCCAATCCGTGTGATAGAATAGGTAAAATTACCAGAAAATGGTTTTTACCCTAAGCACCATATATTCAAACCTAATAGCAAATATATGGCAATCATCAAAGGAGGCTTTTAATGCTAAGTAGATTTAAATACTACAAGCCCCAGGACCTTGGCGAAGCTGTTAGCTACCTACAAAAAGAGGATAAGGCTTTTATTCTCGCGGGTGGTACCGATCTTATGATCATGCTTCGCAGGAACTTCATTGATGCCGAACATATTGTTGACATCAAGGCCCTCCCCGAAACAAAAACGTTAGAATTTAAAGAAAGCGCTGGTTTGACAATCGGCGCTTCTGTTAATGTTAATCGGGTGGTCGATTCAGAAATAGTAAAGGTGAAATATCCTGCGCTAAATCAAGCCGCTTCATCCCTGGCATCCTTCCAACTGCGCAACCGAGCAACGGTAGTTGGCAATATATGCAATGCCTCTCCCGGCGCAGACTTGCCCCCAGCCCTTTTGATTTACGATACGCTGGTCAACATTGCCGGTCCCGATGGCTTGCGTCAGCTTCCATTGCATGAATTTTTCACCGGTGTTAAGCGAACCGTTCTTCAAAAAGGTGAAATCGTTGTTTCGGTTCAATTGCCCGATCCGGGCGAAGGTGACAAAAGCACCTACCTGCGCCAGACCCGCCTTCGTGGGCACGACCTGGCAACCGTCGGTGTCGCCTCCCGCGTCAAAGCGGACGGCACTGTCGCCATCGGCATCTGTGCCGTTGCCCCGACACCCTTGAGACTTTTTGCCCTTGAAGACAAAATCAACCAACGTGGCTTGTCGGAAGAAACCATTCTTTGGGCAGCCGAAGAAATTAAGGAACACATCAAACCAATCTCTGACGTGCGTTCCTCTGCTACCTACCGCCTGGCAATGGCTTCCGCCTTGCTCAAACGTGGTTTGCTCAGCCTTATCAGTTAGGAGAAACATGGAAGACAACAAAGATTGCTCTATGTATACCGAACACATCGAATCCGGAAAACGCAAAGTAACCCTTAACCTGACCGTCAACGGACGCGAAGTAATCCGTGATATCGACCCGACGATGAGCCTCTTGCACTTTTTGCGTGACGGCTTGAAGCTTTTCGGCACAAAAGAAGCTTGCGGAGAAGGCGAATGCGGTGCCTGTACCGTTATTTTGAACGGAGAGGCGGTTAACTCCTGCCTCGTTTTAGCCATCGAAGCAGTCGATGGCGAAGTTACCACAGTCGAAGGACTGGCAAAAGACGGCAAGCTTTCCATTTTGCAGGAAGAATTCGTCAGCGAAGATGCCCTGCAATGTGGTTTTTGCACACCCGGATTTTTGATGTCCACCCGTGCAATGCTCGATCACAACCCTAACCCCTCAGATGAAGAGATTATCGAAGTTTTAAGTGGAAATCTCTGCCGCTGCACCGGTTATATCCCGATTATCAACGCAGTGAAGCGCACAATTGAACGTGAAGCAAAGGAGTTGAGAGACTAATGAGCCAAAAATCTTATCAATCCAAGTACAAGCGTGTCGGTCAACCCTATGACCGAAAAGAGGCCCGCGAAAAAGTTACCGGACAAGCAATCTACACTTACGATATGGAAATGCCCGGTATGCTCCACGCTCGCGTTTTACTCTCTCCCTATGCTCGCGCCAAAATCGTTTCGATTGACACTAGCAAAGCCAAAGCCTTACCCGGCGTTCGGGCAGTTTTGACCGGTGAAGATTCCGACATTCTGGTTGGTCTTTACATGCAAGACAAACGCGTCCTTTCAAGGGGCGAAACCCGCTATCATGGAGATGTCGTCGCCGCGGTAGCCGCCGAAACCGAAGCAATTGCCGAAAGAGCAATTTCGCTTCTCGAAGTTGTTTTGGAACCCCTCGAGTCGGTTAACGATGTAGACGAAGCTCTCGAAGCAAAAATTTTGGTCCATGATGACATTAACAATTTAAAGCATTATGTCGGCGTTTTCTTCCCTCAAAAAGATTCGAACATTGCCAGTTGGAATAAAAGCAAGAAAGGCGACCTCGATAAGGCTTTCAACGACTCAGATTTGGTTGTCGAAAACGAATTTTCCTTACCTGCGGTTGCCCATGTTCCGATGGAAACCCATGTTACCATCGTTCAAACTGACATCTATAACAACAAGTTCAAAATTTGGTCTTCTGCCCAATCACCTTTTGCCGTTCGCCAGATTATGGCAGACAGCTTTGGCGTGAACGAATCGGACGTTGAAGTCCACATCCCCTATGTGGGCGGTGCCTTTGGCGGAAAAGCCGGTATCCATTTGGAACCGCTTTGTGCTTTGCTTTCAAAAGCAGCCGGTGGCTTGCCAGTTAAACTGCGCGCCAGCCGCGAGCAGGAATTTAACCAACTTCCCACCCGTGCCGGAATGCGCGGACGAATCAAAACCGGTGTCAGCAAAGAAGGCAAACTTCAGGCAATTCAAGCTGTCTATGACTGGGATTCCGGTGCCTATGCCGACTATGGCGTAAACGTCGGCAAGACCGCTGTCTACTCCGGTATCGGCCCCTACGCTGTCGATAACGCCAGCATCGACTCCAAGACAATCTACACCAACAAAGTCTTCAGCACAGCCTATCGCGGTTTCGGACATCTTGAAACCCATTGGACTATTGAACGCCAAATTGACATTCTCTCCCAAAAATTGGGTATCGATCCCTATGATTTCCGCATGATGAACCTGCTGGAACCGGGCAAAGAAACCATGAGTGGCGAAAAAGTAACCGAAAGCACCGGCAACCCCAAAGAATGTTTAACCGCTGTGGTTAAAGAAATCGGTTGGACAGGACGCAAGACCGCCGAGGAACGTGCCCGTGAATGGAAAACCGGCAAAGTGCGCGGTAAAGGTTTTGCCATGCTTCAAAAAGCCCCGGCAATGCCCGCTAATACAGCATCTTCTGTCATTATGCAGATGAACGGTGACGGACACGTCAAGATGATGATCGGTGCGGTTGATTTTGGGCAAGGTGCTATCACTGCACTGGCACAAATTGCTGCCGAAACACTCGATATGCCCATTGAGGACATCGAAATCTCAGCCGAAATCGACACACGCGCCAATCCTTACGACTGGAACACAGTTGCATCCAAACTGACCTTCATGGCAGGCAATGCCGTCATCAAAGCCAGCAAAGAAATGCTTGCCAAGATGAAAAACATTGCCGCACAAGCTTTGCGCACCGACCCCGACTATCTCGACCATAAAGACGGTGTCATTTTCCACAAACACAACCCCGAACGTCGCTTGACCTACAAAGATCTTGCCCTCGGCTACATGTACCCCGAAGGAACCGGTATTGGCGGACCAATCATCTCCAGCGGAAGCAGTATCGCAGACGGTCTCACCAATATGCACCCCGAAACCGGCAAGGGCTTCCCTGCCGCAGTTTGGACCTTTGGCGCACATGCCGTTGAAATTGAGATTGACGTCGAAACCGGTAACATAGATGTTATAAAAATTGCATCCGCTTTTGATATCGGACAGGTCATCAATGAAAAATTGGTCTACGGTCAAATTACCGGTGGTGTTATGCAAGGTCTCGGTTCAGCGATTTTGGAAGGTTATAAGTTCGATAAAGCCGGACGGCTCTTGAACCCATCCTTTACGGACAACAAAATCCCGACCATGAAAGACATGCCCATGGAAATCGTCCCGATTTACATCGAAAACCCCCAACACAACGGCCCTTATGGCGCCCGCGGCGTTGGCGAACATCCGATGATTTCCATCCCCTCTGCTGTCGGAAATGCTGTTTACGACGCGTTAGGAATTAATTTTCACGTGTTACCGCTTTCACCCGAAGCAATTGTGCTTGGTATCCAAAGCGGCAAAAATTCAATCCTCTGTGGCGATGTAAATTGTTTGCCCGGTCTTCATTAATTGACCATTTTGCATCGATAACACGACTTAACAACTAAACTTAATGCCTTGCGCTCAGAAGAGCGCAAGGTCATAAGCTGAAAGGAGTAAAAAAACCGAAAAAAGATCGTGCCAACTGCTTGACATATTTTATTTTTATCAGTTAATACAACAAGGAGAAAAAAATGAAGTGGTTTAATTTTACTAAGTCCGACAGCAAGGTGGGTTTCCTCCCCGACGAAACCCCACCCTTCTGGAAATTGCTCCTCTATGCAATCCAGCAGGTCATCGTTATGTTCCCTGCTACGATTACCGTAGCCCTCATTACTAAATTT
>Ga0265295_1008915_pt1 | contig 10978 bp, 5 predicted proteins | sample Munlansysbiofilm_FD_192503 | JGI IMG/M metagenome (GOLD analysis project Ga0265295, IMG submission 192503) | Leachate microbial communities from a municipal landfill in Southern Ontario, Canada - Methane capture system biofilm | ecosystem: Engineered > Solid waste > Landfill > Unclassified ... | reverse complement strand
CTTTGTCATTAATTTTGACAATTTTTTCTTCCCATAATTCATTATTATTAATCATCTCAAAAATACTGCGAAACGCGAGTGGGTTTTGCTCGTCATCAACATACATAAGAAGGGATTGTTTCGCAAAACGCTTATCAGGGAGATTATAAATTGTAAGGTGGTTACCCATTTCTTTCTTATAAGCGGAGTCAATGATATATATTTGATTCTTTGGGTATAACAGTTTTTGAGATACAAAAGAAATACTCGGCCAAACATCTGTATCTTTAATATAGGGTATTCCACCATAGTTAATTGGATGCTTAGTAGCATAGTCCTTTAGCTGACCAGCCGCTATTAACGCCCTTTCTTTAGCGTTATTCCCTTTAGGATGAATTAATTGTCCTGCCGTCTCGATTACACTAACGCCTAATACTTCAAAGCAACCTGCTTCATATAATCGCGTATGAATTACGGCAGTGACAGTGTCATTATATTTAGGGTTAAACATGCCGGAGGGATTAATAAAACAATAATTTTTCTCATCATCAGAATGAAGTAAATTGATGACTTCACCACCGCCGATGCCTCTCGATAAATACTCTCCTGCATACATTCTATTAATAATGATTGTTTTCATTAATGCGACCTCTTATTTATTTTAATAATAACATATCGATTACCATCTTTTTGCAAAATATAATAGTGTTAATAATCTCTATCACAGAGGAAGTTTCTGCCGGCCATAATAGTTTGAGTATTAGCTTCAAACTTATTTGAACATATTTCATGGAAGCATTTATAGAAATTCATCATGCTCTGTAGAACTTTCTTAAACATATAACAATAATTAACGAGTGAATACCCCCTATTTATCCTTAACGAGTAAAATTGTGCAACTATGCATTTTTAAACCCAAATCTAAAAATCAAATGTCCCAAATATAAAAATATGACGATAATAAGCTTATTTTCGAGTTTTAAACAAGAAAAAAAGGCTTGAAATTGTATCAAACCTGGCGTCGCAATATGGAACTGTGCGACTGTATTGATACTTTGAATGCCCAAATAATTAACGAGTGATTTCTCACTTTTTAATCGTTTGTGAGTCAAATCGATTTCTATTATATAATCTATACCGTGGAATAAATATCAAAAAATCTAAATACCACTCGGGCAAAACCTACAAAATCTTCAAACCTTAAATTATGTCTTGTAAATATTTAATTGGCGTGGCGATGCCGTAGCCGAAATTATCATAATATATTTCGTTATTTTCGCTATAAGGAAGGTCGGTAATCACTCCAACGACTTCACCATACTCGTTTATTAATGGTCCACCGCTGTTTCCACCTCGAACTGGACAAGTAATAAGCATTAGATCGATACCAGTAAGATAGGACCTTTCGATTGAAGTCACTGTTCCAACTGTTCCATTTAAAAAATTTGAAAACCCGCTTACTCTGGGATACCCCATCGCGATAACATTGCTTAGGACAAGTTCTTTTCCAAATATAAATCCCGTTCCTAAACCATGGTGGTGAGGACTAATTAGAGCAATATCTGCTTTATCATGGTATATGATCTCAGTTTTATTAATCTCATTAAAGGTTACTCCCCCATCAACACTAAAGTGGTCGAAATCTTCTAAACAGTGCCTAGCAGTAACTAGGCCTGCAACTGTGAGAAAACAAGTTCCGCTACCTTCTTTTCCTTCATCATTTTTCACAGTGATTTGAAACACATATTTCTTAAAATTTTCATAAATATATTGAAATCCATAAACGATACTATTTAGTCTAGTAATAAGAATTTCTTTTGGTATCTTATTCAAACCCCTGTCATATCCAAAGTAGAAATTAAACATCCCATCCACATTTCTATTAAAAGGTATTTCAACTCTTGATAGTAAGTTTGCATTAGACAAGGCATGGCAGATGTTATCAACATCTGCTGGTTGGATTGGAGAGCCGTCCCTTCGATATATTTTATCATTTGACAAAACAAAATCCATAACACACTTATAATTTAAAGACTCCCTTATAGATGCATTTATTAATTGCTTTCCATACTTAGAGCTTGTTGAACGATCAATAAAAAACATAAAAACATCATAGACTAAATTTTCATAACGCCTTCCGTATACTTGATATAGTTGATTAATCATGACTTCTCCTTATACCAATTTGCCAGATGTTGTCGCGTTCAGGACACACTGATTCTCTTTAGAGGCAGAATTTTATATCGGAACGATTGTTCCTATAACTACCTTTGCTTACATATTACATTAGAAAGACTATCTTCCTTGGTTCATATCTCTTTGCATTTCATCCTTAATTCATCGTAAACAATTAATCTCATAAGGTTGTTGAATTTTGGCCTAGAGTACCCATATATTCGCCAACGCATAATCTACGATTTTCTCAGTTCGTTCGTTTATTTCTTGTTCTTTCCAAGTTAAATTACTTCCATATTCAGAAACAAATTTCTTCACAGAAAGTAGATTTGATTTTTTATAATATTCTATTTTTTTTTCGAAATCCTTATTACCCATTTTGTTATTAAGTTTTGTCGACATTGGGAGCAAATTACCCAGTTTAGAGACTATATCATCAGTGGGAGAGTCTCCCATAATATGCTCAACAGATTTGATAGAAAAAGTAAGTTCATCATTGAAATCGTAAGATTTCTCAATCTTAGTTAAAATATAGTTTATTGTTTTCTTGTTAGAACTATTCTTAAATTTACTATTCTTATTTGAAAAACCGATTTTCATAAAATCAGTTTTGATATTTGAATGATCTGTTGGTAAAAACGATTTCAATTTATTAATAATAATTGAATAATCATAATCAACTGATTCATGTAACTCTTTTGATAAAGTTATAATTGTGTTATCAATATTATTCGTTGTATTTTTTAAAATTATGACATATAAAAAATAAAACTTTTCTAGGTAGTTTATTGAAGTTTCGATTTTCCTTAAATCACTAGGCTTACCCTCTAATTTTTCAAACAGGGATAAAAGCAAAGGTCTTACTTGTCTAATGTTCAATTTCTTAAAAAATTCAAGAGAATCAAAAATGATTTCACTACTATTTGATAATGCTTTATATGTCTTTGGATCTTCAATATACATGTAGTGTTCAGAACTTTTCATTAATGAAACTAAAAGTTTATCTACATGTTTTTTATCTGTTTTATCTCGAATTACACGGAATTCTTCGCTCTTTTTGATTTTTCCAAATCTATGTGTACAGTAATGAGACAAAAAAGAGGGAAACGAGTCGGTATTATTTCTCATCAAATTGGACACTAATTTAGTCCATGAATTAGTTACTTTTTCTTTTTTGGCGGATGTGCGCATATAACTATAAATATAGTTTTTTATCAGCTCGTGTTGTTCGAGTGGGATGCCTCTTGCATTCAAGGTTTCAAAAATTCTATATCCATCATAATCATCTGTCACTGATATTTCGATTACCTCACAGCCAATCAATTTGTTCTTGAGTGACAACAAAAAATCTTTCCCGGCTTTCTTATTGTTTAACAAGTCTGAAATCTTTGAATCATAGAATTTATAGCACAATAAGAGTTGAGAATTATATTTATCATCTGCTCTAAAATTTAATTCGAAATCTTGTTGAATTTCATCAAATGACCTATAAATATCTAAATTATCAATCAACTGGGTAAGGAAAAAATTTCCATCCGAACGTGCCACTTTAAAAAAATCTTCTCCGTCGTGAATTCCTTTTAGATATGGCGTAAGAATAGACAAAGCAACCTTTTCTTCTTTTATTTCGAGTAACTTATTAATGATGCAACAAAAGATAATACAAATTGTTATTAATCTTTGCTGACCATCAATAATTTCGTATGAGTATTTATTATTAATACTTGCTAAAACAAGAGAACCTAAAAAGTGTACATAGTCATCTTTCTGTTCTATAAGAAATATGTCTTCAAATAATTCATACCATTCTCTCTCACTCCATACATATTTTCTCTGATTCAAAGGAATGATATAGGAATAATTTCTAGATAAAATTTTATTTATATTACTTTGCTCTGCTTGAAATCCCATGATTTTCTCCTAATATTTCGGTACTTATTTTAAATAAAACACGTTGTTATCCTATATCATTTTCACAAACTAATTCGGTTTGATCCATGATTAGTTGAACTGACTTATCGTAGTTGTTTGGTTCTTTTGGATCATCCGGTGGGTACTTATATTTTTTGAGCAGAACCTTAATTTCAAATCGAATCTTAGCGCGCACTGAATCACGAATATTCCAGTCGATGGTCGTACTCGATTTAATCTTTCTAGTTAACTCTTTAGCAATCTCTTTTAGCACATCAGTGCCCATAACTTCTTTCGCAGTTATGTTTGAAGATAGTGCTTCATAGAAAGCATATTCATCTTCAGAAAGTCCTGAATCCTTACCTGCCTCCGCTGCTTTGGTAAGTGACTTTGCTAATTCTATTAACTCTTGAATTACCACAGTGGAGTCCACTAGTCGAGATTGATATTTAAGAAGTGATTCTTCTAATAGTTCTGAGAACTGACGTGATTGGACGATTGTTCTTCTTGCGATAGCTCTTAGTTTTCCTTCAATTAAACGCTTTAATAACTCAATCGCCACATTCTTATGCTTCATCTTTTTGAATTCATTTAAGAATTCTTCCGATAATATTGAAATATCTGGTTTATTGAGGCCAATTTCCGCCATGATATCGATGACTTCTTTGGATTCTAGGGACTCCGAAATAAGCTGATTTAATTCAGCATCGAGTTGATCGACCGTTTTCTTTTTACTATCATCGATTGAAAGTTTAATAATTCCTGCTCTAACTGTTTTGAAGAAACCAATTTTAATATTGTACTTTGCGGCTTCATCAGTAGTTGAACAGAGTGAATAAGCCTTAGATGCCTCGCTCACTACTTTGAGATAATCATTCTTAGTCTCTTCACCCAAACCTAAAACATAGTCGATTGTTTCCATAATGGCCTTAAGCTTAATGCTATAACTATCACCAAAGTATTTGGAATAATCGTGATTATGGAGCATATCTTCAATCACGCCGATTTTTTCAAGCATGAGATCAATGGCTAATTGAGTGTCAACACCAGTCTTATCTCGGTCATCATCGGTATATTGCGATAATGCTTTCTTTAAACTCTCCGCAATACCAATGTAGTCAACAATTAAACCACCTTGTTTTTCTCTAAATACACGATTAACACGCGCGATGGCTTGCATTAAGTTATGACCTTGCATCGGTTTATCAACATACATGGTATGAAGACTTGGTACATCAAAACCGGTGAGCCACATATCGCGAACAATCACGAGTTCAAGTTCATCGTTATTATCTTTCATGCGCTTAGAAAGCGTTTCGCGCGATTCTTTTGTTCCGACGTGTCTTTGCCATTCTTGTGGATCACTCGATGCGCCAGTCATGACAACTTTAATCTTACCCTTCATTAAGTCATCCGAATGCCACTCAGGACGAATGGCAACAATAGCGTTATAAAGTTCAACCGCTATCCGGCGACTCATCGCGACGATCATGCCTTTTCCCGCAGGAGTAACGCGTGTTTCTTGGCGTTTTTCAAAGTGCTCGACAATATCTTTAGCAATCGTACTAATGCGTGATTCAGCACCTACAATCGCTTCAAGACGTGCCCATTTACGCTTTAATCCTTCACGTTGAACTTCTTCTTGATTTTCAGTGATTTCTTCATAGTTTTCATCGATGAGTTCGCGGTCAGCACTAAAATCAAGTTTAGCAATGCGACTTTCATAGAAGATTTTGACAGTCGTGCCATCTTCAACCGCTCGCGACATGTCATAGATATCAATATAGTCACCAAAGACGGCTCTCGTGTTTTTATCGGTTAATTCAATCGGAGTGCCTGTAAATCCGATATAGGATGCGTTAGGAAGCGAATCCCGCATGTATTTTGCGTATCCATACTTTTCATAAGCTTCTTTATCTGTTTTAACTACTTTTGCGGAGAACCCATATTGACTACGGTGCGCTTCATCCGCAAGGACAATGACATTACTTCTTGTGGTGAGTGGTCCATCTACTTCCTCATCTTCAGGCGAAAATTTTTGAATTGTTGTAAAAATAATCCCACCAGAATCTCTACCATTAAGAAGTGATTGAAGATGTTTTCGCGATTCTGCCTGAACTGGTATCGATCGTAATAAATCTCTCGATTTAGCAAAAGTTAAGAATAGTTGATCATCAAGATCGTTTCGGTCAGTGATCACAACAATGGTTGGGTTCGCCATTGTTTGAGACAAAACAAGCTTTCCGGCATAGAAAACCATCGAGAGTGATTTGCCGCTACCTTGTGTATGCCAAATAACACCAATTCGCCGATCGCCAGTAGCGGACGTTGCTTCTAGTGTCTTTGCTAAGGCAGTGTTGACGGCATGGTATTGATGATAGCCAGCAAGAATTTTGATATATTCATGATCTTCTTTTTGGAAAAGGATAAATTGTTTAATTAAATCAAGGAATCTTCGTCTGTCAAACATCCCTTTGATGAGCGTTTCGAGTTGTGGTTCAGAGTTAGGAGCAATGACATCACCATCAATCGTCCGCCATGTCATATAACGATCTTCATTAGATGTAATCGTACCTGCTTTAGCGTGAAGACCATCACTAATAACGTTAAAGGCGTTATAGACAAATAGATTTGATATCAGTTGCTGATAATTTTTGATTTGTCGATACCCTGCTTTAATCGAAATCTTTTCATCAGCAGCAGTCTTAAGTTCAAAAACAACTAATGGGATGCCATTTACAAACACGACCACATCTGGACGCTTCTCTACTCTATTTTCAACGACAGTAAATTGGTTTACTACGAGAAAGTCATTGTTATCGACATCATCAAAATCAAAGAGTCTAACTTGACTATGCTTGAGAGTCCCACTTTTATCATGGTAACTGACATCTACACCATCAGTAATCATTTTATGGAAAGCACGATTGTTTTCAATTAATGAGACTTGCTTAGGAATTAAGATTGAACGAATCGCATCTTCGACTGCAGGTTTTGGTAAGTCTTTGTTAAACACAAATAAAGCATCACGAAGACGATTGACTAAGATGATGTCTTCATAACTACTACGTTCAGGACGAAGGCCATCTGAAGCAATGTCCGGACCAAAAACAACCTCATAGCCTAACTCTTTGAGCCATTCGAGTGTTGCTTGTTCTAAATCAGATTCAAAAAAGACTTTTTCTGCCATATAGATTACTCCTCTACTGGTACTTCAATTTCTCCAGACATCAGTTTGGGTAAGAGTTCGTCGCGTATTTTACCCAATTTTGAGTTTTCAGATTTTTTTTCTAATATCATCTCAATAATATTTCTACTTAAAGTATGAAAAATTAGCTTCAAAGGCTTCTCGGGGTATGCAACTTTTAGCCCCGTGAAAGTAGTTGCATTTAGAGAACCTCTTGTTGAAGCTATCGAACTGTTTGATAGATATCTTACAATCGTTTCTTGACTAAAATAGCCACGCAATATTTCTTGATCTAATTTATCGCAAGATTCAATTTTTGCCAAAGCAACATTATATGCACCCTCTAATCCATATCTAATTTTTCCAACCTCACCATACTTATCCATCATAATGTCATACTTATCTGCCAGCTTGTTTTTATGGCTGACTTTAATGTAAGTAAGATGACTAGATCCGTTACCATAGTCTCGATTTTGTATAAAACGAACATAGCCCTCTCGAGGTTCATAGATGTGTTCTTCTTTTGGAGGTTGTGAACCACCCTTAAAATAAAACAAAGAATTAACATCTTTAACTTCCCATCCTTTAGGTATCAATCCTAATTCACTATCAACCATTTCTCCACCACTGGATTTATAGGGTTCACCATTTTCATTAGGAAATTCAAAGTCCACAAACCATCTCTTATATAGCGTTTGTGCGATTTCTTCTAGGTTCTTGTTGATTTTGTTATTGAGTTTGATTTTGTCATCTATGGAGGAGAGGATGTCAGTTACAAATTTCTGATTCTTCAAAGGAGGAATGAGTACCTTAAAATTCTTTAAATCATTTAAAATTACGGACGGTATCACGGAACCCGTAGAATAATTTAAAATGATGTCTTCTTTTATTTGAGGATTTAAAAGATAATACTTTAGAAAGCTTGGAGTCACAATTTTAATATTTGTCCGAAGCATCGCAATATGTGAAGTAATTGCATACTCAGTTTGATTGTTAACAATCACATGTTTCAGAATGCTGCCATCCTTTGCAAATAAGAGGTCTTGAATTTTAGGAACCGAATTGCTTTTGAGAAGACAATCGTAATCAGATTCAGAAATAATCTTGCAATTTGAAAAATCGATACCATTGTCTCTCATGTCCTTAATTGTTGCCAGGTACTTTCCCTTTTTCTCTACCTTGTGTGTTGCATGAGTTCCGTCAGTAATCAGAGTGCAAATTTCACTAAGTTTGAATTCTTTTAAAATACTATAACCCATACCCTAGATCCTTAAGGTTATTCTTGATTTTATCTTCAAGTTCTTTAGATTCATCAAATAATTTGGAAAGTTCCGATGTAAGTTTTTCCATCTTTTCTTCAAAAGGAATTCCATCATCTTCAACTTCTTCAATCCCTACATATCTACCAGGAGTTAAAACATAGTCATGAGTCCTAATCTCATCAAGTGTTGCAGATTTACAGAAACCATCAATATCTTGATAATCCTTATCATCTCTCCATGCATGGTAGGTTGAATAGATCTTCTCACTTTCTTCATCGGTGAGTTCTCTATGCTTTCTGGTTTCCATATACCCCATCTTACGAGCATCAATGAATAAGACTTTATCTTTTCTACCATTTTTATTTTTTGAAACAAACCATAAGGAAACCGGAATCGAAACGTCATAGAAAAGTTGTGATGGCATTGCTACAATACAATCAACTAATCCTTCTTCAAGTATTTTCTTTCTAATTTCATATTCTTCACTTCTAGAAGTAGATAATGAACCATTTGCTAAAACAAACCCTGCAATACCTCGTGGACTTAGTTTCGAAATAATATGTGAAATCCAAGCATAGTTTGCGTTACTAGCAGGAGGAATACCCCATTTCCATCTTGGGTCATCAACTAAACGATTTTGACCCCAGTCCTTAATGTTGAATGGAGGATTAGCAAGGATAAAATCTGCCCTTAGAGTTTTATGCTGATCATTTGTAAAAGTATCCGCGTCTCTTTCGCCTAGATTTGCGTCAATGCCTCGAATAGCAAGGTTCATTTTTGCCAAACGCCAAGTCGTCGCAACATACTCTTGACCATAAACCGAAATATCACCCAGTCGACCAGCGTGTTCTTCAACAAAACGAGCAGACTGCACAAACATACCACCCGATCCACAACAAGGATCATAAACGCGACCATTATAGGGTTCAATCATGTGAACGAGCAATTTGACTATGCTAGGAGGAGTGTAGAATTCACCTTCTGTTGTACCAAACTTTTTGAGGAAGTATTCATAGACTCTGCCCAATACATCTTTAGCTCGAGCTTCTTTACTACCAACATTGAATGAGAACAAGTCGATGAGTTCTCCTAGTCTAGTTTTATCTAGTTCGGGCCGCGCGTAATTCTTTGGCAAGACATTCTTTAGTGAGGCGTTTTCTCTTTCAATCAACACCATTGAATTATCAATGATTTGCCCTATTGTAGGTTGCTTTGCTTGCGATTTAATGTATTCCCATCTTGCTTCTTTGGGAACGAAGAAAACATTGACAGATGAATACGCATCGCGGTCCTCTTCCATTCCAGGATACTCTTTTTTAATTTCTTCATATCTTTCCGTAAACGAATCAGAAATATACTTTAAGAAAACCAAACCGAGAATAACGTGTTTATATTCAGAGGATTCAATATTCCCTCTTAGCTTATCCGCCATCTCCCAAAGTTTGTTTTCAAAACCTAACTGTAATTCAGCCATGACAAAACCTCTTTTCAATGTAACTATTAAATTTATTATACTCTATTATGAGATTATTTTGAGATTCTTTTTTATAAGAAAAAACGCGTGCTGAGCATGCTTTTCAACATTTAATGTTGTACGAAATCATTTTTTGTTTTTTATCTTTCAAACTCGAATCTTATCTCCACATCTTTATCCACTACTGCTCTTCTTAAAAATACATTCCATAACGTCTCATTCCATTCTGTAATTACTCGTGGCGCTTTTCAAAGTTATCAATGAAGCACTGCATCGCGCTTTTCCGTAGTTCAAGATCGGTTTTCTTGCCCTTTAACTCAGTAAGTCTCTCCCTCTTTTCTTCAAATTCTATTTCAAGCTTATGATATTTCTTTTGATAGTCATCTTTAGATATTTCAATGGATGAGTTTTCTTCTACCATTTTGCGAACCATGCTTGATAGAGTTTCTAGTTTTAAATTCAATTTATCGATTTCCTCATCAAGTTCTGATGTAGTGAATAGTGTTTTATAACTTAGTTTCAAATCTGATAGTGTTTTTGACTCGTTAACCATGTATTTGTTATAGGTTGCGATAAATGCGTCTTTAATATCTTTTTCGCTCAGTGTCGCGGTTTTACAGGGATGCTTTCTTCTAAACTTCTGGTTGCAATGCCAGACGACTTTCCGGTAAGGATCATTGCTATGCCAAACTTTCGGACCGTAGATGCCACCGCATTCACCACACACTAGTTTGCTAGAAAAGAGTGATTTAGCGGAATACGCTTTACCAATTCGTTCACGTCTAGCTAGTTCAAGCTGAACCATGTCCCACTCCCGCTCATCGATGATGGCATCATGCGAATTCTCAACGTAATATTGCTGGACTTCGCCATTATTCTTTTTAACCTTATGCGACAAGAAGTCGACAGTGTATGTCTTTTGAAGAAGGGCATCCCCTTTATACTTTTCGTTTCTTAAAATGTTATGAATGGTACTTGGTGGCCACTTCG
>Ga0265295_1008914_pt1 | contig 10978 bp, 21 predicted proteins | sample Munlansysbiofilm_FD_192503 | JGI IMG/M metagenome (GOLD analysis project Ga0265295, IMG submission 192503) | Leachate microbial communities from a municipal landfill in Southern Ontario, Canada - Methane capture system biofilm | ecosystem: Engineered > Solid waste > Landfill > Unclassified ... | reverse complement strand
ATCCCTGTACTTGGGGGGATGATCTTCCTTGTTATCTTAGGAGCTTTTTTTAAGTTCCTGTCAAAGATAGGGAAGATAGGGTATAACTTCATCGATGCCTATCAAGATCGATGAAAAACTGGTAGGGGTTGTTGTTTCTTTTACAAAAATATTAGCCTATTTAGTTAAAGTTTTACTTTAAGTGAAGCTGTTAACTATTTGGAAGCTAATGCGTTAGGAGAGAAACAACAACCTCTATCATTTCAGTCGTTCTTTGTGAGATATATTAAGGAACGATAGAACAATATGGTCTTTTTTTAAGAAGTCACAAATGATTGGGGCTTTAAAAAGATCGATTAAATGCTGGTTAAGGAACAAAGATTGACAAAGATTAGTAATAAAAATACATTATTACTAATATTTTTGTTAATTTTCTACATTTTCATTAGAAAAATATAGTACGTTTCAACGCTGCTGCGTTTTACATGTATGCAGGCGGACGGAACCTTTGGATGTGTAAACGGTTACACCGTGCAAAGGTACTGGTATTTTCTGACAAAGTCAATAGGAAAATACTATGTTGTAAGATGTTGTAAAGTTTTGTAAGGAAAGTATTAATGTAGCTACCTAATCAAATGATTGGGTAAAGGTCGTAAGCCCTAAAATACAGAACGATACCTAACATTAAATTATATATGATGAAAATGGAATTAAAAGAACATAAAATTAAAAGATGGACAGGCACTTATAAAGGTGTAGATTTTGAAATAAATAATTGGCAAACACCACCTAATATTATTAAGCCAAACGAAAAAGATTGTTGGACATACTATATTTACCTGCACCTTGATAGAATACCCGAAGAAAATAAACCAAACAGTTATTGGTTAAAAGGACGAAAAGATAGAAACCGTGTTTATTATGATTACTACAAACACGATGTAATGACTGACCTTGATTGGCACGGTGGATTAACTTGGTACAGTAAAGAACACGGTTTTGATGGAAGTGGTAAGGTTATTAAAATTGGTTGCGATTACTCTCACTTATGGGATGAAGGGGAATATTATGACCTTGACATAGTAAAGAATGATTGTAAGAGAACTATTGAAAAGTTCTTAAAAAAAGTGCCTAACTATAAATATTGGTGTTGTGGGAATGGTAAGCTTTACGGTATTGAAGAAGGTTTGATTATAGAAAATCAATTTCATAGTAAAGAATACTGGTTTGATAAAGACTGGTTTAAAGAAATGTGGGAAAAAACAGCGATTCCTTAAAAAACAAAGCAAAGATAGCCACTATTTTAAATAGTTATCAGTTGATCACTGATATGCCATTGGCTATACCGGACTTTGCTATGTATAAACTCAATGGCAGAGAGTAGGTTGCATTAAGTTCAAATCTCCTGGATTTAATGGTCTACAATATTTATTTTTAAACGTGCCTTCCGTAAGGAGATTTTACGGTAAAAATATAACCTTAAGCAAGTTATATTGGCAGTATATAGCCAGTAGATAGAAAACCTTTTATTTCTATCTGTTACACCCAAAAGAAATTCCAATCTTAACGGGTGGATTAACTTATCTTTTCTTTATTTTTAAAGGTGCCAATGGAAAGGTAATAAATAAAGACGAAAAAGACAAGTAGTGTAGTAGGGTATCGTATAATTGGTAATACAAATTTATTGATGTTGGTTCGAATCCAACTACCCTACCAAATTACAATTTGTTATCTTTTATGATTATCAAATTTAATCCAAGGAGTTATGCTGTAATTTTTAGCATTTATTTTTGGAGATGGTTTACCTCCTTAAGAACTCAAAAACCTCTAAAAAAAATATGCACCAGGGATACTAAGGCCATAGTATTCCTATTTTTTTAACTTAAACTTTTAAGTTGCAAAGTAATTGTTAAATTCCTTGTTTTATTGGAAACTATTTAATTACTTTGCAACTTAATAAAAATTAATAAATAAAATATGAAAAACAAAGTGATTAAATCTGAAGAAGCACTTCTAAAAGCAATAGAAGTGTTTCAAAAAGAATATCCGACATGCACAGCGTCGGATTTGCAGACTTTCCTCATCGCATGGAAGGCTGCAGAAAAATACTTCCTGGCTGATCCCCAAGAATAGTTCTCATAGTGTTAGGTAGGGGTTTGTCTAATCTGACGAACCCCTTTTTTTTACAACTTAAATAATAAACATGAAAAAATCAAAATTTACATGCCAAATGTTTGACATCCTTTATATTCTCATTTTACATTTTAGGAAAAATAAAGGGAAAAAAAACATTATTTCCAATTCGAGTATTGTTAGCATTTTAAATGCTAAAGGATATTCAATTACAAAGCCAGAAATTAGGCAAATAATCCATCTGATACGGATTACTAATTTGGTACCTTATCTAATTGCTACAGATAAAGGTTACTATATGGCAACTTCTCCACAAGAGATGCTAATATATTTAAATTCTTTACAAGGTAGAATAGATTCAATAACAGAAGTTAAAATAGCATTATTACATCAATTAAACAATTGGGGATACAAATGATAAATTATATTTGTAATAATAATACTTCGGTTTTAAATGAAGAAATTAAGTCAAGCACTTTAGAAGAATTAAATCTATGGCTTAATGAAAACACCATCTTTGGATTTGATATAGAAACAAGCGGCTTAAATTTTATAGATAATGAAATGATAATGTTACAAATTGGGAATAGCAAAGATCAATTTGTAATAGATATTAGGAATACAAATATGGTTGAACTAAAAAAAATCATAAAGCCTGTATTTGAAAATAGCATTTATAAAAAGATAGCCCATAATGCAAAGTTTGATATTAAATTTCTACGGAAATATGATATAATCCCTACTAACCTTTGGGACACCTATGTTGTTGAAGATATTTTGACAAAAGGACTGAATTTACCTCTTTCTTTAAATAAAGTATTAAAAAGAAGGATAAAGACAGACCCTTATAAAAATTACAATAAAAAAGAAACACAAATATCTTTTACTACAATAAAGAATTTGCAGTTTTCTCAACATCAAATTAAATATTCTTCAATTGATGTTAAATATTTAATACAGCTTGCTAATTTACAAAATTCACAAATAAATAATTGGATTTTAAAATGGTTAGATATTACAAAGGTTATTCAAATGGAAAATACCTTAGTTGAAGTCCTTGCAGAAATGGAATTTAACGGCATTAGCATAGATAAAAAAAGATGGAAAGAATTGGCTATTCTAAATAAACAAAAAAGCCAACAATATAAAAATAAATTAGATTCTTTGGTATTTGATGCTCCTGAATTAAGTGAGTTTATTCCTAAGTTTATACAAACACGTTTAGATATTACTGATGAAGTAATTGATAAAGTAGGGATTAATTGGGATTCTCCTAAACAAGTCTTAAAAGTATTTCAAAAGATTAATCCTATATATAAATCTATCAATAAAGATGTTCTTGAAAGAGTAATTACCGATAATCTTATTATAGAAACGTACAAAGAATATAGAAAGAATAAAACACTTGAAAGTAAATTTGGAATTAAATTCTTTAATCATTTATATTCTGATGGTAAATTGCATACACAATTTATTCAAAATGTAAATACGGGAAGAATTGCTTCAAACAATCCAAATCTACAAACAATACCTGCAGATAACAATTATAGAAATTGTTTTATTACTGGCGATAAAGATTATGTATTCGTCAGTGGTGATTTTGTATCACAAGAACTAACCATATTGGCATGGCTTTCTAAAGACCCTGTTTTTTTAGATGCTTTAGAAAATGGGAAAGACTTACATAGTATATGTGCAAAATTACTCTTTAAAGAACAATGGGAAAAAGCAACATTTGAAAATTGTAACTTTAAAAAAACAAATAAAAAGTGTAAATGTCCAGAACATATGAAACTAAGAACATATGCAAAGACAAATACTTTTGGGCTTACATATGGTATGTATCCTAATAAATTAGCTACTAAATTAAAGATAACTGTACAAGAGGCTACTATTATCATGGATACTTTCTTTAAGACATTCCCAAATATTAAAAAGATACTTGACAAATCCGCAGCTTTTGCAAAACAAAACGGATATATTACATCTTTACAACCTTATAATAGGATAAGGAGATTGTATAAAAATTCTAATGAAGTCACTAACTGGAGTCAAATTGAACGTTATGGCAAAAATACAAAGTTTCAATCAACCGGCGCAGACATGACGAAACATGCATTAGTGGTCATTTATAAACACATTATAAAAAATAGGCTTCCTGTAAAATTAATTCTAACAGTTCATGATGAAATTAACACTATATGCCATAGAGAATATGCTGAAATGTGGAGTTTAGAATTAAAAGAAATTATGGAAGAAAGTGCTAAAATTATAATTCCTTCAGGGATTTTAAAAGCCTCAGTTACAATATCAGAAAAATGGGAAAAATAATATTATGAAACACTTTGTAAAAGAATGCACTTGTGAACAATGTCGATACATTAAAAATAAGCGTAAAAACCGAAAATATAAAAAGAAGATTAAACGAATGCTAAATAAAAAAAGGCGAAAAGCTAAATTAGGTGACAGTCCTATTATTTTTTATTGGGCATAAAATTAAAACCTGTAAAAGATGAATAAGACAAAACTTTTAGAAATAGCACAAGCCTTAGATTTAGGCACTATCGATGATGAAAAAGCAAGAACCCTTTTATTGGGTTTATTTGGTGTTAACGGTAGTTGTTCTTGTGGTGTAAAATATGTAGAAACTAAAAAAAGTGATATTCCTTATGATACAGATGACAATGTTTATTACACAGACATAATGATATATCACTGTCCAAAATGTGGTAATATTGATAGGATTGAGGAGTATTAATTCAATTACCGCTAACGGTTGGGTGTATATGTAGTGTGAGATTTAAAACATTAAATTTGACTTAACCACAAATGTTAATTAGAATGATGAACTTGAATAAACCACTGAACATCATATTACATATACATCTTGTTATACACAGTACGGTTTATTAAAGTAAAATATTGATACGAAGAAAGAATAAAAACTTTTTAAAAATGCGTGGTGGAAAGTTTATTTCTGAATATTTATATATAAAATAAAAACATTATGAGTGAAAATATTAGAAAAATGATTAATAAAGTTAAGAACTTTAAACAATTTATAAATGAAAGTGAAAAATATAACGAAATAATAGAAGAACTACCCATTAAAGTTGATGTAAAAAAGAGTTGGACAGGGCGTTATTATACGATAGATGTTCCACCTATGAAAATGAAATATGAAACTTATCTTAAATTAGGTGATAATTTATCTGATGACCAAATTAAATATGGAAAAGAAAAAGATGGTAGAGTATATTCAAAAGATATTGAAACATTGAGTAATGATGTATCGGTTTCACATTACGATTATAAAAACGGGAAAGCAAGTTTTAGTGCTTCAACTGAAAACGATGTTAGAAATTGGCTTGAATTTTATAAGGAATATGTATGTTCTGATAATTTTTAAAAAGTTTTTTATACGGAACTTAATTTGAAACACGAATGTAGTATTGTGTATAACGTGTTGCGTATATGAGAAGTGGCACTTGTAGGTTGTTGAAATTAAGCACAAATGTTTTTGTGTCATTTCTTATATACGCTGTTATGCTCTCGTTGCGGTTTATTACTGATGAACTTAAATTGAAGCACAGAATTAGTATTTATTTTTTTTGTGCGGTGGCAAATATTGATTTGAAAAATTAAAATGGATTATGAGTAAAAACATAGAATTAGATAAGTTTTATACACCAAAAGAAACGGCAAAACAATGTATTGATTTGTTTCTTGAAGCATTTACTGATATAACGGAAATAATCGAACCAAGTGCAGGGAACGGCAATTTCAGTTTACAAATACCAAATTGCATTGCATTTGACTTAGAACCCGAACACGAAAGTATAACGAAACAAGACTTCTTGAAGTTAGAACTACCATATAAAAAAGGTAGATCATTTATTGAAAACCCACCGTTTGGGGATAGAAATAACCTTGCAAGAAGTTTTTACAAACATACTTGTAAAATGGGTGATTATATCGGATTTATATTACCAATGAGTCAATTTGAAAATAGTGATAGTTTGTACCATTTTGATTTGATTAAAAGTGTTGATTTAGGTGTATTGGAATATAGTAATATGAAAGTACATTGCTGTTTCAATTTATACCAAAGACCCAAAAATGGTAAACTAAATAGCAAACCTAAATTAAGTAGTGAATTGTTTACTATACATAGAGATGACCAAGATGGTTATAATGAACTTGATTATGATTTATGTATATTTAGACGAGGTGCGAGTAGTGGAAAAGAAAAATTTACTGACTTACATACACAAACATATAAGATTGTTGTAAATGATAAAACCAATGTTGATTACGTGAGAAGCACGATACTTAATTTTGATTGGCAGAATTATAAAAAACACCAATCAGCACCAAGTATAAGCAAGAATGATATTTATAGACTTTTTAAAAGCGATGGAAGAAAAAAATAAATACGGTATGTTACCACTAAACTTCAATCGGAGAACGAATGTAACAATGGAGCATAACGTTTCTCAGATATATTTAGGTTTTCATTTTTAATATATACATAAAAATAATTAACACACATGAAAGATTTAAAACACATAAGGAGATTTAACGAGTCAGATGAAAACTTGAATATATCTGATGTTATAAGTAGTAAAAATATGTGGTTGGAAAAACTACAAAAAGATTTACTACAAAATAAATATAACTTAAATAAAGTTGGATTATATAACGGACTTATCAAAGAAGGTATAGAAAATCTTCTGGAAAGTTTGAAAGACTATGATATGTAACATATTTTTATTACTTCTAACGTAAAAGCATAAGATTAGTGCGGGATTAAAAGCGGTATCCTGTCCTGCACTAATAACGTTTGAAAAGGGTATTACCGTACAAATTAGCACGACACCAGCATTAATTTTATGTAGTGTTAGCATTAGTTATTTAATTATGAAACAATTAGAATTATTAGAACAAGAGTTAAAGATGGTTCAAGAAAACATCACAAGATTAAAAAAGTATCAGAAGGAAAATAAAGAATATAAGCCGTACCATTGTCATGTTTTTGGAGAGTTAAAACATAGGCTCATAGCCTTAAAGCAAAGAATAGTATTAATAAACAAAGAAAGCACCTACAATCTGTTTAATTAATGCTAACAAATGGGTATATGTGGCGTGGCTTGTGTTGCGCCTGCGGCAAGACATGACATATATACCGTGTTATAGGCTTTTAATTTTTTAATCAAAAAAATATCAAAATATTATGAATACTTACAAAAAATATTGCCCGAATGTATTTGTGGCACAATGCGAAGAAAAACAAGAAAAAGGTGATACTATTATAGTTGAAACCAAGTACGGAAAAGAAAACGAATGTATAGTTCACAATTTTGTAGGCTATACAGGAACAAAAGAAAAACCCATGTATTGCTATTCGATTACTCGTGCTGATGGTTATAACCATCAAGAAAGAGCAAGAAATAAGGTTGAAAAACTAAATAATTGGGCAGACAATGCCGATAAAAAAGGCGATGACTGGAGAGAGAAAAGCAACGAAGGTAAAGACTTTTTAGCACTTGGAGAACCAATAAAAGTAGGACACCACAGCGAAAAAAGACACCGTGCATTAATTGAAAGGAATTGGAATAGAGTGAGTAATGCAATGGAAGAATTTAAAAAGGCTAACACTTACCGTGAAAGAACTGCATATTGGGAAAGTATGGCAAATAAAATTGACCTTTCAATGCCTGAAAGTTTAGAATTTTTTGAGATACAACTCGAAGAGGCAAAAGAATATCATCAATTTTTAAAAGACAACCCAAAAGAGCGACCTCACGGAATGGCATTATCTTATGCGAGCAAAAAAGTAAAGGACTTAAAATCGAAACATGAAACTGCCGTAAAGTTATGGTCTTAATTGCCGATAACGGACGAGTATATGGCAAGGTGGGTAAAAAGTGCTGACTTATCGAGCCACAACAAACTAAATTAAAAGCACTAATGTAGCAATTTGGAACGATGCCCCACTTTGCTATATACATTGTTGTAAGTAGTACGGATTATTAACACTAAAATTAGAATAATGGCGCGAAACAAAATAGATTTTACAGACAAGGAACTTTATTGTGTAGCACTTGCAATAGAAAGCCATATACAAAGTAGAGAAACTTACTGGACTAAACAAAGTGCAGCAAACTTTAACAGAATGACTAAAAAGATTATAGATGAAGGATTGAAACGAAAAGACCCTAAATCTATTTTGCACCCAATAGTTGATTTTGATGAAGAAGAGTAGTATTACTTACAACGCCCGTGTATGGCGCGTTTTAATGTACTATACACACCGTTAGCGGTTCGTATTTTTCGGAGTAATAATTTAAAAGTAATAACAATATGAAAAAATCAGTAAGCCCCAAACCCGCCATTCACGGTTATACAGTGTTGTATGCATTGCTTAAATTAAGCCAGGATATAACATACACTGACCCATTTACAGGAAAAGAACGGAAAGAAAAGATACAAGGGATTGCAGGCTTTATTCCTTGTTATGCAACTTATGAGGAAGCTGAAGAAGCTGCCTGTGATGGCAAGTTTCAGATATTGCCAATTAAGATATACCAAATTAATAATAACTACAAACAAAATAATTATGAAAACAAAAGTAAAGACTAAATTTGTAAAATCATTGCACGAGTTTCCTGATTTACATGAAGTCACAGACATCAGAACGCAGGAAGAATTAAAGGTTTTAAAAGTGAATGGAACATATTATATAGCAGACGCGACATTGATTGATCAATATACAGACCTGGTTATGAATAAAGTATTTGGATACACTAAAACATCTACCAATTCGGTCAATTGGATATATTCCAGCGAATTACCGAGAAATCTTAATACCATAGAAAACAAAACATTTGAATTAGCCGAACGTCTTGCAGATGAAGCGTTTGGAAATAAGGGAGTTATTGAATACAGTAGCCGTCAGGAGCTGACCAGTAAGTTTTATGAAATATTGAAAGAGCCATCAAATAAAATTTTAAAGCAATGAAACCAGAAGAAATTAAACAAATCAAAGAAACCGGGATTTTTCAACTTTCTTATAGCAAAGCCGATAACCCGGCAACCGGCAAACAAATCAATTACGTAATTGCGTTAGCCAGCAAAGTAAACGTTTCAAAAAGTCAAATTATGAAAAGGCTTGAATTTGATGAGGCAAATGCCCTCATCGACCTTCACAATGAAGGAATTAGCTTTGAGATCACGGGATAATAAACAAACCGAGCCGGGGCGGTTCCCCGGCAAAAACTTAAATCAGGAGGCACAATTATGAAATTAGATTTAAATGAAGAAGCTGGGTTCAGAGCTGAAATTGAACAAGGGATTAACTTTTCCAGGGAGGATTATTCTCTAAAAGTTGAAAATTCATCAACAGAGATGGTCGATTATGATCAGTTCATAAAGAATGTAGCACAAGCATGTTATGACAATGACGGAACTGTAGAGGATGCGATATTCATCGCAAATGATGCTTATTCAAATTTGTAACAACACCCGACCCGGAGCGGATTCTGCGGGAAACTTTAAAAATTAATAATAAAAATAGGAGATTAAAACAATGGAAACAAACACAATTGAATTAAAAAAGAGATTCAGGAATGTTGGAATAAACATTCTTAAATTTGAAAAAGCATTAAATGGACTTATTGTGCACTATTACTCTTTTGATGAGTCAAAAAATATCAGAACCCCCGATTTAAAGGTATTTTTTCCGACGAAGGATGAATTGCTCGGATGGTTAACAGTTCTGGAAAATAGAGATTAATCAAAACACACCCGAGCCGGAGCGGATTCTCCGGCAACTTTAAAAATATAAAAATATGGAAACAGAAATTAAAAAAATCCAACAGCAATTTAAAACAAAATTATTTACAGGTGATTATAAAATTACCTCTAAATCAGAACACGTTTTTATTATTGAAATAGAAAATAAAATGTTTAACATCTGGATGGGAAATATAAACATTCCTAATACCAGAACTCATTATGACAATTTATATAATTTTCTTGATCTTGAATTTACTACTGAAGAAAAAATTAGGTTACATAAAATCTTGGCACCTATTTATAGTGATTATATAACTACAGAGTTAATTAAGCAAAAAAAAGCCGAACTAAAAAAACTGGAAGAATTATGTTGACAGACCTACAGATTAAAAAACTTACACAATGTCAACCTTTTAACTGGGATAAAGAAACAAATGCCAGAAAAGAAGCAAATATAGAACACATAAAAGATGTTGATAATTTTTCCCTCTATGCGTTAATTGATATTATTGAATATGGCAAATATGGCGGAGGATGGGATGAAATGTCGTGGTATGAACCTTTATTCAGGGAAATCGATATTATTACCTTTAATGTTACAAAAGGTGATAATGATATACCTATCTTTATTAATTTAGAATTAGAAACAAAATTGATTACATCATTAATTAAAAATTACAAATAAAACATGCAAAACTTTAAATTTAAATTATTGTGGATAATAGTTTTAGTATTATTCGCATTACAGACATATACATTTATTTCCATCTTTGAAATTAAGCAAATAAAAAATAATAGTATTCCAAGAATGGAAAGATTAGAAATTCGTTACAATGCACTTAAAGATTCTACAATTAGATATCATATGTTAGTTAGTGACATGCTCTTGATGCGTATAATCGCTACAAATGGAGAATACAGGCATGCAAAAGCGAAATATGATTTCTTTTCATATGAACTTGAGAGAATAGCCAACAGATATAATGAAAATACCGCAGATTATACAGTTGAGCAATTAGATTTTGCTGGGCTGCCAGCAAGATTAAGACCAGAAATATAATAATACAAT
>Ga0265295_1008910_pt1 | contig 10980 bp, 7 predicted proteins | sample Munlansysbiofilm_FD_192503 | JGI IMG/M metagenome (GOLD analysis project Ga0265295, IMG submission 192503) | Leachate microbial communities from a municipal landfill in Southern Ontario, Canada - Methane capture system biofilm | ecosystem: Engineered > Solid waste > Landfill > Unclassified ... | reverse complement strand
CCACGGCCTGGTCGTATTTCCCGGCCAACAGGGAACTGCCCAGCAGCGCCTGGCGTTCTGCGGGCGTGGCTGGGCCGATGCGACTGCCAGGCGCCAGCATCCAGACGCGCTGTGTGGGCGTGGGCTGACCCTTGGGGTCCAGCAGGGACACCAGAGCCTCGCCCACGGCCAGTTCGGTGATGGCGGCCTCGATGTCCAGCCCCGGGTTGGGCCGCATGGTTTGCGCCGCAGTCCGGACGGCCTTCTGGTCGCGCGGGGTGTAGGCGCGCAGGGCGTGCTGCACGCGATGGCCCAGCTGGCCCAGGACGGCGTCGGGGATGTCGGCGGGGCTCTGGGTCACGAAATACACGCCGACACCCTTGGAACGGATCAGGCGCACGATCTGTTCGATCTTTTCCTGCAGGGCTGCAGGAGCGTCCTTGAACAATAGGTGGGCCTCGTCAAAGAAGAACACCAGCTTGGGTTTTTCCAGGTCGCCGACTTCGGGCAGGCGTTCGTACAGATCCGCCAGCATCCACAGCAGGAAAACGGCGTACAGCCGCGGGGACTGCATCAGCCGGTCGGCGGCCAGGATATTGACCATGCCGCGTCCCTGGGCATCGGTGCGCATCCAGTCGAAGACGTCCAGCATGGGTTCGCCGAAGAATATTTCCGCGCCTTCGGATTCCAGGCGCAGCAGACTGCGCTGGATGGCACCGATGGAGGCCGAGGAGACCTGGCCGTAGCGGGTGCGCACTTCGGCGGCGTGGTCGGCCACGTATTGCAGCATGGACCGCAGGTCTTTCAGGTCCAGGATCAACAGGCCCTCGTCGTCGGCCACACGGAAGGTCAGTGTCAGCACGCCTTCTTGCGTGTCGTTCAGATCCAGCATGCGCGACAGCAGCAGCGGCCCCAGGTCGGATACCGTAGCGCGGATTGGGTGGCCCTGTTCGCCGAAGATGTCCCAGAGTGTGGCCGGACTGTTGCCCCAGATGGGTTCTGGCAGGCCCAGGTCGGCCAGCCGCTGGTTGAGCTTGGGTGATGGTGCGCCCGCCTGAGTGATGCCGGTGAGATCCCCTTTGACGTCGGCCATGAAGACCGGCGTGCCGATGCGGGAAAACGCTTCGGCCAGCACTTGCAGGGTGACGGTCTTGCCGGTGCCGGTAGCACCGGTGATGCAGCCGTGGCGGTTGGCCAGCTGGGGCAGCAAGGCGGCCTGGACGTCGGCGTTGCGGGCGATGATCAGGGGTTCGGCCATGGGGGCTCCAGGGAAGGGGATGAGATCAGGATACTCGAATATGGGCGGGGCCGGCATTCAGGCATCCGATGCGGGCGGCCTGCGCGAAACCGTCGGCGCGCAGCAGGGCGAGGACTTCGTCGGCGGCTTCTGGTGCGCAGGCGACCAGCAGGCCGCCGGAAGTCTGCGGATCGCTCAGCAGGGCGCGGGCCTCGTCGGGCAGGCCGGTGTCCAGCGTGACCTGGGCGCTGCAGGCGTGCCAGTTGCGCTCGGATGCGCCGGTGTGAATGCCATCCCGGGCCAGATCCAGGGCCGGCGCCAGCCAGGGCAGGTCGGCGTAGGACACGGTGGCGCTCAGATCCGCGCCTCGGCACATTTCCAGGGTGTGGCCCAGCAGGCCGAAACCGGTCACGTCGGTCAGGGCATGCACCGTGTCGAGTTCGGCCAGGCGCGTGCCGGGCGTATTCAGCCGGGTGGTGCTGGCGATCATGGCGCGGTAGCCTTCGGCGTCGAGCCGGTCCTTTTTCAGGGCGGCCGACAGGATGCCCACGCCCAGGGGTTTGCTCAGGATCAGGACGTCGCCTGCGCGGGCACGGTCGTTGCGCTTGATGTGGTCCGGGTGGGCCAGACCGATGACCGCCAGGCCGTAGATCGGTTCCACGGAATCGATCGAATGACCGCCCGCGATGGGGATGCCTGCCTGCTGGCAGACCGCAGCGCCGCCGGCCAGGATGGCGGCGATGGTGTCATGCGGCAGGGTCTTGATCGGCATGCCGACCAGGGCCAGCGCCAGGATCGGGCGCCCACCCATGGCGTACACGTCGGACAGTGCGTTGGTCGCGGCGATGCGGCCGAAATCATGCGGATCATCGACGATCGGCATGAAGAAATCCGTGGTGGCGATCAGCGCCTGTTCGTCGTTGATGCGGTAGACGGCGGCGTCGTCGGATGATTGCGTGCCCACCAGCAGCTCGGGGAACGGCCCGGCAGGCAGGGCATCACGCATCAGGCGCGCCAGCACGTCCGGGGCGATCTTGCAGCCACAGCCTCCACCATGGGACAGAGCAGTCAGGCGGGGGGCGGGAGTCGTGATGTCGGGGGCGTTCATGGGATGGGAATATCCAGGGTTGAAGACTGATGGATCAGGCCGAAATGTGCAGTTGTTCGATCAGGGCGCGGGCCTGGGCGTGGTCGTCGTCGGCGGTGGGGTCGTAGTCGAATGTCATGGCCTGGTCCAGTCCTGCGTAATGGGAACCGCTGCTGCGGCGGTAGGCGGGGTCGTAATGGGTTTCCACCAGGGCCTGGAACAGTTCGGCGCGCCGGTTGGCGGCAATCAGGGCCTGCCAGTCGCGAATCGTCTGGCGGCTGTGCAGCCCGATCAAGCGTTCCAGGGTCCGGCCGAAATCGTCTGGTGTGTCGAACAGGTGGGCATAGTCCTGCAGCAGGAATGTGATCCGCTGCGGCAGGGCGGCATGCACGCGCACGCAGCGGCCCGCGTGCATGGCGCGCAACAGGGTTTCGGGCAGGCTCAGCTGGCCGATGCGCCGGCTTTCGGCCTCGACGAAGACGGGGCGGGCCGGATCCAGGGTCTCGATGGCCTGCAGCAGGGCGGATTCGAAACCGCGCTGGCTGGGCTGTGCTTGATCCGGCAGCGCGCCCAGCAGCGAACCGCGATGCCGGGCCAGGCCTTCCAGGTCCAGGATCTGTGCGCCGGCAGCACCCAGCGATTGCAGCAGGCGGGTCTTGCCCGACCCGGTAGGGCCAGTCAGCACGACGCAGTCCAAGCAGGTCGGGCGGGTGGCCAGGCTGTTGATCACATGGCGGCGCCAGGTCTTGTAGCCGCCGTCCAGTTGGCGGGCTTTCCAGCCGATCAGGTTGAACCAGGTGGTCATGGCGCCCGAGCGCTTGCCGCCGCGCCAGCAATAGATCAAGGGCCGCCAGGCGCGGGGGCGGTCGGCGAACAGCGTTTCCAGGTATTCGGCAATGTGGCGCGCGACCAGGGCGGCGCCCAGGCGGGTGGCCTTGAAGGGCGATTCCTGGGCGTACATGGTGCCGATCAGGACGCGTTCTTCGTTGCTGAGGACCGGCGCGTTCAGGGCGCCGGGGATGTGGTCGTCGGCGTATTCGGCTGGCGTGCGCACATCGACGATCTCGTCGAACTGTCCGAGAGCGTCCAGGCCGCAGCGTTGCGAGCCCTGGGGATGCGGTGTGGGAGTCATGGCGGGGATTGTAAATCCGCCGGGGCGCGGCTGCCTGCTGCACATGCGCCGGATCCGTGGTGGGTGCTGAGGGGTTCGAACCCCCGACCTACGCCGTGTAAAGGCGCCGCTCTACCAGCTGAGCTAAGCACCCGGATGCCGTGATGGATGACCCTGGCGATTGCCAGAGCACAAGGGCGCATTATAGCGGCTTGTATCGTTTCGTGGCCTGCTTGCTGCCTCAAGGGAGGCTCTTTTTGTCTCTGGTCTGCCAGAAGACAAAAAGCCACCGGCGATGCGGTGGCCTTTTTCGGGAGGCGCCGGATTATTTGGCGTTCACGGCGTCCTTCAGGGCTTTGCCCGGACGGAATTTCGGCACGCGGGCCTTTTTGATCTTGATTTCTTCGCCGGTGCGCGGATTGCGGCCGGTACGGGCGGCACGTTCGGACACCGCAAAGGTGCCGAAGCCGACCAGCGTGACCGAGCCCTTCTTTTTCAGGGTGGTCTTCACGGCGCCCACAAAGGCTTCCAGGGCACGGCCCACGTCAGCCTTGGAGAGATCGGTCTTGGAGGAAATGTGCTCGATCAGCTCGGTCTTGTTCATTGATGAAATACCCCTGAGGTTTATTGTGGCCTGGCGGACGATCCGCCAGACGTTTGATGGATGATGGTCAGTCGCAGCCGAGCCGATCCGATTTCAGAGGCCGCAGGACAGCGGGATTCCGGTCGGTTCGGAGGCTAAGCCGTATTAAGCCTTCGAAAGCCTGGGGTGTCAAGAACAAATCGCTGGAAACCCGCATGTTTCCTGACGTTTGTTAAAAATCCCAACACTGCCTAGGGGAATACCCCACACCAGGAATCAGGCTTGAATGGCGTCCAGGGCTTGGGCGAAATCACCGATCAGGTCGGCTTCGTCTTCGATCCCCACCGAGATGCGCAGGAAGCCGTCAGGAATGCCCATCAAGGCGCGGCGTTCCGGACCCATCTCGTAGTAGATGGTATGGGCGGCGGGGAGCACCAGGGTGCGGTTGTCGCCCAGGTGGGTTGCCAGCGCAGCGACACGCAGGCCGTTCAGGCAATCGAAGACATCCACGCAGTCGTGCAGTTCGACACCCAGCAGGCCACCGAAACGGCCGCCGAACCACTGCGTGGCGCGCGCGTGCTGGGGGTGGCTGGGCAGGCCGGGATAGTGGACCTTGCCGACCAGCGGGTGGCTTTCCAGGAAACGCGCCAGTGCCAGGGCATTGGCGCAGATGCGGTCCATTCTCAGCGCCAGGGTCTCGGCGCCGGCGGCAAGGCGGTGGGCCACGTCCGAAGACAGGGTGCCACCCATGTCGCGCAAGCCCTTTTTCTTGATTTGCAGCAGGCCCCAGGTGTGGGGATCGCCTTTGCGGTACTGCTCGTAGATGTGCGGGAAGTCGCTCCAGTCGAACAGTCCGGTCTGGGTGACGGCGCCGCCCAGGGCATTGCCGTGGCCCCCGATGTGCTTGGACAGGGAATTGATCACCAGGGATGCGCCGAAATCCCGGCCTGGGGCCAGGTAGGGAGAAGACAGCGTGCCGTCCACCACGTAAACCAGATGGTGCGCCCGGCACAGATCGCCGATCGCCTTCAGATCGGCGATCTGGGTGCCGGGGTTGGCGATGGTTTCGACGAATACCATGCGGGTGTTCGGCCGGATCGCCGCCTCGACCTGGGCGGCATCCGTAGCGTCCACCAGGCTCAATTCGACACCGAAGTTTTCCAGCGTCATCAGCAGGCTGTTGGTGTTGCCGAAAATGTACTTGCTGGCGATCAGGTGGTCGCCATGGCGCAGCAGGGTGAAGAATGTCGCGTTCAGCGCCGCCATGCCCGTGGCGAAGGTCACGGTGGCCTGCGCGTGTTCCATGTCCGTGATCTTGTCTTCCAGCGAAGCCGTGGTCGGCGTGCCCTGGCGGGCATAGGTGTAGCCGGCCTTGCCCTGGAACACGGCGGCCAGTTCGCGGGCGTCGGCGTAGGCGTATTCGGTGGAAGGGTGGATGGACTGGTGGATGGCGCCATACGCCAACCGGGCGAGGTGGTCAGCGTGGACGAGTCGGGTGGTGAAACCTTGATCGGACATGGAAAGGCGGTGCGAATGAATTGAACGGGATCGGCATGGCCTGGGGCGTGCCGGAACATTATGCGCTTTTTTGTCCTGGGGCTGCGCTGCGGTTCGTCAGGCGGACCGTCTCTGGCGCACGGACTCGTACAGACAGATCGCGCTGGCGACACTGACGTTCAGGCTTTCGACCGAACCCTGCATCGGAATCGACACGAGTTCGTCGCAGGTCTCACGGGTCAGGCGGCGCATGCCTTCGCCTTCGGCCCCCATGACCCAGGCCATGGGCCGGCGCGCATCAACCTGGTGCAGGCTGTGCGAAGCGGCGTCATCCGTGCCCACCAGCCAGACGTCGCGTTCACGCAAGGCGCGCAGTGTCCGCGCCAGGTTCGTGACCATCAGATAGGGCACGGTATCGGCTGCGCCACAGGCCACGCGCTGGACGGTCGTGTTCAGGCCGACGGCCCGGTCTTTCGGGGCGATGACGGCATGCACGCCGGCGGCGTCGGCCGTGCGCAGGCAGGCTCCCAGGTTGTGCGGGTCGGTGACACCGTCGAGCACCAGCAGCAGGGCGGGTTCGTTGCGGTCTTCCAGTGTGTCCAGGACTTCGTCGATCGACACCGCCAGGGGGCGGGGACGAGCCAGGGCCACGATGCCCTGGTGGCGCACGCCGCGCGCCAGCCCTTCCAGGCGCTGGGCGTCCGCTGCGTGCCAGCGCACGTGTGCGGCTTCCAGCTGGGCGATGCAGTGCCGCATGCGGGCGTCCTGGCGAGTGGTGTCCAGGTAGACGTCGCGGATGGAGTCCGGGGCATGGCGCAGGCGCGCCTGTACGGCGTGGAAGCCGGCCAGGATTTGTTGGGATGACATCGGTCAAGGGCCTATCGGAATTGGGCGTTGTCGCTCACCGCCGTGCCCGGCGGTGAGCCCTTCGGGCATTGTAGTGTGGGCGCCCGGAGTGCGGACAGGTGTCGCACCACCGGGCCTGGGTCAGGATCGCCGTTTGCGTGCCGTGTCCTGGCGGGCGTCGCGCTTGGCCTCGGCGCGTCGTTGGCGGGCCGTGGTGCCGCGCAGGGCGGCAGGCTTGGCGCCTGCGGCTTTCTTGTAGGGGCGTGCAGGGGTGCGGGGGTCGCCTTCGATTTCGGCTTGCAGGGACTTGAAGTCCTCGCCCTTGACCGGGCGGAAGTCGATGCGCCTGGCCTCCAGGTCCACGCGGGACACCTGCACCTGCAAGGCGTCGCCCAGCTGGTAGCGCAGGCCGGTACGCTCGCCGCGCAGTTCGTTCAGGGCCTCGTTGTACTGGAAATAGTCTCCGCCCAGTTCAGAAATATGCACCAGCCCTTCCACATAGAGCGTGTCCAGGGTGACGAATACGCCAAAGCTGGTGACGCTGCTGATCCGGCCGCTGAAGACTTCGCCTACGTGTTCGCGCACGAACCAGCATTTCAGCCAGGCCTCGACATCGCGCGAGGCCTCGTCGGCGCGCCGTTCGCGGGCCGACAGCAGTGCGCCCAGGGCCTCCCAGGCATCGCGTTCGCGGATTTTTGCGGGCAGGGCGGGGTCGGCAGGCTGGCCCGGCAGGGTCGGCGGCTGGTAGCGGCGCCGGTGCAGGATGCACCGGATGACGCGGTGCACCAGCAGGTCCGGATAGCGCCGGATGGGTGAGGTGAAGTGCGCATAGTGTTCGTAGGCCAGCCCGAAGTGCCCCGTCTGCTCGGGACTGTAGATGGCTTGCTGCATCGAGCGCAGGCACATCGTCTGGATCGACTCGAAGTCCGGCCGCGCCCGGCTGGCCTGGATCAGGCGGGCGTAGTCGGCGGTCGAGGGGTCGTCGCCGCCATCCAGCGCCAGCCCCAGGTGACGCAGGAAATCGCGCAGCGCCTGCAGTTTTTCCGGCGTTGGGCCGTCGTGTACGCGGAACAGCGCCTGGGCCTTGTTGCGCACGATGAAGTCCGCCGCGCAGGTATTGGCCGCCAGCATGCATTCCTCGATCAGCCGGTGGGCGTCGTTGCGTGCGTAGGGTTCGATGCGTTCGATGCGGCCCAGGGGATTGCAGACGATCCGGGTCTCGACCGTGTCGAAATCGATGGCGCCACGCTTGCGCCGCGCCTGTTCGAAAGACTGGAACAGATCGTAGGCCGTCTGCACGTGGGGCAGCAGTTCGCCCAGGGCCTGCGCAGCCGGGCCGGTGGGCTGTTGCAGGGCTGCCCAGATATCCGTGTAGGTGGTGCGGGCATGGGAGTGGATGACGGCCTCGTAGAACTGGTAGGCCGCGACGGTGCCGGCCTTGGTGCCGCCTGCCGGGATCATCATGTCGCAGACCATCACCAGGCGGTCCACGCCTGGGTTCAGCGAACAGATCCCGTTGGACAGGGCTTCGGGCAGCATGGGGATGACGCGGCGCGGAAAATACACGCTGGTGCCCCGGTCCAGAGCGTCCTCGTCCAGTGCGGATCCGGGCTGCACGTAGTGGCTGACATCGGCGATGGCCACCAGTAGCCGCCAGCCGGGCCGCGCGCGTTTGGCCGTGCCCAGGTCAGCGGGCATGCAGAACACCGCATCGTCGAAATCGCGCGCGTCCTCGCCGTCGATGGTGATGAACGGTACGTCTCGCAGATCGATGCGCCCGGCACGTTCCTTGGCGAGCACGTGGTCGGGGATGCCGGCCAGCTGACGGCGGGTGGCATCGGAAAATTCCACGGGCACGTCGAACTTGCGCACGGCGATCTCGATTTCCATGCCGGGATCGTCGATTTCGCCCAGGACCTCGATGACGCGGCCCAGGGGCTGGATGTGGCTGGCCGGCTGGCGCAGGATCTGCACCGTGACCACCTGGCCCGGTTCAGCATCGCCCGTGTCCTGGGGGGCGATCAGGATGTCGTGCTTGATGCGCTGGTCTTCGGGTGCGACGATGAAGGCGCCGTGCTCTTTCAGGAACCGGCCGACCAGTTTCAAGGTGCGCCGTTCGATGACTTCGACGATGGCGCCTTCCGGGCGGCCGCGGAATTCGCCGGACTCTTTGACCCGCACCCGGTCCCCGTGCAGGACCTTGGCCATTTCGTGGGGCGACAGGAACAGGTCCTGGCCGCCCTCGTCGGGGATCAGGAAACCGAAACCGTCCCGGTGCCCCTGGACGGTGCCGGTAATGAAGTGTGTGTTGTTGCAGATTTGCAACCTTCCTTGGGGGTTGTAGCGCACCTGTCCATCGCGTTCCATCGCTTTGATGCGGCGGATGAAGCCCGTGGACAGGGGGATCGTGGCGTGGGTGGCATCGGCCAGGGCTTCCAGGGACAGGGGCTTGCCGGCTTTGCGCAGCGTGTCCAGCACCAGTTCGCGAGAGGGGACGTCAGGGTCGAAATCAGGGGGGAGACTGTGTGCCAGCGGGGTGGAAGCGTCGCGGTTATTGTCGTTGTTGGTTCGCTTTTTCAAAGGCTATTTGCATCCAAAAAAATTGTGTTGTATAGTTCTGTCTTCGCTTTACGGCGCGCTTAAAAAACGCGGCGGATCAGCGAAGACAATAGCATACACGGTATGCCGTGCCCAGGTGGCGGAATTGGTAGACGCGCATGGTTCAGGTCCATGTGCCGCAAGGTGTGGAGGTTCGAGTCCTCTCCTGGGCACCACTTCTCTTGATCGGGAAGTCCAATTCAGTATCAAGCATCAGGTCGAAACCCGCATGGACATCAGGTTCTGCGGGTTTTTGCTTTGGGCTGCCGGATGCGCCGGCGTCAGTGCGGATCAGGTGGCCGCGCCATCCGCATGGCGTAGTACCATCACAGGCCTGGACGCCGGCCCGGTGGTCGGCGCAAAGGCGGAGCATCCACAAGACCCATGAACAATCCCACAGCACGATCCATTGCCCTGGTGACCGGGGCTTCTGCAGGCTTTGGCCGGGCGATTTGCGAACGATTCCTGCGTGACGGCCGTCGCGTCATCGCCGCCGCGCGGCGGATGGAACCCTTGCTCGAACTTCAGCGCTGGCACGGTGATGCCGTGTTGCCGGTGACACTGGACGTCCGTGACGAACAGGCGATTGCGGCCATGAAGGACGCCTTGCCCGAAGACTGGCGCGCCATCGACATCCTGGTCAACAACGCCGGTCTGGCGCTTGGGACCGAAAAGGCCCACGAGGCCGTGCTGTCCGAATGGCGGACCATGATCGACACCAACATCACCGGCCTGGCGCTGATGACGCATGCCTTTCTGCCGGGCATGGTGGAACGCAAGCGCGGGTTGATCGTCAACATCGGCTCGATCGCTGGCAAATATCCTTACCCGGGCGGCAATGTCTATGGCGGCACCAAGGCTTTCGTGGCGCAGTTCAGCCGCAATCTGCGCGCCGATCTGGCGGGTACGGGGGTGCGGGTCACGGACGTGCAGCCCGGGCTGTGCGGGGATACGGAATTTTCGCTGACCCGCTATCGTGGGGATCAGGACAAGGCCGCTGCGGTCTATGCCGGCGCCCATCCGCTGGGTCCGGATGACATCGCGGAAGCGGTTGCCTGGGTGGCGTCCCTGCCGCCGCGCGTCAACATCAACGAGATCGAACTCATGCCGACCTCGCAATCATTCGCGGGCCTGACCATTACCCGGGATCAGTGACCGCAGTGGGGCGCTTTCAGGCCCGCACCTCCTGTCGCTGGTCGGCCAGGATGGTGTCGATCGGCAGGTGCAGGTGCCGCCGTTCGCCATCGGCGTGGACGGTCAGGGTATGGCGCGTTTGCGCGTCATCTTGCGGGATATCAAGCCGTAGTTGCAAGGGCAGCGTATCATCGCTGCTGGGCATGGCTGATTCTACGGGGCGGCCATTGCCCAGCAGGGTTGCCTTCCAGCCTGTGGGCACGCCGTCCACCGACAGGGCCAGCCGCTCGGGCGGGGTGGCCCGGTTACGAAGATGCAGGGCGATGGTCGATGTCTCGCCCGCTTTCAGGGTCAGGGCAGGGTAGTCGGTGGACAGGTCGATGCCCGGGGGCGCGCTTTCTGCAGCAAGCGCGGCGGTCTGGAAGCTCAGGGCGCACAGGACGGCGGCCCATAATGTAAGGTATCTGGACATGATTTCGTTCGGTTTGTCGTTCAGGTTGATCTGCCCGGTTTGGCTCGGGTCTCCTGACCTTAGGGACCCGGCATGGCTGCTTCAAGTTTCAATAAAATCGTAAAAATCCGTTTCTATCTGTGCGGCGCCTTGTTTATTGAGAACAGTTATCATTTCTGCTAACATCGCGCCTCTATCTCCCGCTTCCTGCTGGCCCATGTCTTCCGGTTTTTCTCCACCTTTCGCTCCGCAGAAGATCATCGCCGCTTGTGTGGCGCTTGGCCTGCATGTGGCCGTGCTGGCGATGGTGTTGTCGGCGCCGGTGGCCGAAGTCGCGCAAGGCCAGCCCGATGCGCTGGACGTGCAGTTCGTGGAACTGGGGCCGGCGATCGAGCCTGTGGCGGTGGCAGAACCTCAACCGTTGGTGGAAACACCGCCCGAACCGGAACCCGAACCC
>Ga0265295_1008909_pt1 | contig 10981 bp, 3 predicted proteins | sample Munlansysbiofilm_FD_192503 | JGI IMG/M metagenome (GOLD analysis project Ga0265295, IMG submission 192503) | Leachate microbial communities from a municipal landfill in Southern Ontario, Canada - Methane capture system biofilm | ecosystem: Engineered > Solid waste > Landfill > Unclassified ... | reverse complement strand
GGGAAAGGGGTGCAGAGCCGGCAGGGGCCTTACCATGTAGCCTCACCGGCCGCGGTCCGAAAGGAAATCGATGGTCCGACGATTCTTTGCGGAGACGGCTGGCTGCTCTATCGGGATTTGCTTCTCAAAGACTTGGGGAGTCTGGCGATAGAAGCCCCCGCACCGTACCACACGATTCGCGCCGGCTTTGTGGGCGAGCTGGCCCGTGCACGAATCCTGGCCGGCGAGACCGACAATCCCATGACCAGTGCTCCATTGTACGTTCGTCCTTCAGAAGCCGAGCTCCATCACCTGGATCCTGCCTTCAACCGGCACCATTCGTAATGGATACAAAACAATCCCGCAGAGCCTTCCGAAGAGCCGCAAGGCGATCCTATAAAAGACCGAATGACAGGCGTGTTGTCCTGAAGGCCCTGGATGACCCTTTGTTTCCCGTTCGTTTCTTAGCTCGGAATCTATTGATTCTGAAAAGCGAGCCTCGATGGCAGCAACTCCCCGTTCGAGCTCTAAAGGCTCGCTTTCGTGAAATGCTGGGGGAAAGAAGCGCCTTTTTTCTTCAGGTAAGAGACTGGAAAAGACGGCAGGAGCAAAGTCCATGTTCGGAGCTCCTTTCCGTCAGTTCCATTGGGGGTACCGGCTCCTCGTCGGGCGGCTATTGCACTCATTGCGGCGGATGTTGCGAAATAGCCTGCGGATTGCCCGACTTTCCAGCAGACGCGCAGCTCCCGGACCACTGGCGGGACGTATTCGGTACCGGGCTCGGCAGAGGGCATCGCTTCTGCCCGTTTCTGTGGCAGCTGGGAAAAACGGGCGCAAGCCTTTGCGCAATTCATCATATGCGCCCCACTCCGTGCCGCATCTTCGAAGATGAGGAATGCGTCCATTTGAAGCAAGATCGCGCATTCATCAAGCTTGAAGATCCCCGCGCTCTCTCAAAGGCCTGCATGCAATTGCTCCGCATGTTGAGATCATGAAGACCGGCAGGTCGAAGCAGAATCAACGGGCTTTTTCGGAAATCACTCCGTCGTCTTCTTCATGCATTTCGGGTGTCTTCACAAAGTTGAGCAAAATGAGTGGGAGGAGCACCACCGAAAGGACCCACGCAATGCCGATGGCAAGCGTTACCAGCAGCCCCATGCTGAACACTCCGTAGTGCTTCGCAATCATGAGGCTTCCAAATCCCACCATGGTTGTCCAGGAAGTCAGACTGATGGCCCGGGCCGTACTGCCTGAAATCAGCGCATCGGAGAAATTCGGACTTTCATGGAATCGATGGACAACATGGACCCCATCATCCACCGCCACGCCGATGATCAAAGGCACACCGAGCAGGTTTGCCAGGTTGAGATAGACCCCCATCCATCCGAGCCATCCCATGGTCCACAAGACCGTAAACCCAAGTGGAATAAAGGCGAGGCATGTCGGTTTCCATTTTCTGAAGCCAATTCCGATCACCATGATATTGGCGATGACTGAATAAAATCCCGCCTCGATATAGCCCTTTCTCATCAGTTCAATAGCTACGAAGCCAACGATCGGCGGTCCCGTCACCCCCGGATCGACGCTCTTGAGCTCCCTGACGAAGGTCGTCATGTGCCGCTTTTCCCAGATGTTCTCTTTCGAAAATATCTGAATCAGAAAACGTCCACTCCTCCCCTGAAATCTATCGCGCAACGCCTCGGGAACATCCTCCATTCGAACAGGTCCGGGAGGATCGACATTGTTCTTGAGCAGATCGAACTTGTTGGAAAAATCCCTGAAGAGCTTCGTCTGAAAAGGTCCCAACCCGGCTCGAATCTTTTCCGGGTCGGACCGCTTCCAAGCATCGATCAGGGTCAACAGGACCTGCCGGGTCTGCACAATTTCTGCCTCGTCGGGTTTTTTCTGAGGGTCCCATTCGACGTCCGTTCGCAGTTTGAATTTGATTTTTTCGAGTAAATCAAGGACCGCATCCGGTTCAAGCGACTCCGGCTCCTCAAGGCCAAACTCAAAGTCCTCCACTAAAGGCTTCAGCTGCCCGATCATCTCCATGCGGACATCCTGGTTCTTCGGGACCAGGTCCGCCATGCTGTCCACCTTCTTCACGGATGGAAGTGCCTTGAAGGCCCGGGCCTTTTCCCGCACTTCTTCCATGGAGGCGGCGGACGTTACGGCAAACCAGGATGATCGGTCGGCATGCTCTGTGATCCGCCTCTCCCACACGACGGATTCCGTCCCTTTCGCCTGCAGATTCAATAGATTGTAATCGAATCGCATCCGGGGAAAGCCCACAAGACCAACAGCGGAGACAACAATAAAGCAGACCAGGACCCACACCGGATGCCTGTATAGAGCCTCGAGAAAAGGAACGTGCGTTCTCAGCTCCATACGGTCTTCTCCGAGCCGCTCCATGCGTCTCCTGACAAGTGAAAGAAGCGCCGGCAGCACGGTAAAAGTACTAAGAAGAGCCAACAGGACCCCGCTCCCCGCAATAAAGCCCAGCTCCTGAATGCCCCGAAAGTCCGCGAACATGACCGCATAGAAGGCCGTAGCAGTGGTGACCGCACCGATCAGAATGGCTTTGCCTGTGCGCTGGTATGACCGGTCGAGAGCGTGTGCGTGGCCGAGGCCAAGCCCCCGTTCTTCCGTATATCGGGCGACAAGATGGATCCCGAAGTCGATCCCCAGTCCGAAGAGTATGGATGCAAAAGCCACTGAAAGTACGGTGAGATGGCCTATGACAAAGGTCAGCAGTCCGAAGGTCCAGGAGATGGACAGGACGAGGGAAGTCACAACCAGGAGGGGATTGTAGATCTGGCGGAAAGCAACCATGAAGAGCAAAGCGCAGCCCACAAAGGCGAGGATGAAGGCCAGGGTCGAGTCTTTCATGGCCTGGGCCATTTCATCATCGGCCAGAGCCGACCCGCCCGTTACCCCAGCCTCGAGGTCGGAATACCGGGTCTCCAGAAGCGTTCTGATGTGCTCACGCAGTCGATTGAGGGACGCCCGCTTCTTGGTGAACGAGCCCTTTTCGCTTACGGCGTTGAGTGTCATGAACGCAAAGCGCTGATCGTCCGAAATGAGAAAACCATCTTCTGAGAATTTGGCGCTCGCCTTGAAAAAGGTATCCCACGGCGAGTGGAACCGGTAGCCGGGCGAGAGTGCCAGGTGCATCTCGGTGAGCAGCGAACGAAGAAAGCTGAGGTCAACCGGATCCTTGGACTCCGGCTTCGGGCCGTCCGCTCCTTCACCCTGCCTCGTATCCTCGGTCTCATCCCCACCCAGAAGGCTGGAAACCAGGTGCGAAACGGTAGCTTCGCTGATCTTCTGGTTAATGAACAAGAAGATTTGCTCCAGTCCGGGATTGAAAGCGAGGTCTTCAATGAGCTCCCCATAATCGGAGAGCTTCCGTCGCAGGTCGGCGATTTCCTCCTCTGAAAGATAAAGGAGTTTTTTCCCTTCGAGGCTCGAAGTATCGATTCGATAGAGAATATGTTCGAAGTGCTCGGGCTCGTGGTCGAGCACTTCGGCAAGATCGGTGATGAACGCCTTCATGCGATCCACATCATCGCCTTCCACCACCACTATCGCATTAGTGAGCCGCCCGAAATCATCCGAGATCTCGGAGAAGCGTTCCACCACTGGATCTTTTTCGGCAACCAGATCGTTTCGACTCGTCTTGAAATCCAGATGACCGAGGGTGTAATGGATCGAGAGAACCGCCAGAGCCAAAGCCACGGTCAGCACCCATACGGGATGTCTGGAGGAGAACAAGGCGAGCCGCGCAAGGCGTCCCCGTCCGGGGGTTTTATGTTTATGGGTAGAGCTCATTTGCGATCACCTGTGAGAGTGTTGGATACTTAAACCCGAAAGATTCTTCCAGCCTGCTTATGCATCTCGAATCAGCTGGAGCAGTTCTTCCGCCGATATTTTGCCGCTGATGTCACTACCCTCGAGAAGACTGCTGGCAAGGTCCCGTTTTTCCTGGTGCAGTTTCATGATCTTTTCTTCAATGGTGTTTTGCGTCACCAGCCTGTAAACCGTGACCGGGCGCTGCTGGCCGATGCGATGAGCGCGGTCGGAAGCCTGATCTTCGACAGCCGGGTTCCACCACGGGTCCATATGGACGACGTAATCGGCCGCCGTCAGATTGAGCCCCAGGCCACCTGCTTTCAAACTGATCAGGAAAAGGTCCCCATCCCCGGCCTGAAATGCCTCCACTTCTCTTTTTCGGTCTCTGGGCAACGTACTGCCATCCAAATACCGGTAGCGAATTCTCCTATGGTCCAGGTATTCTCTGATCAATTTCAAATACCCCACAAACTGGCTAAAAACCAGTACCTTGTGGTCGTACTCGAGGAGCTCTGAAATCACTTCACCGAACAGGTGGAGCTTGGAGCTGGGCAGGCCGCTTTCGGGCAGGACCAGTCGAGGATGACAGCACGCTCGGCGCAGCTTCATGATTTCCGCAAGAATCTGCAGATGCTTCTGAGCTGCGGGGATCCTGCTGCGATCCAACTTCTCGATCGCGCCCCGCCTCAGGGCTTCATAAAAGGCTGTCTCTTCATCACCCATGACAACCCGAAGAACGACTTCGGTCCTTGGAGGCAGCTCCTCCAGTACCTCGGACTTGCTCCGCCTCAAGATAAAGGGCTGGATCAGCTTCTTGAGACGCCTTTTCGCCTCCCGATCATTGTGCCTTTCGATGGGAACGGCGAATCGCTCGTCGAAACGTTTCCGGGAGCCCAGCAGTCCCGGGTTGATGAAGCTAAAAAGGGTCCAGAACTCACCCAGATGGTTTTCGATGGGCGTGCCGGTTGTAATGATCTTGAAAGCGCCCTTGAGCTTCATCGCAGCCTGGGAACGCTTAGTCATGACATTCTTTATGGCCTGAGCCTCATCCAGAACGATCGTATTCCAGTTCACCGACCCCAGCAGCTCCGCCTCCTGCTGCATCAGACCGTAACTGGACACCAGGACATCGAACGCCTTCAAATCCTTAACGAGATTTTCCCTGTTGTTTCCGCCGAAGGAAACCATGTTCAGCGTTGGAGCAAAGCGGTTGGCTTCCACGAGCCAGTTCATGCACACCGAGGTGGGAGCGACGACAAGGGCCGGACCGGCCTGGGCCCGATCCAGCAGAATGGCAAGGGCCTGGAGGGTCTTTCCCAGACCCATATCGTCGGCAAGGCATCCGCCCACCCCGAGATGAGCCAGCCGAGCCAGCCATCGATAACCCTCCACCTGATAGTCGCGCAGTTGTGCCTTCAGGGTCGAGGGGGGCTCAGGGGCAATGAGCCGACTGGTGCGAACGGCTTCCATTCGAGACTTCCAGGAGTCGTCCACATCGAGATGCGGGAGATCGGCCGTTATATCCTTTATGGCCATAGCAGCCAGGGGATGCAGCCGGATTTCCCGGCTGCGCTTTTCAGCAAAGAGCTCCAGTTCTTCCAGTCTCTTGCGGAGCTCTCGAGTCAACGTCAGAAACTGGCCCTCTCCAAGGGGAATGAAACGATTGTCGGTACTCCCTACCAGGTCCAGCAACTGTTTCATATCCAGGACGATCTTGTCGTCAACATCCAAATGGCCGGCCATCTCGAACCAGTCGGTCTTACCTCGAATCCGCAAGTGAAGCCGGTCGAACGAAACTTCACGGGTGACTCTGATCCTCTCACCCTCGGGCCATTCCACGACAACTTCCCCTCTTTCCTGCAGTGCCTTCAAGTCCAGGAGGACCTGCAGGCAGCCTTCCGGTTCACGAAAGATCCACTGTCGAGCGGTTTCTTCAAAGCCGGCCAGAGCCGGACAACCGGCTTCCACCATGGCCGCCCTTTTTTCTTCCAGGCCAAGGTCCCTTCTCGCCTGCACCCTCTTCCCACCGATCTCTGCAATCAGGTTTTCTGCTCCCAGGCCCGGCTTGAGGTAGGGACCGGTTTCCACGAAAGGCTTGACGAACATCTCGATCTTGAGTCCGGACCCGAAGGGCATGAGGTGGACATGGGGGGTCGAGTCCCCTTCTATCAAGACGATGTCCTTTGAAGTACCACCAATGGCCGAATGGACGGTCACGAGGGAGGAAATGCCAGTGATGGCGGACAGGACCTCTTCCCGAGCGGATTCGGGAACGTTCAGGCCTTTCGGTCCGAGTATGCGCGCGATCTGGCGATGCTTCTCGGACAGCTCCACGACTTTGAGCCGGGTGGGCCCCTCCCGGACCAGGACAACCCGATCGTCTGTTGCCTCCAATGAAAATCTGATATTGAAACCGGAATTCGCCCGGGTAACAAGAATTTCGGCCTCGCCCTTCACAACTTCCACGGACACCGAAGGTGACTCCTCCAGGAAAAGCAGAGGATGCCCCACCATTGCAAGCAACGTCTTCTCCTGATCGAAATAGAACTCACCGCCATAGCTGCTGCTGAACCTTCGTTCGATGGCGGAACATATAGCCCGGTCCTGACTTGAAAGATATTCCGGCTTTCTGTTTCCAAACAGCCGGCTCAGGGCGACAGGTCTTCCCTTGGACCAAGTCCCTTTTGGGCTGAGCCTCTGTTCTTTGGGTTGGATGTCTATACTCTTGCCGCGAAAACCGACCAGCCAGACCAATCTTTTCCCGGAAGCCGCTTCAGGCGAGGATTCCTGTCCGGGCACGGCCGTCTGCTTCAGAGCGCGCAGGCACTTCCGCCACGGCTCCTCGAAGGGGATGAACGGCACAAAGGATTGCATTCCCGACTCTGTCTGCACCTGCTGGATAAAGTTGCGGCGTATGGGAGTATCCTGTTCCGTTCGACATAGAAGCTCGGCACATTCCATGGCGATCCAGTCGAGTCGGATTGCCCTGGCATTGATAAACAGCTGGCTGAGCGCATCGATCTTCTCCTGGTTCAGCGCTCCGTCCAGCCAGTACTGCGCCATGGCGGAGAACAGAATGGAAAAGCTGTCCTGATTGTCGTCGTTCCTCGAGATTATCGAACGCGCCTCTTCAATTTCGCAACCCTGGATGTGTGCGACGGCCTTCAGAAACGAGTAGCACTTCGCAAAGAAATCATGCTCATGGTGTTCGGATAGTGCGGAGTCGATCAGCTGGCTGATTCTCTGCAGTATAGAATTGTCCTGCAGCTTCAGCAAAGCCAGGATGAAAAATAACCCGGGCAAGGCTTTGAAATAGGCCGCCTTTTGCCTGGTGCGCTTTCTGAGCTCCTTCAGATCGGCTTCAAACGAATCGATGGCTTCCTTGTTTTTGCCTTCGATAAAACTCACCCAACCGCTCAATCCGCCGGTAAAAGACCGATCCCGACTTTGCTGAATCAGTTCGCGCGCTTCTTTCAACCTTCCTCCGACAACCAGCCGTGAGATCAGGTGGAAATCGAACCAGTACTTCTCCTGGACAGAGACCGAGCTTTGAAGGTCATGGCTGACGGCATAATCCAGTTGTTCCTCATCGCAATCCACGACTGTCATGGCATGATAGAATGTTTTTTGGAGAGCGACCAGCTGCAGCTGAGGGTGCAGGGTGCGGAACCATTCGGCGTCAAAGGGGTTGTTGCATACTTGAAGCAGGGGATCCGGCTGATTGTATAATTTGGAGCAATAATACGATATCTGCTTGTAACTGGTGCCGTAGAGATCAAGATCGTCCGTGTAGATCCCAATACGCAAGTCCCGCATGAGACGCGGGCAATACTCCTTGACTCCACGCCGAAAAGGGTTCAGGGAAGGCATTTCTTCCCGAACCGTCTCGACCATGAGCCTGTAAAGATCGAAAGTCGGCGGCTTCCCCGGCTTGTTTCGAGAAGACTTCCTCTTTTTGGATTTCCAGGATTCGGGCACTTCCTGCAGCAAACGGCGGACCGATGCATCGGGATCACGGTTCAACCGCAAAAACATCCTCATCGTCCAGGAAGACTCCCGTTCGGCCACCACGCGAACCACCGCCTTGCGCATCTCGGGATTCGAATTCCTGGATGCTTCCTCCAGCACTCTTTGTACTTGCCTGTTTTCCGGATCGACAACTCCTAATGCCGTAATGACCCTGGCATACAGCAAAGGGTCAGCCCCTCGAGACATTTCGAACAGCAGCGGCACCACTTCTTTGCCCGCCGCGGAACAGGCTTCCAAAGCAGCTCTATGAGCCACAGCGGTGAGCGGAGAAGGTTCGTCCCGACCTATGTTGTCGGCAAGAAGCTCCAGCAGGTCTTGCCTGCTCGGTGAATCCTTATTTGCTGTGATTTTCAGCGCTTCTCCGAACCTCCACAGAACAGCCAAACGCGAAACCAGATCGCCGCCGGGAGAAAGCGCCTTTTTGAACCGAGCAACAGGCCAGGATGAAAGATCCATCCTGCTGACGACCGACCTCAGCTCAGCCTCTGTGCACGACACGCAAAGAAGGCCCACCGGGAACTCAAATGCCGGACCTGCGGGAGGCTTCCGGCAGGAGAGGCACAGCACGTCCGACGCACGCACAGTCGACCAGGCCAGCGGCGATTCTATGCTGCCAAGGCTCTCCTCCAGCCTATACACGCTCCCCGCGGCAACCGCATCCCTTGTTGCAATCTCGACCAACGCCTCATGACATCGAAAAGACCCATTCAGGAGCTTCCAAGACTGCAGCCTATCCAACGAGTAGGTAATTGCCCTCGATCTGGCTGCCTTTTCGTCCGGATGCCTGACGCCGATTTTCAGCATGCACCTCAATATGGCTGAAACAGTCGTCGGCTCGTAGATGACGGAACACAACTGCACCAGGATCCGCTCGATTGCCGGCAGGCTTTCGTAAGCTGCAACGAGCCTCTTTCTTATTCTGCGCCTTGTTTGCATCCCTCTTCTCCAGCTCCGTGATCTTCGTTCAAGCTGCACGGGAAAAAGCCGCTACGGACGGCCCGCGCGCCAGGCACTCGAACCGCAATGTGTATGGGACATGAGACCACGGCCCTCCCGTATCCGAACGCTCGATACACACCCAAATTTCCAACATATCCTATGACTTCAATCATCTCAAGTATTGAAATGGCTTTGATCCCGTATCGTTCGACCGACCTGCACCCATCTTTCTATTGGACCTTGACCATTTACGTCGATCCACATAATCTTAATGGGTTTAGAGATGCGTTGTTCGTTAATCGTTAGTCGGGATGCGGGATGGGGAAATAGGGGAGATGTGAGATAGAGGGTCGGAGGTCGGAGATGCGGGAGACCGGATACGAGATGTGCATATCCATTGATAAGTGCAGCTCATTTTCAGCCCTATGGCGGATGAGCTCGGATGCAAGAGGAAACCGATACCCATGGCGATTGTAGCAATAGTAGGCAGACCCAACGTCGGGAAATCCACCCTTTTCAATCGAATCACGAAAAAGCGCCAGGCTCTGGTGGGCGATTTCCCGGGTGTCACTCGAGACCGCAATTATGCTCAGGCAAACTGGGAAGGGAAGTCGTTCACCCTCGTGGATACGGGCGGATTTGTCAGCGGAGAGGGTTCAGACCTGGAGGAGCGTTCCCGGGAGCAGATACTTTTCGCTCTCGAGGAAGCGGACATCATTCTTTTTGTTGCGGATGGAAAGGCGGGGCTCAGCCCTGAGGACCGAGTCCTGGTGGACATCCTGCGCCGGACTTCCAGACCCGTGTTTTATGCCGCAAACAAGATCGACGGCCCGGAACAGTCAGTGTATGTGACGGAGTTCTACGAACTTGGCCTGGAGCACATCTATCCCATCAGTGCTGCACATGGGTTCGGCATAGGGGAGCTCATGAGCGATATGCTGGAATCCATACCCGAATCATACGAAGAACAAGATCAAGCCATAGAACCTCACGAGATCCGCGTTGCAATCGTTGGGCGACCCAACGTGGGGAAATCCACACTTGCGAACAGGATTTTGGGGGAACCGAGAGCCGTCGTCAGTCCTGTGCCGGGGACCACCCGGGATTCGATAGATTCGGTCTTCGTAAAAGACGGCCGGCACTATCGTTTGATCGATACCGCCGGTATTCGACGAAGGGGTCGAACGAAGGAGAAGCTGGAGAAGATAAGCATCATGAAGGCATTGCAGAGCATCGAAAGGAGCCATGTGACAATCCTTACCCTGGATGCGACGGAAGGCCTGACGGATCAGGATCTCCATGTTGCGGGCTACGCTCGGGAACGCTACCGCGCGTGCATCATCGGGATCAACAAATGGGATGCCGTAGAAAAGGACGCAAAGCAGACCCGCCGGTTCATGACGGAAGTCAGAGACCGCTTCAGGTTTATGCCGTATGCGCCCATACTGACCTTTTCCGCTCTGACCGGAAAGCGTACGTCGAAGATCATCCCAATGGTTCTGGATGTCTTCAACCAGTACAATCAGAGGATCACCACAGGCGTCGTCAACCGGGCACTGGATCAAACCCTCCAGCATCATGAGCCCCCTCAGCCCGGGGGGCGCAGCATCAAGTTCTATTACGCCACGCAGGCTTCCACAAGGCCTCCAACCTTTGTACTCTTCTGCAACCGTCCCGAAGCTATTCACTTTTCTTACGAGCGTTACCTGGCCAATCAGTTTCGAGAGATTTTTGGTCTGGACAAGACACCGATTCGTCTGATATTTCGGGGACGCCAGAAAGGAGCGAAGGAGTAGTGAAGGTCAATTGGTCCAGACCCAAGAGGAAACCTCGAAAACGCTTGTTTGCCCTTCTTTTTCTCTTGAGTCTGTCCATTGTCTCTGTGGTTTATTTAAGGCTAAAAGACTCCAGCTCCAATCAGCCGGCTGGGAGCTCCTCCCCTGAGCCGACCATGGAGAATCGCATCATCGAACACCCTCGGATTTGCGTCCTGGCCGATCTCTCCGGTCCCTTCTCACAACAGGGTGAAGTATTCCGTCTGGGTGCTGAAATGGCATGGAAGGAAGTCCGGGCCCAGGGGAGCAAGGGAGAACTGATCATCCAGGATGCAGGGGAAGACCCATCCGAGGCCGTCCGCATTGCCGGCGACCTGGCCCAGGATCCGGATGTGCTTCTCGTTGTC
>Ga0265295_1008908_pt1 | contig 10981 bp, 11 predicted proteins | sample Munlansysbiofilm_FD_192503 | JGI IMG/M metagenome (GOLD analysis project Ga0265295, IMG submission 192503) | Leachate microbial communities from a municipal landfill in Southern Ontario, Canada - Methane capture system biofilm | ecosystem: Engineered > Solid waste > Landfill > Unclassified ... | reverse complement strand
ACCCGCGCTGCCCATTTTGAATCCTCCGTTTCCAACGGGTCCTTATCTGCTTCAAAGGCAATGATGCCTTCTAAATGATCTTTGGCAATATCCGCAAAACGCTGTTCCCTGATGGGTTCTTCGCCCAGTTCCGGTAAAACGGTGGAGATATAATCGCTAAAGACCTTGTTGGGTGATAGAATCTTTACATTTCTTGCCGCCAGTTTATCCTTAAAACGATAGAGTAAAAAGGCAATTCGATGCAGGGCAATGGCGGTTTTACCGGAACCGGCCACCCCTTGAATGATGATTGTTCCGGCTTTTTCATTGCGGATGATTTTATTCTGCTCTTTTTGAATGGTAGCAATAATGGATTTCATTTTTTCATCCGAAGTGTGGGAAAGCTCCCGCTGTAAAACATCGTCGTGAATGTTAACCGAGCTTTCCAATGCATATTCCAAGACCCCGTTTTTTACTTTGAACTGGCGCTTGCGCGTCAGCTTTCCCTCAATTCTGCCCATTGGGGCATCATATCCGGCCGAACCAACCTCGCAATCATAGAACATACTGGCAAAGGGTGCCCGCCAATCAATGATTAAAAGTTCATTCTCATGGCTAAATGCGAAACGACCAATATAATGCTTTGTTGCAATTTGGCTTTCATTTGTCTGAAAATCGATTCGCGCAAAATAGGGGGATTCTTTCAGCTTGGCCAGCTTCTCCCATATTCCGACCGAAAAAGCCCCGGTTCTGTCAATTTGCTTTAGTGCCAATTCATTTTGGAACATTTCATGGGGATCAATCTCTCCACGATAGTCCGCCATGTAGCGTTTCGCATCCATATACTCTTTATCGACACGGTCAACGTTTGCATTCGCTTGATGCAAAGCGGCGTCAAGTTTATCGGTGATGAGCTTAAGATGGACAATTTCATCAGGAAATGGAATCGGGTCAATAAAGTCGGACGATCTTGCTTTGTGTTTAACGTTTTGTTTTTCATTTGTCATCTGTAACCTCCTTTGACAAAATAAAGCGTTGTGTCGGATAATTAAACTCAATAAGCAGCTCCGCTTCTGCAAAACCCAAGCTTTTAATCGCGCTACGGTGTCCGGTATCGGCTTTATCTCCCACTCTGTAGGTCGTTATACTAATTTCATTTCTACTAATTAACTCCCCCATCACCTTATCAAGAAATGCTTTGGGGATTCCTTTATTCCGATAAAACGGATGTGTGCCCATAAAGTCAATGTTGCCGGTCTCCGAAGAGAACAGCATGACTCCCACTGCAATAGCGCCATCCTTTAAGATCAGCGCCTGCTTATTTCTGATCCGCAGTTTTAATTCCACGGCATATTCCTCCTCATCTAAATGAGGGAAGCCATCTATAATAAGCCGAACTAAATCCATCCAGCAAGCGATATCGTCTTCGGTTGCAAGGGTTATATGCCATTGAGGTAGCTCTTTGCTGTGGAGCATTCCGTAATTACCTTCTACTCTGAATCTTAATTGCAAGGGATAGAATTTTTCGTTTTCCCGATATTTATTAGGCGATTGCTTATACATTGCGGTAAAAATGTTTGTAAAGGCCTGCTGGCTTTCATATCCGCCCACTGCGGCAATATCAATAATTGGTTTAGCGGAAAAAACCAATAACCATGCTGCTTCCGTCAGCCGCCGGCGCTGAACATAGTCATGGATCGTTAAACCCACCATACTAGCAAATACTCGATGTAGATGATATTTTGAGTAATGAACAGCCGTTGCGACACGATTCAAATCCATCTTTTCCGTTAAATGCGTTTCGATAAATTGGATTACTGCTGAAATTTTTGCGATACTGTTATTGTCCATATCACCCTCCTTATTTTGCCTTTGATATTTTATCAGTTTTTGCGCGTTTTGTTTTGACTATTCTTGCTATCTTGCCTCACCGATAGAATTGATTGATCTAAATTATAAAGAAATTCGTACTTGTTTAATTGCTATTTCTAATCTTTCTGACATTGTCATTCATAAGATGTCTTCCTAGATTTTTATAAAGAATTTTTTTTATTTCAGACATTTCCTGACGATGTTCCTTAAGTAAATCATCGGGATTATCGTAAACGCCAAAATCCTGAGTTATTCCTTCACTTTGGATATAGGTGTTGTTCTTGTTCCAATCAATAATTGGATGTTTAAAGTCTTTTACTGCCACCCCATATCCACAAAACGACCCAGAACATTCACTATGAATGTTCTGCAATTTCTCCAGATATTTTTTATCAAGTATAAATCCCTCCAACTCATACCAATCATTTTCATATAACACTTCAACCCAGCTATGAAATACATTCTTTGGTGCATTCTTGTAGACAATTCCCGTCATTGCACCTTTTTGCAACTTTTTATCAATCGTAAACCCATGAACTCGACACGGAATCCCAACTGCTCTTAACAGTGCCATAAAAAGCGTTCCTTTGGTGTTACACTGTCCATATCCATCTGACAGGACTTTTGATGCTGGAATGTTGTCATCCACATTATAGCCAAACCTTATTTCATCTCTAACATAATTATAAATTGCTTTTATCTGTTGCTCCTCATCTAAATTCTCCCACTTCCTAATTTTTATTAACTCCTGGATCTTTTGATGAGAATAATTTAGTAGTTTAGTTTCTTCTAAAAATTTTTTGTGTTCCATTGATATCATCTCCCTAATCAAAAGCTGAATTTTTTACGCAAATAACAGCTGGTTTATATGCTTATTATACCCTCCTTTAGGATATATTATTTTAAAATCAGAGTAAAGTAAGTTGTTACATGGCTCATTGATGTTTCGTTTATCTAGACATGGTTTCTTTACTTACCAAAGATGGGTCAGGTTATTATTGTTGTAAGATGGGCTTCACTTCTTATTTGTTTGGATTAGATGGTGTAAAAAGAGTAGTTTGAAAAACAAAACTGGAAAAGCAAGACCTTATAATTCCCTTCCCGCAACCAACGCTGACATTTTTTGTACCATTATGTTAACATCAATTGATGGATATAGTTTCTAAAAGCTGATAAAATAGGCACAGGTGGTGAAAATATGAAAAATATGATTAGTCTGAATTTGCAGACCCTGCGAAAAGCCCATCGGTACACGCAGGAAGATGTGGCTGAAAAGATCACTGTTTCCCGACAGTCCGTTGCTAAATGGGAAAACGGCGAAAGCTTACCGGATATGAATAAATGCATTGCTCTGGCAGAGCTTTATAACATTTCCCTTGATACCCTCGTAAACGGTACCGAAACAGCTGGAGTACCCCTGCCGCCAAAAGGCAAGCACGTCTTTGGCACAGTCATTGTTGGTGAGCGCGGACAAATTGTCATTCCTAAAAAAGCCCGGGAAATCTTCCAGATCAACTCCGGAGACAGCCTGATGATTCTGGGTGATGAGAATCAAGGTGGACTGGCCCTGATTGATGCCAATCGATTCATCAGTCAGTTTGAATTTATTAAACAAGGCTTGGGCTATGCGCCTCCAACCGCTAATGATAAAGAATATGAAAATGAGGATTAAAAAAATGCAAATTGTCCTGCTTGTACTCGGTTTTGTGGTAATCGGCATCGCTGCTATCCTTAGTTATTTTTTTTACCGCAACTTACATCCGCTTGATGATCGTTATCTCAAACAAACCATGGCAGCTGGTTTTACCCCAAAAACAGCCATTTTGGATAATGGTTCCACACTTAGCTATGGCGAGGGGCCAGATAATGGCCCCGCACTCCTTTTAATTCACGGTCAGGGCGTTTCCTGGGAAGATTATGCCGCCGTTCTGCCTGAATTGTCAAAAAATTTTCATGTCTTTGCGGTGGATTGCTTTGGCCACGGTCAATCCAGTCATGATCCAACGCTTTATTCCTGTGCGGCGAATGGTCAAGCACTGATCTGGTTTATGGAACATCGTATCGGCAAAAAATGTCTTGTCTCCGGTCATTCTTCTGGCGGCATCATGGCTGCCTGGCTTGGGGCCAACGCGCCAGAGCTGGTCAGTGGTGTTCTGCTTGAAGATCCCCCGCTCTTTGCCGTGACCCCAGCAGAGATGCAGCAAGGTGCTGGCTGCTTTGCCTGGAAGGATACCTTCATGACCATTCACAGCTTTCAAAACCAGACCGATGAAACAGATTTTGTTGTCTACTATTTTAAAAATGGCTACATGGTTTCCCTTTTCGGTGGTCTAAAAGAAAAGGTGGTCGCAGCCGTTGAAACATTCCGAGCAGAACATCCCGATCAGGGGCCAAGAATCTACTGGATCCCCTATTCTTGGCTGCGCCTGATGAATACCATTGATCGCTATGATCTGGCCTTTGGCGAGCATTTTTATGACGGTTCATGGATGAACGCAATCGATCAGGAAGCGTTACTAAAAGCGATTTCGTGCCCGACGATTTATCTGAAAGCCAAAACGAATTACGGTAAGGACGGAGTCTTGTACGCCGCCAACACGGATGAAGATGCAAACAAGGTTCAGGCTTTGCTCCCTGATTGCGAAACCCTTACCATCAAATCAGGCCATGACATCCACTATGAACATCCGGATTTTTTCATTTCCGCATTAAACAACCTGCAGACCAAGATAAAAAGCGGGAAATAGTTTGAGCTACTATTTCCCGCTTTTTACTTATTTAATTGCTATTTCTAATCTTCTTGACCTTGTTATTTTCTAAACCACACTCATAATCAAAAGCTGAGTTTTTTACTCAATCCGCAAATATTGGTTCAATCATTTTAAGAATAAGCTCAATTCTGTCCTTAGCATCCGGGATTAAAAGAGAAGCGATCGAGATAACCATTTTTTTCTTTGTATTCACGTAAATCACGTTTCCACCGTCTCCCAAGGCGGCATAACTTTGCTCTTTATCATCAATAATCCACCATAAATAGCCATAAAACAAGCTATTCCACTTGATGTGTTCCTGTGTGCTTATGTCAATCCATTGTTTTGATAGGATTTGTTTGCCTTCCCATAATCCGCCATTTAAGTACAGTTGCCCTATTTTTGCCATGTCCACCGGTGTTAAAGTAAGACCCCAGCTTGCCGTATTGATCCCCTGGGGATCAACAACCCAGCCATTGGTGTGTTTTTCTTTTGTATAAAAGGCCATCTGTTCTTCTTCACTTCGCAACACCACATTATGCATTCCATTGATCCCCAGTGGTGAGAATAAATTCTTTGTCGCAAATTCAATTATGGGTTGACCCGTCGCTTTTACAAGAATACCTGATAGGATATGTGCGCCGATGATGGGCGAATACTTAAATTCTCCAATCTGTTCCTCGCCACCCAATAAATCAAGGGCCGCTTTTATCCAGTTTTCACTTGCGAAAAATGCCGCATATGGTTCTAATTGATATTTATATGGCGCAGTCATGGTAAGCAGATTTTTAATCGTAACATACTGTATTGTTTTTTCACCAGCTTGAACAGCATAATCCGGGAAAAAGTCCAACACCTTCTGATCCACACTTTTAATCTGGCCCTTGTCAAGGGCAATCCCAATCAAACCGGAAACAATGCTTTTTGTCACGGAATACACATGAATGGCATGGTCCGCGATATACCCATTAAAGTAATTTTCGTATAATTTATTACCGTTTTTTTGCACAACAATACCCGCAATATCGGGATAGTCACGACTTATCATCGTCTCAAACGCTTTAATTTTTTCTTGATTCATACAATTTTCTCCTTTAGGTTTTAACGGATATCCTTGAAACTAAGGATAAGTCCATTAAAAATGGATTGCAAGTACTATTTTAAAAAATGTTAAAAAAGTATAACACTGGCATGCCGAAGAAACGTTTCTTTTGTTATGACGAAAACGGTTGATTGCAAAATAAGCGAGTCATCTCTACCGCACCTACAAATAGGGGATCCAATCCAATAATCATATTGGATTGAACCCCCTATTTGTAAAAATACTATTCTTTTATGATCAATACTGAAGAAGGACCTGAATCAACAATTTTTCTGGTGGTGGAACCAACAAAGAAACGTTTAGCAGGACTGAGCCCTCTTCTTCCCATCACAATCAAATCAAATTGCCCTTCTTCTGCAAACCGCTCGATTTCCTCATCAACAATACCCTTTAGGGTTTGAGATTTTAATACCAAACCTGTATTCTTATATTTTTCAACAAGAAAATCTAAGAATTCATCATAGCACTTTGTCGCATTTTCTTCAATTTTAGTTTCAATTTCCATATCTACAGCATTTGGAGCCCCGATACCGACTCCGTAAAAAGGAACTTTTCTTTCTACCACAGAAATAAATGTCACTTCACCGTCAAGTTTTTTCGCCAATTCAATTGCTTCATCTGCAGCTTTTAGGGAAATTTCAGAACCATCTACCGGTACAAGAATCGTCTTCATTTTATCATGCCTCCATTAATAATAATTAGTATTTAATCGTTTGTTATTCGATCATACTCAAATAACTTATCCCAATTATAATAATATTTACCCCTTTTTGTCCAAATATAACATTGCTTAAATCCACCAACAATAACCAAGATGACCGTCGAAGTGCCTCTGCGTTATAAAAACGATTGAAGGTGATTTCCAGCCCTGTGAATTCTGCCGTCTATCTGACGACGATCTTGAGTTTACTAAAGTATTTATCAGGTGTCGCGGTAATATCAAAGATGTTGAAAAAGAACTGGGTATCTCATACCCTACCGTTCGTGGTAAACTGGATACGGTTATAAGGGGCCTCGGCTATGAAATTCCATCGAAAGAATTGATTAAAGAGAAGGCCTCCAAAACAGCTGCCAGAAATGAAATTCTTGATCAATTATCAAGCGGTGAAATTTCTTCAAAAGAAGCCACAGAACGAATAAAAAATTTATAGAGAAGAAGGAGATCAGTCAATGAGTGAACAACAAAAAATACTGGAAATGATCGAAAAAGGACAGATTACGGCGGCGGAGGGTATGGAACTACTAGAAGCACTGAATATGACCGAAGTGACACCCATTCAGGCGGTTGAAACAACAAAACAAAGCTACAAATTTTTCAGAGTGAGAGTCACTTCAGATAACAATTCGGTTAATGTCAATGTCAATATTCCAATCCGTCTACTGACAACCATTGGCGAAATTGCCGACAGAATGACTACCATGGTTCCGCCTGATGCCAGAAAAGAAATGGAGTCGAAGGGGATCGATATTTCCAGCGTCGATTTTGCCAAAATCGTGGAAGAAGTCATCAATGGTACCCTGGAGGAACCAAATATCGTTGATGTGGACGCCTGGGATGAAAGCAGTCAGTCCATGATAAAGGTACGGGTCTATGTCGATTAGGGGTTTTCACGCATTATGGATCCGGCTTCAAATTGAAGACCGACGATTCATAAGAATTCCCTTTCCCATCCCGATATATATCTTTGAAGAACTGCTGGACTGTTTTCTGGACATTCTCGTCATCGCATGTATTTTTGTACCAAAAGCACCTCATCCGAATGCAACCTCCCGCATCTCAGTCCATTTAGTGAAGGAACTCGTTGCCGATGTTATAACGTTGCTTGGGTCTTTAAACATTGATGAAGGCTATGATCTTATTGATGTTGCTACTGATAAGGCCAAGGTATTGATTCGCGTCAGATAAACGTATTCCGGGAGGTAAAAATGATAAAACTATTTATGAAATATCTATCGATCATCTTAACACTCTATTTACTGTCACTGGTTATTGATAGCATTCAGATCAATAGCACCTCGGCACTGCTCATGATGGGATTGGTTCTACTCTTTGTCAATTTATTATTAAAGCCGATTCTACTGTTGATTACCTTACCACTTAACCTGCTAACACTGGGATTATTCAGTTTTATTGTGAATGCCTGGATGATCATGATTGCGGACCACTTTGTAAGCAATCTGAGCATGGGTGGTTTTCTTAACGCGCTACTGGCCGCTTTACTCATTGTTTTCTTTAATCACCTTTTGACGGGTATGCGAAAAGAAGCCCATTAACCGGTTATTCGCGACTAAATAGTGTGCAATGATCTTCTGCAACTAATATAAGTGCCATAAGCTTTACTCCTCGTATAATAAAAGTGTTCATTTATTTTTTCAAGCTAAAGAAATCATAGAAAGGCCCTTTTGCGCTCATCAAATTTGCAAAGGTGTCTGTTTCAAGGATCGTTCCGTTTTCCATAAAGATAATTTGATTATAGCCATTCAACAGCTCCGGATTTAGTGAATGCGTGATGGTAACAACTGTTAGTTCCGCGATCTTTTGCAGTTGACTCTCAATATCATAGGCGGTCTGCATATCTACCGAGGAAGTTCCCTCGTCTAAAATCAAGATTGGCTTACCCTGAACCAACGCTCGAGCTACCGCAACCCTTTGACGTTGACCGCCGGAAATATTGTTTCCATTTTCACCCACGGAGGTATCCAAGTTTTTTTCTTCTCCCAAAAACATCTCCACTCCACTCATGTTCAGTGCCCTTTGTAAATCGCTCTGCTTAATTTGTTTGTTCAGGCAGATGTTGTCCTTAATCGACGCATCAAACATATAGACATTCTGGTGAATAACAGCGAACATTTCATTTAGTTTCGCGATATCCAGCTTTCGCATATCGACACCGTCAAACAAAACTTCGCCTTCGAAGCCATCGTAATATCCGGTGAGCAAGTTGATCAGCGTGGTCTTGCCACAACCACTTTTCCCTACAATAGCATACTTTTCACCCTTTTTAAAGGTAAAATCAATCCCCTTGATAATTTGCTGCTCTTTCGCATAGGCAAAACGCAAATCTTTGATGGTAATACCCGTTTTAAAGGTTGGGCACATCGTTCCTGTAAATGTACGATCATGATAGTTTACAAGGGTGTTCAGACGTTCAATGATTGGCTTACTTCCTTGAATGAGCGGAATATTCTGCGACAGAATCTGAATTGGAACAACGATTGTTCCAGACACCTGCACAAGTGCTACCAATGCACCGGCAGTTATTTTTCCAGTAATAATCAGATAAGCCGATACAAATAAAACGCTACATTGCACCACAACGCCCAACATGATCGATAACGCCTCCACCGCTGCAACAATCTTATCCAACGCATACTTCGCGTGATAAACCGTATCATTTTTTTCTTCAAAGGTCTTAATAACAGTGCTGTTCATTCGATAGGAACGGATTACCTCAAAACCAGATAAAAAGTCTTTGATTGCCACTGTCAAACCAGATTGTTTTTTTGAAAAGTTATCCTGTCGTTTTTGGATCCCATTCTGAAAAAAGCTCGGTACAGCAATGAGCAAAAATATTGTGATAAACAGGCACAGCGTAACAAGCGGACTTAGATAAAGCATCACTGCAAAAGAGCTAATAAAGACAATGATATTTTGCAGGCAGAGTAAAATAGGGTTAACGTAGTTTTCCTCGACATTTTTTACATCGTTAGTCAGCGCCGACAGGTAATCCGCAGAATTGACCGACTTGAAATCAGAGATATTTTTCTTAAGTATCCCGCCAAATGCATCGTTACGCAGCATCCTCGTTACTTTGCAGATAAACTTTTTACTAAGTGTTGAATAGAGTCCGTAGCTCACGCCCAGAACAGCGAGATAAACGGCTGTTTGCAGGACAATCGTAACAAAACGACTCATGTCCCGGGATAGTGAAACATCAATAACTTCTTTGAGAATCAGCGCCACCAGCGTCGAGCCGACAGAGAAGATCGTCCCGAATAGTAAGGCCATTGCCAGCAATCCTTTGTTTCTTAACATATACTTTTTCATAATAATCTCCTTTTATTCATTCAGTATGTATGTATTTATTTAAAAATAAAACTGCCGGATGGCAATTTTATTGGGTATCGATCTCTGTCGCATTCTCTATCACCTGGGCAATCATTTCATCATCCAAAAACGGAACCCCCAGTTTGTCAGTAATCTCTTTAATATATAAAAGCTTCTCCACGCTCTCCTCAAGGGACGATGGGTATAGTGTTGGTAGCGTCCAAAAATTTGTCAGAAACGTGATTAGTTGTGAAAGCAGCTTCGCGTGCTCGGTCTCAATCGAGCCATCCTTTATGCCTTCCTCAATGATCTCTTGATACAAAGGTGCAACCAGATCCCGGTTATCATCAATCACCTTTTTTAAAAAGGTTGGACTTTGAAGTGCCTGTACCGACATGATGTTAATTTTGCGGCTTTCTGTGTTTTCCATCGAATATAGCAGTAAATATTTAAGCTTCTCAAGACCTGTTAAATGTGTTTGTTGCCTTACTTTTTCAAAGGGATTATTGTCTAAGAACAGCTTATCGCCTAACGCATCCAGTACCTCCTCTTTGGATTTAAAATGGTGGTAAAATGCGCCGCGGGTCAACCCCCCCATATTCTTTACAATATCCAAAACAGTTGTTTGCTCATATCCTTTTTCCAAAAAAAGCTGAAGTGCGGCATCCAGAATTTTTTGGACCGTTTCTTCGGGGTATTTGTTTCGTGACATTAATGCGCCTCCATTCATACATTGTGTATGTTTAGAATATAACAAATAAAAATCGATTTGTCAACAGACATACACTACAAATATATGTCTGTATGAACGACTTATGATAATGTCCTAGTATACCACTTTTGATTATGCCCTAAAACAGAAATTTAGTGTATCAGGGGTTTACTCCTCAAGGCGTAAATGACATAATCGTATCAGGGCCTGACCCGTTTGGGAAACGATATGCATAATTTGCACTTGAACAATTTTTCTCTCTTACGCAACGAAAAGCAGTTTTTGTCGTGTATTAGGATGAAAGGACTTATTCATAATAGAAAGAGGGTCGATTAAATGGACGAAAACAAAATTATTGATTTATATTAGGAACGCTGCGAATCTGCAATAACTGAAACTTCACGTAATACGGCATGTATGGTTAAATCGATACTGTTTTGGACCAGAAATGAACTTAAAAAATACCTTGAGAAAGAAGGAATCATTCTATGAAAAACGAAAAATTTTTTAATGCGATT
>Ga0265295_1008907_pt1 | contig 10982 bp, 14 predicted proteins | sample Munlansysbiofilm_FD_192503 | JGI IMG/M metagenome (GOLD analysis project Ga0265295, IMG submission 192503) | Leachate microbial communities from a municipal landfill in Southern Ontario, Canada - Methane capture system biofilm | ecosystem: Engineered > Solid waste > Landfill > Unclassified ... | reverse complement strand
AATGGACCATGCCGATCCGGGACTGGAAGGCGGCCCTCAACCGGTTTTCCATCCTGTTCGAAGACAGGATGCCGGCTTACTGATAACCGAAAACCAAACCATTTACACAAAATCATTTACACCGCCCAGCAAACACAAGAACCGCCAGGGGGATCAACCTCCCGGGCGGCTCTTTGGGTATGCGGTCATAGGTTGTGGGACATCTCCACCATCGCGATCAAGTCAATGTCATATCATCAGTCGATACCTTATCCTGATCTCATCTCTCCTGACAAGTCTTTAATCCGACCCGGGGTTTTCCATTCGTTATGAGAACACCCCCTGCTCGATGCGTTCGAGAATCCTGAGCACTTCTTCTCCATCCGCACGCATCAAGATGTCGATCGGCACATGTCCGCCCAAGGTCATGATTTTCGCCGTCAACCAATCCGCCTACTGCCCTCCTTACCGAAAACCTCCAGCGCGCGGCGCCGGGCAGACTTCGGCACGGCTCGAAGCGCCGCCCCGTCGAGGGCGACTTTGATCTGCTTAAATGAGGCGTCACCCGAGAGTTCCTCCAGTCCGGCAATCAACTGCCGCAGCACGGATCGAGAGCCCAAAGAATGGCAGGGGGTCAGAAAGCCGGGGGAATGAAAAAAAGTGGGCGCAATTTGGGCACGAAATGGGCACAAACGCAAACAGGGGTTAGCGATGCATCGCTAACCCCTTGATTTTTATGGTGGGCGCAGTAGGGTTCGAACCTACGATGCCGTGTGAAGGCGGTAGCGTAACACATTTCCATATCCACTAATATTGTGTAAAGTTGTTTTATATCGGTAGTTTGTCATGTTTTAATCTTTTTTTGTTTTTCACTTTTTTATACTTAAAACAATTTATCGAAAGAATAGCGATTCTAAACTTTTGACATTTTTCGACCACTGCCTTACCATGGGGCATGATCGAAAAGGTCGAATGGCATACTCTCCAGGTGGGCGATATCTCCCCTCCGCCGCAGGATATCCTTCAGTCTTGCAGGATCCCGAGGCCGGAATATATCATCAACCAGACCGAGGTCGGCCCGAAGAGGCACCCGTCTCTGACCCGGGAAGCGGCCCTCCTGTTGGTGTACCTGCACCCTCCCCTCGTCTGGGGCCGGCAGCATCAGTGTATCGGCGGATTGAGAATCCTCACCCTAGCAGCCCCCTACCTCCAGCCGGAGGACCTGGTGCCGGTCGGCATCCTTCCCGCCCAAACCTCCCAGGAAGAGCTCATCACCCTGTTGGAGGCGGACATGCTGCTCTCGCAAATGGCCTTCGGGACTCAGGCTGGGGCTAAAACGATCTATGCCGGCAGCCGGCACCTGGATCCCGACCTGCTCACTCGGTGGTCCCCGGCCCTGGCTGCCGGGGTTCGCGCCAGTGCGGACCTGTTGGGCGTGAGTGTGCAGACCCTCTACAACCCACCATCCCAAAAATCTACGCCGTGAATCCCTCCAGCCAGGCCATATCGCACCTGCTCGCCCAGGCAGACAGAGTGGCTCTGACCCCGGAGGACCTCCAAGTCTTGCTGGATGCCGTTATGGCTCCTCCACACCTGCAGGGGTTCTTTTTTCTCCTCGGCAGGCTGATGCCGGTCCTGGAGTGCGCCCGGGGAATTTGCCGGCTGTCGGGTCACGAGGATGGGACCATCGAGCCATCCATGCGCTCCGTTCGGGCGCTTCTTTCCACGGCCTCGGAGCTTGAGAACGATCCCCGTCTCAGTCACCTGTTCGCCCCGGAACGGGGAACCGCATTCCAGGGGATCCTGGAAGAGTACCCCCTCTACTGTACCCTCGGCCATACGGCCGACAACAGAAACCTCGCCGACCACTACACCCATCTTTTGGCCCAGACCTTTTTAGCCGGCCATAAGGTGTCCCCGCAGGATATTCCCTCGCTGCTGAAGGCTTTTCGGGGTATCCGCATGCTTTCCCAGCGCGAATATTCTTCCCAACTCGCCACGCTCCCCGCCCGACCGACGACTCCGCAAGAATTTCTCGCGGTGATCCGCTCTACAAAAAAAGGCACCCGACTCCATGATGCGAGCGCCCTGTTTGAAAAAGCCCAACTGAGTATTGCCGCAACGCCGCCCGCCCCTACCCCCAAGACCAAGCGCGCCCCCAAGCCGGACGATTCCGAGGAACCAGGGGAGGAAGTGCCGCCACCGGAGGTCGCCTGGACCGGCACCGACCTCGTCGAGTCACCGGCCAGCCGACCGGAAGAGGATAAAGCATACCGCAGCTACGGCGGAACCTCCAGAGAGTTCGTCCGACCACGGGACGACATTCCGGTCGTGGCCCCGCAAGAGCGGCTCTATGACCGGGCAGGGTTGCGAGAACTGGCTTTCCAGGCCAGACAGGTCAGTAACCGGATCTCGATGCACAACCAGCTCTTCCCCCTGTCCTGGGAAGAACTCAACCAGTTCGACCTTGCCGTCCTGCTGCACTATCTGGAAGGAAAAATCTCCGTAGGCGGACCCAACCTACGGGAGAAGGATGTCCGGCGTTTGCTCCTGGTCATGCTCTGGAGCGGGTCACCGCTGGAGCGGGCACTGGAGATGGAGTATTTCCGGGTAGGCGGCGCTCGCTACGGAGCCGGCCACGCCCTGTACTGGGACGACGGCGAAGCGCCTTTTTTTCGTCTGCTGTCTCCGGGACCCGAGCTGAGCGATGAAACCATGACCAGGGATTTCCCCCAGGCCCTTCCCACATCACCGGCCGCCAACATCCCCCTCCCGGATGTGATCCGGGACATTCTCGGGCCGTTACTTCCGGACGTTTTCAGACCTCATGAATACGAGTCCCGTCCGCTGTTTGACCCAGCAGCGCAAGCCCGCCAGGAATTGCAAACCACTCTGTCCGCCGGTCTGCGGGGGCTGAATCGCGCGCACGGGACCAGGCTCACCGCCACCCGGATCAGCGGATATCTGCTCAGAAATCTGGCCCGCATGCCGGGACAGGATCTGCCGAGTGCGGCGCTCTTTTTCGGTTACAGCGAAAAACTGGCCACAACCCGCATTCACTATACCCACGCCCCCCTGCCCCGGCTCGAAGATTCCTTCCGCACCCTGTGCCGGGAACTGCTGACTCCGCTCGGTTATGCCGCCGCATTTCCACGACCGGTCAATTCGCCGACCGCAGCGGTCGGAACGCCGTGGTGCCCCGCGGAAGAGACGATCCAGGACCTGGTGCGCAGACTGATCGACACCGTCGAAGCCAATCGCCCCGACCCGGGCGACACCCACCGCGTGGCCCTCTTCCATAACCACTATGCGGTCTATACGGCCTGCTTCATCTCCTTCGCCACCGGTTACCGGGCGGTGCGGGATCCCTCTTTCGCCGATGGCGACATCGACGAGGATACAGGGCTGGCACTCATAAGCGACAAGACCGATGACCTCGGCTACTCCAACCGGCTGGTATGGATGCCAGAAGAGTGCCTGGTGCAGATCCGCCATTACCGGCAGCACCTCCTGGCGCTGTACGACCGGATCGGCCCCGCCAGTCCGCCGCTCTTCAACCTGATCAAGAACCATTGCGGTCCGGGGCGGCCTTCGAGGCTGTTTCATCTCGACCTGGATCTCGGCCAATCGCAGCTACTGGGTCCGGGGCTGCTGAGCAAGGTATTGGCTCGACAGTTCGACTATCACCTGCCGCCCAATGCCAACCGCCATTATCTTAAAAACTACCTCCTGAAAAGTGGCTGCCCCCCGGAGATCATCGAAGCCTATCTGGGTCACTGGGAACTGGGCCTGGAGCCTTGGCACGGTCTTTCCGGTCTGCGCCCGGCGACGTTCCGAAAAATCCTGCAAGACCACCTGCCCGCCCGACTGCAGGCCGATGGCTGGCTGCCGCTGCCGGGGTTCATCCCATGAATGTCCGATAATGCGCTACATTCCAGACGCTTCCTGCCGGTTCACTGAATACAGCCGATACACCGAGGAACGACTCAGGCCATAGTGCTCGGCAATTTCCGTTTTGCTGCAATTCAGGGCATCGCGCATACTTGGGACGGGTTCCGATTTTGTTGGGTGCCACCCTGCTGCTGTCGCAAATCGGCTTGACAAAGATTGACAATTGGCAAATTTTGCCATAGCTTAGTTCTGTGAGCCCCAAAAGGAGAATCTTATGGCAACAATGAATATTTCCCTGCCGGAACAGATGAAGACTTGGGTTGAGGAGTGTGTTCAAAGCGGAAGATATGCTAACGCCTCCGATTACGTACGCGACCTGATCAGAAAAGACCACATAAAACTCGAGCAATTACGACAGGCTTTAATCGAGGGGGAAAACTCCGGTCCCTCAACCGGTTTGGACATTAATGCGTTCATCGCTGACAAAAAGAAGTCCCTGTCACTATGAACCAGGTGACCTTGTCTCCCAAAGCCAAGGCAGACTTGAGTGATATCTGGGATTATACCCTTGCGCAATGGGGGATTTCCCAGTCTGAAAAGTACATACGTGAGGTATGGGCAGCAATACAAAAGCAAGCCAGTGACTCATCAACTTCTATCGATATTAGCGATGTGCGGAAGGGATATCGGAAAACCAAATCCGGGTCCCATGTCATTTTTTTTAAATTGACTGCCGATGGAATTAATGTTGTTCGGATCCTTCATCAAAGAATGGATTTCGAACGTCATTTTTAAGGTAAATTTTTCAACTTGGCCTGTTGTTCGGCGGGAGCCCTGAAGATTCCGTCAGTGGTGTCCGAAAATATGCGCATTATGAAAAACGCCCTCGATCTTCATATCGGGGGCGTTTCGTGTTCTACAGAGGGTCCATTCTCCGACACGATCAATACACGATCTTGACAATGCCACCATGAAGGTATATTTTTTATACCCTGCGATTTGAATTCGACCCCAATAAAAGCCTCTCGAACTTTTCCAAGCATGGCATCGATTTCGACGTCGCACAAACCCTGTGGAACGATCCGGACCTGCTGGAGATCCCAGCAAAAACAACCGTTGAGCCAAGATATTTCGTTATTGGCAAAATCGACGGTAAGCACTGGTCCGCCGTCATTACCTATCGAGACCGGACCATTCGCCTCATCTCGGTTAGGCGCTCTCGGCCAGAGGAGATCGGACTCTATGAAAGCTAAAGATTTTGACAAAAAGTTTGATGACGACCAATCCATTATTGATGACCTCGATCTCTCCAGAGCTCGTCGTCCGGAGCATGAGCAGAGGCGGGTCAATGTTGACTTTCCTGTCTGGATGATCCACTCCCTTGACAAAGAAGCTCAGCGGCTTGGCGTTCCCCGGCAATCAATCATCAAATTGTGGATAGCAGAAAAACTTGAAAAAGTTGCCGGTTAGATCCGCCGTTTCTGCCATTGAAAACAGCTCTTTCGGAACTGTCTGAAAAATCGACCATTATAGAAAAGCCCTCGATTGCCAAATCGAGGGCTTTTCTTGTGTTATTGAGCGTGCATCCCGACAAAAGTCTGACCCTAATCGGTTATCCGCAAACGGCCAAGAGACGCAATTATTTGCTCCCGGACAAAATGATCCGTATCGAGAGCGTCGATTAGAGATTTGATTCGCTGGAGCGTTTCTTCTCGGCACCTCACTCTCCCCGAGGCATCAAGGGCATAGCGCACAGAATCGTACACATCGAGCCCCGTGATCTCATAATACTGGCCGGCGGCCAGCCATTTCAGGGAAGCAAGCGCCGCATCGAGAGAGAACTCCGGTCTCTTCTCAAGAAAGTCTCGTGCTGCGCGGTTCAGGGTTCCGATATTTACTGGCGAAGCGTAAGCGAGGGAGGTTGCAAGCTCGAAATCAGCAAGACTCTTGGCGGTTGCAAACCACTTCCCCTCGTCCCCAGGGGTGCTGGCGATCAGGTCCTGCAAAATTTGCCGGGAATCTTTTTCCGGATATTTTTTTGCCAGCACGCGAAACCGAGCCAGGTTGGTTGTGGCGGTCGTGGCTGAAAGAGCAAATTCCCGATAAGCTTCTTCGCGCTGTCCGATGTCGAGAAGAATCGTTTCGCATGCGGAAGCAATGGCGGAATATCCGTCGTTCAATCCTTGTGATGCCTCGGCATACCGGATTGCTTCTGCAATTTTCCCGGATTTTGCCAATGCCAAGACACCGTATCTGCGGTAAGACCACGTGAGGAAAGGAGCCTTGTCAACCAGTTGCAATACCTCGTCATGGCGCTGCGCCTTGAGCAGGCAGGAAAGACATGCCGGACCACCACGAAAATATCCACCATGCACCCAGGAATATTCAAGTGTCGGTCGTAATTCGTCGGCCCAGTGGGCGGCGACGGCAGGATCCACACATAACTCTCCCCATCGCTCGCTGACTTCAAAAAGGAAATCAACCCCGTCCTCTTCCATCGCTTGCCAGAGTCTTTCGAGCCATTTTGCCCGGATCTGGTTTCCGCAAGGAGCATCGATGATGAATTGCACCAACTCATGGACCGCTTTGTTGGTTGCGGTGCCCAAGGCCCCGGATGAACTGTCGATCTGCTGAAGGGCCGGCCACATGCGTTCACACAACAGGATTGCACCCTCAGCACGAAAGATAGGATCCTTGGTTTTGCGGATTTCTTTGACAGCTTCGTCAAGCCTCTTGATGGCCAGCGAGGATCCTTTCCAGCCAAAGGCGTTGATACGGAAGCGGTTGCGGAATTCCCATTTACACTGCTGCGCCATGCAAAGCTCTCCTGCTGCATTACGTTGAAACCAAGCGGGCAACGAAATTATTAAAGGTAGGCGCCCATATCCATGCGTTCATGCAGGACTCGGACAACTTCAATACCAGCGCCAACTGACTCCCGGTAAAAAATGACATGCCGGCCGGAGGGGAACTTGCGGTAACCCTCGCGGATCTCGTCACATCGCTGCCCTTGGCTCGGGTTCTCTCCCAAAGCATGAAAACAACGGTCCAGCAGGGCAAGGTACTGGCGCCGCCGCTCACGCCCCCATTGCAGTTGGGTATACCGGCCAATATCACGCAGATCCTCAAGGGCCTGTTTGGTCAGCGAGAACTTTGGCATTAGCCGGGTATTTCATCGAGTTCGCGATTCAGTTCGTCCAGGGAGTAATTGGCCGGACCACTCTGCTCCCCTTGAACCAATGCCTTACGAAGAATCCCGAGTTTCGTTTCACGCTCCTCCAGCAACCGCAATCCGGCACGAATCGCCTCACTGGCAGAGCCGTATCGACCCTCCTCGATGGCGTGTGAAATAAACTTTTCGTAGTGATCGCCTAGAGTGACACTGGTATTTTTCCCCATGATCAATCTCCCCTTTGAGTTTTCACCATTATATAATATCTGTTGGTACTTTTCGGGAATAAAAATGCCGCCGTCCCGATAAACTCCCGTTACCACTCTCACCTCTTATGGACTCTAACCCAAAGGAAAAGGAGAAAAGTCATGGGAGAGAAAGCCAAGGGAATGCGGATCGGGTACGCAAGGGTCAGTTCATCAGGGCAGAAGCTCGATGTGCAACTGGATCGCCTCGCAGATTGCGATCGGATTTTTCACGAGAAAGTCTCGGCCGCTTCGGCAAAAAACCGGCCGGAATTGCAAAAGGCCTTGGATTTCGTCAGGGTCGAAGATTTTTCATTGTTACAAAGCTTGACCGCCTAGCCAGATCGGTGGTCGATTTGGCAGGGATTGTCCAGAAACTGGAAGCCAAGAAGGTGGACCTAGTGGTATTGGATCAGGGGATCGATACCACGACCATGTATGGCCGCCTGCAATTCAACATTCTTGCCGCAATCGGCGAGTTTGAGCGGGAGTTGATCAAGGAGCGATCCATGGAGGACCGAATCAAGGCGATCGCCCGCAGGGTGAAATTTGGCGCCAAGCCGAAACTGACTGAAAGCAGGAACTTGCCGACCTGATCAGGGATTTCGAAGCGCCAGGTTGCAGGAGATGAGAGAATGTGCCTCGCCACCCCGTAATTCGCCTCAAGCAAAATCCGAAATGATTAACTGGACACTTCTCGTTGGGTGAATTGCAGGATGACCAGCCCATTGCCAAGGTGTATGGACCACCGATTATCCTTGCGCAACCCATGCGGCGTTGATAGGATTACTATTATGCCTAGCAAAAGGATGACCATGTTAAAGCGCAACCAGATCAACATCACCCTCAATGAAGCGGAGATGCACAATGTCAACGAATATTGCCGCGTCCACGGCATGACGCCGCAAAGTTTTTTCAAGGCTGGTGCGGAACGTCTCATCGACGCGGATATTCTCGAACAAAGAGCCGATCTCATGACTTTGCAGGCGATGCGAGAGGTCAGGGACGGTCTTTCCGAGCCGATCGATGATCTGCTCCAAATGATCGAGGAGGATAAAAAGATCGGCGAGGAAATGGTCAGAAGCGGTCATGTCCCGGCCAAGAAGAAGCGGTGATGGCCGTCAAGTACAAAAACATCCGCCGGGCCCCGACCTTCATCGCTGCTTTCTCCGAAGTGAGATCCCACCTCCGGGAGAAAAGCCCGGTGGCATACCTGGCGTTGCCATCCGCAATGGCGACGATCCTTGATGTCATCGAGAAGCATCCTCACGCCTGGCCAGTTAGGCGGAAAATGCTGGGAGGAGTCCAGCATGAATTTCACCTTGCCATAGTGGATCTCGCGTATAGACGTATCCACGTGCGGTACTACGTCGATGATAACGGCATCTGCTACCTTCTGACTGTCTGGATTGATGGGCAGGACGAACCGAACTACATCATCCCAAACCACTGATACGACGTCCCACAAATCACTCCTTATAACACGCGAAAAGCCCCCGATCCGGTGATCGAGGGCTTTTCCGATAATGCGCTATATTTTGAACGGTCCGAAGGGACCCTAACTGAGTCAGTGTTCAGTGCCGCTATCGCCAGAGTCATTATCTGAAAGGATTGCTTCGTAGTCCTGACCACCGTAGAAAATACCAATGATTGAGACCAGATCGGCGTCCACGTGGAAAGCGATCATTGCTCGTTTTTTGTAGTTGGTTATGCGTAGGCCTGGGCGCACATCATCTCGCATTGTGCCACGATGAGGAAACATATGCAGGTTTTCGCAGTAGCTCACGATTGCCTCGGTGTACTGTGCGGCGATTTCGGGTGCGGCCGCCTCTGCGATGTAATGGTACAGGTCGGCAAGCTGGTCCGCGGCTTCCGGAGTGAAGATGATGCGATAGCTCATCGTGTCTTGGCACGTTCAGTGGCTAAGCGAGCACGTACTTGGTCAGCAGTGACGGCGCGAGATGGGTCGGCCTTCAGTGCGTCGTAGGATGGACCGACTTGGTTATGCAGCCAGCTTTCGACGGCGCGATCACGCGCCATGAGAACCCGTAGGCCGTCCCGAATTACTTCACTCTCGCTGGCATACTCGCCAGTCCGCACCTTGGCTTTTACCATGTCCGCCATGTCGTTGGGCAGGGTAATGCTAATTTGTTTCGTAGTTCGCATGGTCGCCCCCAATTGCTTTTAGTAGGATTAAATCCTACCACACTGCGGCCCGGCAGTCCAACCATCTTTATCCTCGTCGTTCTGTATCACGACAAGCACGAAAGATTTTTGAGAATACTCCGGGCACACAAGCGATTAGCATATCCTTCCCGGCAAAACGTCTCGGATACCAGGAATTGTGGGAATGTACATCTGAGCTTCAAAATCTCATCTTTCACAATGCGAGATGATTTATTGGAAAGGGGGGCTGTTGGGTAGGCCGATGCGCCACGATACATACACCGCGTGTCCTGGGCCTCGATAGCGCTCCCAATTAGACTTCTTGCTTGGTAAGTACTTTCGGGTCGGGGGGCTTTTCTCGGTAGCAAAACCTGCAAGGGAGGATATTCTTGAAATATGGATAAAGGACAAATTCGCAAAAAAATCATTGACTGGTTTGATGGCATCAACCCATAGGAACCGACATGAAAGATCCTGTTTGCGGAATGGAAGCCTCGGCGGAAAAATCCGCCGGCAAAACGAGTTACGACGGAAAAACCTATTATTTTTGCTCGGAAAAGTGTCTGAAAAAATTCAAAGCCGACCCTGAAACCTATCTCGACAAGAAAAAGGTGGAGACGGCCTCCGACAAAGACAACCGGCGGCTCTACACCTGTCCGATGCACCCCGAGGTGGAGCAGGTCGGACCGGGTGATTGCCCTAAATGCGGCATGGATCTCGAACCGAAGGAGGTCAACGCCGAAGAGGAAGAGAGCCCCGAGCTCAAAGCCATGACCCTTCGCTTCTGGGTCTGTCTGGTGCTGACTCTGCCGATCTTTGCCATCGCCATGTCAGAACACGTTCCCGGCTTGGCGTCGCAGGATCTCCTCTCGAAAAATCTTCAGGTCTGGATTCAGCTGTTGCTGGCCACGCCGGTGGTTTTGTGGGGCGGTTACCCCTTCTTCGTGCGCGGATGGAAATCACTGGTCAACCGCAGCCTCAACATGTTCACCCTGATCGCCATCGGAACCGGCGTCGCCTACCTCTACAGTCTCGCCGCGACCTTTTTCCCCGCCCTCTTCCCCGCCTCCTTCCGTGATTCGGCAGGGAATGTCGCGGTCTACTTCGAAGCGGCGGCGGTTATCATCACCCTGGTCCTCCTCGGCCAGATGCTCGAACTACGCGCCCGCCAGCGCACCAGCGGAGCAATCAAGGCGCTGCTCGGACTGACGCCGAAAACGGCCCGCATCGTTCGGGTCGACGGCAATGAAGAGGACATCCCTCTGGATGAGGTGGAGAAAGGCGACCGCCTGCGGGTGCGCCCCGGCGAAAAAGTGCCGGTGGACGGCGTCATCGAGACGGGGTCCAGCGCCATCGACGAATCGATGGTGACCGGCGAACCGCTGCCGGTGGAGAAAAAACAAGGGGCCGACGTCACTGGCGGCACCCTGAACAAGAGCGGCACCTTCATCATGCGGGCCGAACGGGTCGGCCGCGACACCATGCTGGCGCAGATCGTCCGGATGGTCGGCGAAGCCCAGCGCAGCCGG
>Ga0265295_1008904_pt1 | contig 10984 bp, 4 predicted proteins | sample Munlansysbiofilm_FD_192503 | JGI IMG/M metagenome (GOLD analysis project Ga0265295, IMG submission 192503) | Leachate microbial communities from a municipal landfill in Southern Ontario, Canada - Methane capture system biofilm | ecosystem: Engineered > Solid waste > Landfill > Unclassified ... | reverse complement strand
CGAGAACCTTGTTACTTTTAACTTTTAACTTTTAACTTTTAACTTTTAACTTTTAACTCGTTTTCGGTTCTTCTATTGTTTCACAACTCTGATATTCACCACATTCTTCTTAGAATTCAGACGCAGATTATAAACTGCTGATTGCAGGTTATTTAGAGTTAACATGGTTTGGTATTCAGAACTATTGGCTGTGAATTTCTCATGATAAACCACTTTGCCTAATTCATTAATAATCTCCAGCGTAAAATCTCCCTCGTCAATGTTTTTAATGACAACATTGATTTCATCTTTAAACGGATTGGGATACGCTTGCATGATTGGTTCACCTTTGATATTCTTATCACAATTGAGAGCAATTGCCTTATATGTCGTAACAGTACCATCGTAATCAACTTGCAATAAGCGATAGTAATTATCTCCAGGCAACATTTTTTTATCAACAAAATGATAATCTACCAAAGTGTTAGAGTTGCCTGCTCCTTGCAATCTAGCTATTTCATAAAACCCGTTTTCAGCTTTCCGTTTTTCGAGAATGAAATAGTTGTTATTCAATTCGGAGGCAGTTTGCCAATAAATATCAGCGGAGGTTTCTAAACAGTTTGCATCAAAGGCAACAAGCTCTACAGGCAATGGAGCTGTGTGGATCGCTAATTTACTACAATTCGAGGTCGTTGAAGAAAATGTAGCGACTAATGTATGTTGCATCCCATCTGATGCTAAACCGGACAAAGAATATGCGGTGGGACTTGTAAAAGGCGGATAAAAGGTTTGACAAATCACACCCTCACATATTTTTAAATTTCCATTATTAGGAGGATCAGTAAAGTTTATATTGCCGTATACCGTATAAGTTGCCCCGTTAAATGTAGTATTGGCAGTGATACTTGTAATATTACATTGGGTAACAATATCACAATCAATTGAACCTGCTCCTGGAGCTCCAAAATTTGTTTGATTTAATGAAATAACACCTGTACAATTGTTATAGTTACCAATAATTAATATATAATAATCTCCCACAGCAACAGGATTAATATTTAATATTTCAGTGGCACTAACAGAATATGCTGCATCTACCAAATTACCAGATGGAATAGCAAGGTTGGCAACTTCGCAAGCATCGGTTTCAACATATGTACCTCCACTATTTCCACTGGTATAATAAGTATAAGAGCCGCTTCCTACAAGATCGGCAGGAACACATGCAAAGTTGTTAAAAGGGCCATAGCAAGCAAAATCCACATCTCCACAAGATGCAATTCCCATTACAATAGGACCTAAAGATTCGATTTGAAAATACCACCAACTAGGATTTCTCAAATAAGTACATTGACCTACAGGAGATGCGATAAAGGGACTATTGTTTTCTGCTCCAAAATTAATCCCAACACCACCTGCATCGGCGCAAACAGCTTGAGCATCTACACAATTATCTGATCCAACGATAGTGCTTGTACTAGGTGTTCCAACACAAATATTAAATGTCGTTGTCTGCCCTGATGTCGATGTATAAGTGTACACTCGCACATAATATGTGTCACCAATAGTCAAGCCTGCCACAGTACTCGCATCAGCATCACTGCATTTTATATTTGTAAGAGACCCACAGGTTCCACTATATACTGCATGATACATGTCGGTTGTAGAACCAGCAATATTTAATAAGCTAATTGTATGAGATGTACTAGTTGCTACAAAACTGTACCAAACATCATCGTCTGCGTATCCAGAACAGGGGTTTGCTTGAGCTGAGGCTGATGCACACAACACCGTTCCTGCTTTTACAGAAGAACAAACCACATTTGCATTTACTGTTAATGGCGTGGCATTTATACATTCGTCGTTAGCTGGAGCAGTAGTCGTATATTGTAACGATGATGAATTTGCGGTTAAGCCACTAGCGGTGCATCTTATTTCTCTCCTATAATAAAGTCCAGAAACACTTGGCATATAGGTATCTCCAGTAGCTCCCGCAATTAAAGTCCAGGGACCAGCTGCAGCCGGTGCTGAATACCACTGATAGGTAAGACCAGATGCAACGGTTGATCCTGTAACATAAATTCCACCTACATGACCACAACTCGAACTACTTGCCGCAGCCGTTCCTCCTGTTGGTGTTCCAGAACAAGGTGGCGCAAGCGTGATGTTGATGATGTAATCTTCGGTTTCTCCCCAAGTATATGTACCACAACTACTAACGGAGGATGAAGATTCAACACACACAATCCTCATACCTGTGTTTCCTGTTGCTGCTGATAGGGGGATTGTAATGTTATAGGAAGTTGTATTGGGTAAAGTTGGATTTGCATACGCAAAAACCATAAAACTTTCTCCTGCGTCGGCAAAAGAACCATTTTGATTGAAGTCGATATAAACCACAACCTGATGACCGTAGGCTGTTCCGCCAATGCTTACAGAAAATACATTAGTTGAACCTTGCATGAAAGATGGAACCGGCACCGCTGAAGATCTCCAATCGCTATACATACCAGCTGTTCCTGTTGCAGTTCCTTGTGTACCAGTCAATGAAATATTAGCCGTAGTATTATTTATTGTACCAAATGTTACTTTGGTAATATCCATATCTACTGTTGAAGTTGCTGTTGAAGTACAATAACAATATAAAAATGAATTAACAACAGTTTGTACAGAAGTAGATGTTCCCGTACCACCTGATGCAGTACAGCTTGTTATTCTACGATAATATAATGGAGTTGTTACTGTTGCAGTGTATGTTTCGCCAGTAGCTCCCGGAATTGCAGTCCATGGAGCACCGCCAGTTGGCGAAGAATACCATTGATAGGTTAAGCCCGATGCAAGTGTTGCACCAGTAACGCTTAAAACGCTAGTATATCCAGAACAACCAGATGTAGCTGTCGCATTAGCTGTTCCTCCCACAGGAGTCCCAGAACAAGGAACAAGTTGAACAACATTAAAAGTATAATCTTCCATTTCGCCCGAAAAAGCTGTTCTGCACGGATCTGAAGGTGCTAAATTTGAATAAGCAGCTTTGACCCTCATGCGAGTATTACCAGGCAATGCTGTCATTGGTACTGTAAAACTTCCAGCCGCTGTTGTTGCATAAGCGGAAGTTACAAACATGCGCTCACCTGCTTCAAATGTTCCATTTTGATTCCAATCAACCCAAATTGCAAAGCCATATGTATATGCTCCGCCATCATTACTAATGGAAAAGTTCACACTCGAATTTTGAACCTGAGTAACCACCTGTCCTGTAAACACACCATAGCCTCCTGCTGAATAACCAGTATTATTATTCGTAATATTCGTTGATCCTCCGGTTGTCGAAAAATCATCAATAAAATAAGAAGCACTACTCCCAGATGGGATGCAATAACAAGATGAAGGTGCGGCCATTGTTACCTGAAGGCTTGTAGAATAACCAATTCCCCCGCCATTTGCACAAGTTACAACACAACGATAATATGTTCCCACTGTTTGTGTGGCAGCATATGTAGAAGATGTTGCTCCTGGGATATTTGTCCATGCAGTACCATTTGGAGAAGATTGCCATTGATATGTAATACCAGATAAAAGTAATGAATTAGAAAGTGACAATGTAAAACCTACGCCAGAACATACAGGATTTGACGTTGATAATGTATTGCCTGGGGCTGGTGTGCCCGAACATGGAGTGGTAGCAACAACATTAAAAGTATAATCTTCCATCTCGCCCGAAAAAGCTGTTCTGCACGGATCTGAAGGTGCTGAATTTGAATAAGCAGCTTTGACCCTCATGCGAGTATTACCAGGCAATGCTGTCATTGGTACTGTAAAACTTCCAGCCGCTGTTGTTGCATAAGCGGAAGTTACAAACATGCGTTCGCCTGCTGCAAATGTCCCGTCTTGATTCCAATCAACCCAAATTGCACAGCCATGAGTCCCGCCTAAAAAGTCTGCTGAAAAATTGACACTCGAATTTTGTACCTGAGTAACAACCTGTCCAGTAAATACGCCATAACCACCTGCAGAATACCCAGAGCCATTATTCGTAATATTTGTAGAACCACCTGTGGTTGAAAAATTATTGATATAATAGGATGCACTACTGCCTGAAGGGGTGCAATAACAACTTGAAGGTGCAGCCATTGTTACTTGAAGGCTTGAAGAATTTGCAGTTCCCCCACCATTTGCACAAGTTACTCTACAACGATAATATGTCCCTACTGTTTGTGTGGCAGAATATGTGGAAGAAGTTGCACCCGCAATGTTTGTCCATGGGTTTCCACCGGTAGGTGAAGTTTGCCATTGATAGGTTATTCCCGAAGTTGCTGGTGGTGTGGACATTGACAAAGTAAACGCAGCTCCAGAACAAACAGGATTTGATGATGCCAAAGTAATGCCTGGGGCTGGAGTGCCAGAACAAGGAGTACCTATATAATCAAGAGAAATATCATCTATTGAAATATACCAAGGGGTAAAAGTCAAATCACCTCTAATCCCAATATAATAAGTACCCGAGGTAGCTGGAGTAAATGATCCACTAAAATATTGATAACCTCCACTAGTTAAAGCGGTAGAAGCAATAATACTATTTGTCATTCCAGCTTCAGTGTTAGTTGTTCCATAACTAGCGCGGATATTAGCTTCACTTGTCGCATCTTGTCTTGCATAAAAAGACAAAGTATAATTTACACCTCCTATAAGGCTCACTTGCTTAAACATCCAGTTAGTACTGCCATATATTAAGATAGCATTCCAAGAACCTGTTCGTGGTGTTCGATTATACGTTGTGTTTGTATTATTTGCTGTCCAGATACTAGTTGGTGCCTGTGTCCAACCAACAACAGCAGAGCCGTGAGTATTGCCAGTTTCAAAACCGTCAAAAAACACATTTTGTCCATTTATAAACACAATTGAAACTACACCAAAAACAATCAATAGTAATAATTTTTTCATATCTTGAATTGTTAAGTATTCGAACTATTTTAAACTCTCTTTTTGAATTGTAATATCCCACTTCTTTAATAAAGATTCTATCTGATCGGGATAGATTAAAGCAAGGCTATATACTTCGAAATAAGAATTCCCATTATAATTGACATCGCTTATTATACCACTTTCTTTAAACACATTAATTATATCTCTCACAAGATTGTCATCATCGTCAATATCAAGAAAAAATCTACATATATGATATTCATTAAGAAAGCCACGATCTTTAAAATCTTTTAACCCTTGATTTGCAATAGGTTTGTTAGAAGCATCAGTCGTAAAATACAAATAATACGCATCATTGATTGCTTCAACAATCATCTCTTCTGTAATATCCTTATGAGAATGAAAAAAGCATGTTACACCATCTGTAGACAATTGAAATCTCTGTATCAAAGTATTGGTCAAAACTTCTTCTTCTATGAATTGCAAGAATTCTGCATCAACAGGATAATAAGACAATTGCATATAGGTAATTCGTGTATCGTCAGGATATACCTTTGTCGCATCATGACTTACTAATTGAACTTGAGAAAAAAGAAGAAATGGTATCAAAACCATCATTAGTGTAAAAATCTTTTTCATACTCATCATATTATTATTTAACAAAAAAAACTCATATTCTCGACAAATCAATATTATTTTAATATCTAGTACCTGTTTTAAATGCTCCAAAACTCGTTATGTTTAAAACAACCAAAAAGTTATTTATAATGACAAAAAAACACAGCATACATCAGTACATACAACGAAATATCCATGCTTAGCATCATTTATTCTTGATATATATATTATTATTTACCATTATTACACCTTGCAAATATACTTTTTTTTAGTAATAAACAAAAACTTTAATAATATTTAACATAGTATATTTATGCCTTATAACAAATATTCAGCATTCAAGCGATACTCCGCTCGGGAACACTATCAGCGAGCATAAAGAATAGACGAATGTGAGGGATTATTCACCGTTGTCATTCGTCAGAAGTTATTACATGTTAATGAGATAAAAATTTTGTCAATTATCTGTATTTCAATGATTTTAAAATTTTATTTTTCCTCACAATCATATTCCCACAAAGTGACAAAATCAGTATTGAGGGTGAGAAATCAGTTTTGAGTGTGAGAAATCAGTATTGAGCAAGAGTAGAGAGCAAGAGGAAGAAAGAAAATTCGAAATACGAAAAAAACAAGCACAAAACTTTCTCCCTTCAGGGCAGGGGCAAAAGCAACTGGCCTGTGTTTTTTTTTGCCACAGCAACTTCATCACCTTCCATGCACGCGTCAGGCAGCGCGCGCGAACTGGGTTGATCTAATCTTGCTATCGATTTTCCGCAATTTATTGCCTCGGTCCTGAAGGATGTAAATTGCTGAAAACCAGAAATCTCTTTTGGATTTTGCTATGGTGTCTTCGAGAGCCTCAGACACCGGTATTGAGTGTGAGAAATCAGTTTTGAGTGTGAGAAATCAGTTTTGAGTGTGAGTAGTGAGCAAGAGGAAAAAAGAAGATTCGAAATACAAAAAAAAACAAGCACAAAATTTTCTCCCTTCAGGGCAGGGGCAAAAGCAACTGGCCTGTGTTTTTTTTTGCCACAGCAACTTCATCACCTTCCATTCACGCGTCAGGAGATGCGCGCGAACTAAGGGATAGTTTCGAGAACCTTGTTACTTTTAACTTTTAACTTTCAACTTTTAACTCGTTTTCGGTTCTTCTATTGTTTTATCAATCTAAGATTCACCAAATTTTTCCTAGAGCTGTAACGCAGATTATAAACTGCTGGTTGCAGATGATTGAGAGTAATCATGGTTCTGTATTCGGAGCTGTTTGCAGAGCATTTTTCATGATAAACCACCCTACCCAACTCATCAACTATCTCCAGTGTAAAATCTCCCTCGTCAATATCCTGAATGACAACATTGATTGCGTCTTTAAAAGGATTAGGATACACTTGCATTGTTGGTTGCCCATCAATATGACTTTCACAATTGAGAGAAATAGACTTGTAGGTTGTTGTGCCACCGTCATAATCAACTTGTTTGAGGCGATAGTAATTCACACCAGAAAACATGTTTTCGTCAACAAAATTATAATGAACTAATATATTTGAGTTTCCGGCTCCTTGCAACCTGCCAATTTCATAAAACTCACCTTCGTCCTTGCGTTTTTCAAGAATAAAATAATTATTGTTCTTTTCAGAAACGGTTTGCCAATGAATTGCTGCTTTATTTCCTAAACATTCAGCATCAAATTCAATGAGATTTACAGGAACAACAATATCACAGTTTGCTGATGCTGCACCTGTTTGACCTAAGTTAGTTTGAGTAAAAGAGATACTTCCGGCACAATGAGAATAATTGCCAATCAACACAATATAATATTGATCTACAAGTGCATCTCTGATTTGTAAATACTCCGTTTGCGATGTGCTTCCGCCAAAATCAACCAATTTACCAGACGGTTTCGCTAAAGTGCCTGCAGAACAAAATGGGATATCTGTAGTTGTTTCTTGTGGTCTGTTAGTAGGATTATATGTATCATGTAAATTTGCATATAAGCCCTCATTCATATTTTCTTTAAAATAATAACTCGTGCTCGCATTGGTTAAATCAGCGGGATCACATGTCAAATTGGCAAATGGGCCATAACAAGCAAAGTCCACATCACCACAAGAACTCGCAATTGTAATGTCAAAATCACCACCAGATGCTACTTTCATATACCACCAAGTTGGATTTTTCATAAAACCACACTGACCACTCGGTGCATTAGAAATAGAATTTGATATTTGGAAATCCACTCCAGGATTGGCATTGTTTGGACAGAAAGCCACAGCTTCATTACACAAGCTAGAACCAAGTGAAACATCTAAAACTTCACATGTTACGGTTGCTTTCCAACCAGCTGCAACAGTATTAACATCAGATGTAAATACAACTGTGAGGCTTGCACTAGTAGAGGTTATCGCAGCAGGAACAGCAGACCCGTAATATGAAACTAATAAAGCGGCACCACCAATACCAACTCCATCATAAACAGTCATTTTATCACCATCAAGAGTATTAAAATCAGTAAATGTAAGTGTCAATGGATTGCCATTACTTGAAGTAAAAGTATGTGTAAGATTTTCGCCATTTCCATAATCTCCACCTGAACCACCTGAATCATAAAAATTATAAGTTGTTCCACAATAGATGTTTGTAGTACCGTTAGACATATTAATGTCTGTGGTGGGGCAAGTTACTTTTGCACTAACGTTTGCAGTGGTATTAAATGGCACATCTGCTATTAAATAATAGGTTATACCTGCAGTTAATGTGACTAGGTGTGCTGGACTACCATCTCCGTTCCATGAGCTCCCGCCCAGATTTGTGGAAGTATTACTACAAGAAGACATTAAAAAAAATGTTCCATTCCAATTTCCTGAATTATCAGTTGTAACAAAAGAATGCAAACCACTGACAGTTGGTGTAAAACTCCACACTTTTTCCGTTCCTGGATATAACATCCCTCCCATTCCTGTATAATTGTCCCATACCCCACCTGAACTTGCCAAAGCTACATAATCAGCTTGCACTCCACAAACAAGTGGTGTTGCATTAGCACAAGGATCTAACGCACATGATAATGTGCTAAATGGACTTGAAACTTTGTATCCAGAACTTGTTGCATTACAACTCGTTTGCGCTCTAACTGCTAAATAGTATGTTGTTCCACAATCTAGATTTGCTGTGGAAGCTGATAAACTTGAAGTAGTTCCACGATCAGTATATCCAGATTCGTATGTAACCGTGTTTGCTGTTCCAACTGCCCAATAATAAGTAACCGTAGGAGAACCAGCAGTTCCAGCTGTCCAAGCCAAGCTTGCAGAAGTTAAACCTGGCGATGAAACCGAAGCAGTTGCAGGTGTACCCGGTGTTGTACATCCAGAACAAGCACTTGTGGTGAAAGTGCTTGATGTTTTATAAGCAGAACTTGTAGCATCACAACTTGTTGTAGCTTTAACAGCCATATAATATGCAGTGTTACAAGTAAGTCCAGATGCCGAAGCAGATAAACTTGTAGTTGTTCCACGGGCAGTATAACCAGATTCATACGTAACTCCACTTCCTGTTCCAACTGCCCAATAATATGTTACGGTAGCAGAACCAGCAGGAGTTCCAGCAGTCCAAGATAAATCTGCGGTTTCTTGTCCAGTTGCTGAGGCAGTAGCAGTTGCGGGAGTTGCGGGGGTGGTGCATGCAAGTGTGCCTTTTACGACAACCTCATCCAAACCAATATCATCATTCCCAAAATCTGAAGTTGCATTAAATTTTATTCTAAAGTTTGATACCTGGTATCCAGACGGGATAGCTATAGTTTTCTGATTCCAGGTCGCTTGGGTAACATAATTTCCAACAACAGAGCCCCACGTAGAACCGCCATCGTTAGAAAAATAAACATCCAACTTATCAGTGCCAGTAGGATTAATGTAGTAAAAAGTTAAAGAACAATTTGTATATGTACTTAAATCGATGTCACCAGTTGATATATACGTAGCACCCGTGGAAATATTCCAAGAGTGATACCGAGCGTAATACGACGTACTATTAGCTCCTGACATAATTGGAGAACCAGACAAATTACTCCAAGCACCTTGTACATCATTTCTGTGCCAGGCTTTGGCACTGCTTGCAGCTTCGTTGCTTGACCAGCTAGATGTAGGGATATTAACTGCATACCAAGCATTATCAAACGTTTCAGTAAAGGCAGTTGTCTGTGCATTCCCAACCCCCATTAAAACTGCACATAAAAATAAAAATGTAAATATCTTTTTCATACTCGAAAAATTAAATTTTAAAATTAAAAAACTCGAAGCGACCCCTCCCCCCAGAGGGGCCAAATGTGCTCGAGTTATGTAAATATTTTTTGAAGTCAGTTTTTGTTTGTTCAAAGTTTATTTCAATGAAATAATTTCGTTACTGTTCTCTGAAGCATTCATGCGGTCAATATGCTCCCATGCATGATCAATAACAGGGTGACTTGCATTAAGTCCGCTTGTTGTTTGAGCGTACACTGTATTTGGGTTCAGATAAAAAATAATTAAAATACAAGAAACAAAAACAAGCAATATCTGTAATTTTAATTGTGAAAATATTTGTGCTTTCATGAACGACTTTATTATTTGGGATTTATTAAAATAGTAACAATGGTTACCACAAGCAATGAGCAAATTGTAAGGAGAAGAAATGCATCTTTTATTCTAATCAATTTTTCTTTTACTGACATTTTTTTATTATTTTCCATGGAGATTTGATACAAAACTAATAAGCTTCAAATCAATAATAAAGATAATGTGACGAGTTTATCAATTCGATGATTTAAACGAACTATTTGTGACAAGAAAGCAAATGGTGTGATGAAAATGCAGTCTAAAAAAGTATAATGAACTTATTTACAGTCGTTTTCTTAAGAAGAATACAAAATCATTTTTTTCAAATGACAGTGATTTGAGAATAAAAACTATAACTTTGAAAAATAATCTATTGTTCAATATTGACATAGTAAACTAACACCAGTAAAAAATGAATCGGATATATTCTTTCTTGTTTCTTTTTTTAAGTCTCTATGCATTTTCACAAACCTTACCTCGTTCGCGCAGTGTTGATTGGACTCTTGCCGGATTGAGAGACACCACAAGCATTGGTTTTGTAGAAATAGACATGCAAGCCCAAGGAGCGATTGGGAATGGGACAACGCCTAATGACTCTATGATAGCCAGTGTGCTTTCTAATATTGCCGAGCCTGGAGTAATTCTGAATTTTCCTGCTGGCAATTTCCTGTTTAACAAAACAATCAATGTTCCAAGTAATGTTATCATCAGGGGTGAAGGACCCGCCAACACGATTTTCACGATGGATTTAGGGCACCAAGGCCATGGTTTTAGCATCAAAGGCTATCCAAACACATCTGATTTCACTATAATAACAGAATCTGCTTTCAAGGATAGTAGTTTTATAATGGTACATAACTCTAGTGTTTTTTCTG
>Ga0265295_1008903_pt1 | contig 10984 bp, 7 predicted proteins | sample Munlansysbiofilm_FD_192503 | JGI IMG/M metagenome (GOLD analysis project Ga0265295, IMG submission 192503) | Leachate microbial communities from a municipal landfill in Southern Ontario, Canada - Methane capture system biofilm | ecosystem: Engineered > Solid waste > Landfill > Unclassified ... | reverse complement strand
TTGTGGTTGGTAAAAATGGTATTCAGAAAATTAAAGACACAAAAAAAGCCGGACAAATCCGGCTTAAGAGCCACTCAGGGGACTCGAACCCCCGACCTGCTCATTACGAATGAGCTGCTCTACCAACTGAGCTAAAGTGGCACAAAAAGCCTGTACTCAGCTACAGGCATTTTGTTAAGAGTCGGGATGACAGGATTCGAACCTGCGGCCTCTTCGTCCCGAACGAAGCGCGCTACCGGGCTGCGCTACATCCCGAATGATTTTTGTTGTTCAGGGCTGCAAAAGTAGCAATTTTCATTGCTTCTTTATGTGGTAAACTTAAAAATATTTAAAGATTTCACCCTTTCGGTTGAATTGATGTGAATTTGGATGACAATTCTACACTTTAAGCAAATAAAAAAGGGCCGCAACATCATTTGTTACAGCCCTTTTATGAAGTCTCCCCGGAAGGACTCGAACCTTCGACCCAATGATTAAGAGTCATTTGCTCTACCAACTGAGCTACGGAGAGGTTTTGAGGGTGCAAATATACCATACTTTTTTTGTCGGGAAACAAAAAAGGTAAAAAAAAAGAGCCTTCTTATTCTTAGAAGGCTCTTTTAAAAATAAATCAGCTTTAAAGGTTTTTAATCTCTGCCACCAGCTTTTGAAGGCTGGCCTTGGCATCTCCAAACAACATACTGTTTTTAGGATGATAGAACAGGTTGTTTGGAATGGCTGCGTAGCCGGCTGCCATACTGCGTTTCATTACAATGACGTTTTTTGCATCCAGTACTTTAATGATGGGCATGCCATAAATCGGACTGCCGGGATCATCTTCAGCGGCAGGGTTCACCACATCGTTGGCACCAATTACCATCACCACGTCCGTATTCGGCATTTCATTATTGGCGTCATCCATTTCTACAAGTTTATCGTAGGGAACATCAGCTTCGGCCAACAAAACGTTCATGTGACCCGGCATGCGGCCGGCCACCGGATGAATGGCATATTTTACTTCCACGCCTTTAGCTGCAAGCAGCGTATCCAGCTCATGACAAAGGTGCTGAGCCTGGGCTACAGCCAATCCATAACCGGGAACGATGTACACCTTTTGTGAGTAGCTTAACAGCACGGCAGCATCGCTCAATGAAATTTCTTTCACCGTTTTGTCGCCATCTCCGGCAGCGCCGGCAGCACTTCCACCAAAGGAACCAATGATTACATTGAGCAGAGAACGGTTCATAGCCTTACACATGAGCATGGTTAAAATCATTCCGGCTGCACCAACCAGAATACCACCAAGGATCATGGCCTGATTGCCATAGATAAATCCGGCCATCGCTGCCGCGATACCAGTGAGGGCGTTCAGCAGAGAGATAACCACTGGCATGTCGGCACCACCAATAGGCATCACAAACATAACTCCATAAACCAATGATAGAACCGTGAGTGCGTAAATTGCCCACATCAGCTCAGTTGGAGGATTGGGAGAAATAATGATATAAACACTTAATGCGATGGTCAACACCATTAAAAATAGGTTGAGGTACGTCATAAAGGGCTTCATAATGTCACCCACTCTTCCGTCCAGTTTGCCCCAGGCAATCACACTTCCGCTAAAGGCAATCGCACCGATAACCAATCCGAGCACGGTAACCAGAATGGAACCGGTATCCCCGGCAATGGCATTGGGATATTCCAACAATGCGACCAACATGGAAGCTGCTCCGCCGGATGCATTGAATAATGAAACTAATTGAGGCATGGCCGTCATCTTAACCTTGCGGGCTACCATCCATCCAATGACTGAACCTATGCCAATGAAGAGTATAATTACCCACATATTCATCATCGGAATTCCACCTCCGTTGCTGTCTTTGTGAAGGAGTAAGGTAGTGATCATGGCCAGCCCCATTCCCCCGGCAGCCCATAGGTTTCCACGGCGGGCAGTGGCAGGGTGAGAGAGCAATTTCAAACCATACACAAACAAAAGTGCGGCAATCAGGTAGCTCAGTTCAAGCAGCGAATCACCCATGGTAAAATCCATTCCGTTTATTGTTCCTAAAATTTTATCCATAACGGCTTACTTTTTTTTCTTTTTAAACATTTCGAGCATCCTGTCGGTAACGGCAAATCCACCAACCACGTTTAATGTGCCAAAAATCAGGGCTAAAATTCCCAACACAAGGTTTACAGAAAAGCTGGTCAGGTCGGCATGGCCTACCAGGATGATTCCGCCTATGATAATTACACCGCTAATTGCGTTTGCACCCGACATAAGCGGGGTATGTAGTACAGCCGGTACATGAGATATTACTTCTATTCCCAGAAAAATGGAAAGGGCGATGATAAATATCTCTTCTTTGTATTCAAAGAATAATGTCAATGCTTGTTCCATATCTTTAGATTTTTTCGATGATTGATTTCACTCTTTCATTATAGACTTCACCTTTATGAGTGATGCAGGTCCCTTTCACGATATCGTCCTCGAAATTCAGGTTCAGTTCGCCTTCCTTACCGATGATGAGTTTCATGAAGTTGAGTACGTTCTTACCAAACATCCGGCTGGCATCCAGAGGCTTTTGTGCAGGGTAATTAGATTGACCGATAATGGTAACACCCTGATGCACAATCGTTTGGTTGTCTTTGGTCAGTTCACAGTTGCCACCGCTTGAGGCAGCCAGGTCGATGATGACCGAGCCTCGCTTCATGGCTTCCACTGCGTGTGTTGGCAGCAGGAGAGGAGCCTTTTTCCCCGGGATTTGAGCTGTGCAAATCACCACGTTGGCTTTTGCTGCGTGATCATTGATGGCTTGCTGTTGCTTCTTTTTGAATTCTTCGGTCTGTTCCACGGCATATCCGCCTGCAGCTTTGTCTTCGGTGGCACCTTCTACTTCAACGAATTTTCCACCCAGACTCATTACTTCTTCTTTAACGGCTGAACGTACATCAAAAACCTGTACCTGTGCACCTAGTTTTCTGGAAGTGGCAATGGCTTGCAAACCGGCCACTCCGGCTCCCAATATCAATACATTGGCCGGACGAATGGTGCCGGCAGCAGTCATAAACATGGGGAAGAAAGTAGGCAGCTTCACTGCTGCTTCCAGTACGGCCATATAACCGGAAACGGTAGCCATAGACGAAAGAATATCCATAGCTTGTGCCCGCGAGGTACGTGGAATCAGGTCAAGACTGAAGGTGGTAAGGCCCTGGGCAAGGAAAGTCTTTACCAGCCCGGTTTCCCAAAGCGGATTAAACGCGCTGATCCAGACTTGTGAATTCCTGATTTTTGCAATATCCGCTTCAGCAGGTGGCTGAATTTGCAGCAATACTTCTGCCTGGTCAAATACTTCCGGTCGTGAAACTATTTTGGCCCCAACGGCCTGATATTCTTTGTCTTCCGCAAATGCGGATGCCCCAGCGCCCTTTTCCACCAATACTTCTACCTTTAGGTCGATAAAAGCTTTTACGGTTTCAGGGAGCAATGCCACACGGGTTTCTGTACCGTGTTCCTTTAGTAAACCTAAAATCATATATTCCTGATTGATTTTGAAGTGAATTTTGGGTGCAAAGCTAATCAAAAAAAATTCTCCCCAATTATTCCCCCTTTTGCACAATTCATTTTTTTGAAAAATTATTGAACTGAGAAATGCGTCCGCTGCTGTTTGGCTCAAATCCCAAAATAAAGTCCTATTTTTGCCTGAAATGTGCTTACATGAAATCATCAAAACATAATTCCGGAGAGCGCCCTGAAAAGTCGGCCCTGAAGGTGCAGGGGGGCGTTGAACAACCTTCTTCACTTAATCCACACGCTGTTAAACGTTTTAAAGGGATGCGAACCGCATTGCTCAGTGTGGACGAATATCTGGCGGGAATCCGTGCTTTGGATATTACCATACTTAGCAAAGCCATAACACTGGTTGAGAGTGCTTTACCAGAACATCAGGCCATTGCACGGCAGTTGATACAGGCTTGCCTTCCTTTTGCCGGAAATTCTGTGCGCATCGGCATTACGGGCGTACCCGGAGCCGGTAAAAGTACCTTTATTGAAGCCTTTGGGATGCATCTACTGGGTAAAGGCCGGCGACTGGCCGTGCTGGCGATTGATCCGAGCAGCAGCCGTTCCAAAGGCAGTATTCTGGGTGATAAAACCCGTATGGAAGAACTTTCGGCTCAGGCAGATGCCTATATCCGGCCTTCTCCTTCGGCTGGAAGCCTGGGCGGAGTAGCACGTAAAACCCGTGAAATCATTATTTTATGCGAAGCAGCGGGGTTTGATACCATCTTCGTGGAAACAGTGGGTGTTGGGCAATCCGAAACAGCCGTTCATTCTATGGTTGACTTTTTCCTTTTATTGATGATCTCTGGAGCCGGTGATGAATTGCAGGGCATCAAACGGGGCATTATGGAAATGGCCGATGCTATTGCCGTAAATAAGGCGGATGGCGATAATAAAACAAAAGCACAGATTGCACAGATGCAAATTAAAAATGCACTTCACCTCTTTCCACCCACTGAATCAGGTTGGGTACCTGAAGTGAATACTTGCTCTGCACTTACGCATGATGGGATTGCCGATATTTGGGAAATGACTGAAAGATACTTTGCTTTTGTTAAAGAAAACAACTATTTCGGCCACAAAAGGCAACAGCAAGCCTGGCAGATTATGCTTGATTATGTTGATGGCCGGCTGCATGAGCGGTTTTATAACCATCCGGTAATCAAGCGTGAGCTGGTAAGCTACAAACACAAGATACAAGAGGGGGCAATCAGCCCCTATCAGGCAGGAGCCGATCTACTCGATGTGTTTGATACCACTGATTAAAAGCCTTTACAGCTTTTATAGAAAATCATCATAATAGGTGGCCAGCTTGCGATAAAGATGTACACGGTCAAGGCCCCTTACGTTATGCTCGTGGGTAGGGTAAACAAAATAATCCAATTGCTTTTTGTTTTCTATGCATTTGTTCAGGAATTCGAGGCTGTTTTGCCAAACCACCGTGTTGTCCTGTGCCCCGTGAATGATAAGTAGCTTCCCTTCCAGCCCGTCCGTTGCATTGAGCAGGGAAGCGTTTTTGTAACCTTCGGGGTTTTGCTCCGGCGTATCCATGTAACGCTCACCATACATCACTTCATAAAATTTCCAGTCAGTAACCGGACCACCTGCAGTAGCTACTTTAAAGAGCCCCGGATTTTTCAGTTTCAGGGTAAGCGTCATAAATCCGCCATAACTCCATCCATCCACTGCCAGCCGCGAAGTATCCACCCAATTGAGCGATTTAAGATAATTGACACCAGTTAATTGATCAGCCATCTCCTGAACCCCGAGATTCCGATGAATCACACTCTCAAATTCAAAGCCACGGTTGGATGTACCATGATTGTCAAGGGTAAATACAGCATATCCTTTTTGCGCAAGATAATGCATAAAAAGTCCGGCCCCGTTCAGCCAGTCTCCTGAAACAAGCTGGGAATGGGGTCCACCATAAACATAAATTATTACAGGATATTTTTTCTTTGCATCAAAATCCACAGGTTTTATCAGCCGGCAATAGAGATCATCGCCGAGATCCGATTTAAGCGTAAGGATGGAGGTTTCACCCAGGGCATAGTCCTTCAAAGGATTTATGTCCTTATTTAAGGTGAGCATTGAATATCCTTTCGTGTCCAGAATATCTGTTTGTGTGGCGATTTGGGGATTACTGAATGTAGTAGCAATGAATTTCCCATTACCGCTGATGGTGGCTTGGTGTGAGCCGGATGTTTTGCTCAGCTTCTGGCTTTTACCCGATTTAATATCCAGGTAATAAAGCTGCTTCTCAAGCGGATTTGTCGCCGTAGAAGTATAAAATATTCCCTTGTTGTCTTTACTGAATCCTTCCAGTGAAGTGACTACCCAGTTGCCGGAAGTAAGTTGCTTTTCCAGCGTGCCATCTTCCATATAAAGGTATAGATGGTTGAAGCCATCGCGCTGACTCTGCCAGACGAAATGTGTAGCATCACCGGGCAGGAATTCCAGGGGGTGCTGAGGCTCAACATATCGGGGGTTCTTTTCTTCAAAAAGGGTTTTTACAAATTTACCGGTTGCTGCATCGTATTTGTTGAGCAACAGGTGATTCTGATCGCGGTTTAACTCAGCGATAAAAACTGACTTTTCATCAGGGCTCCAGGCTATGTTGGTAAGATAGTGATCGGCCGGCCCGGTAGTCTGCATAAATACGACTTCTCCATTCGCCGGATTAAATACGCCCAGGGTAACATGGTGGCTGGTCATGCCTGCCATAGGATATCTGAAATTGTTTACCTCGGCTATGCGTCCGGTGATATCTACCAGAGGATATTCGGCTACCATGGTTTCATCCATACGGTAAAACGCCAGTAAATTGCCTTTGGGTGACCAAAATATACCTTTATTAATGCCAAATTCATTGCGATGAACCGATTGACCGCTTACGATGCCTTTATTTTCGTCACTGCTTACCGCTTTTTGAATTTTACCATCATTCACATACAGGTTATTGTCGATGGTATAGGCAATAAACCGGGTCTCTGGGGAATATTCTATATTCTCAGCCTTTTCGGGAAGGGTAAAGGTTTTGGTTGCCTGCCCGGAGGTCATGTTATATACATAATAATCGGTCCCGATGTTAAAGCGCAATGACTGTGCATCGTCCCAAAGGATAAAAGGAAGTCGTTTCAGCTCTTTTTCAGGCTTTAGTATTGAATTCAGGGTGGCCGCTTTCAGTAAAGTATCGGGTTTCCTTCCTGAAACATACTGGCCCACCAGGGCAGTGGCTGTCTGCCACGTAATCATATCAGTGTCGCCTCTCCATTGCAGGTTCCATAAACCTGAAGGATAAAGATTGCGATTGCCGGCGATCTCTTCCAGCTCAAACGTTTTATGCTGAGCCAGAATAGGTCCTGCCATCAGCACAGCAATGAGGATAGTGGTGAATTTACGCATATTATAAGTTGCTTTTAAAGTTGAACATTCAGCATTCACTAAGGGCCTGAGTAATTGATTTGATTACACCCGGATCCTTTTCCACGGCATTGCCTACCACGATTACGTCGGCTCCTGCGCTTGCACTTTCCGCCGCTTTTTCAGGGGTGCGAATCCCGCCGCCAACAATGAGGGGGATACCAATGCTTTGCTTTACATGAGAAATCATACTTACCGAAATGGGATTGATGGCACCACTGCCGGCATCCATATAAATGAGCCTGAGCCCCAGCATTTCACCGGCCATGGCGGTACACATTGCAATGTCATCTTTATCGGCAGGAATAGGATCGGAATTGCTCATATAGGATACTGCAGTTGGCCGACCGCTCTCAATGAGCATATACCCGGTAGGAATTACCTGTAAGTTGCTTAATTTGAGGTAAGGTGCCGAAACCACATGCCGGCCTATCAGCATTTCAGCATTGCGCCCCGAGATAAGCGATAGAAAAAGGATTGCATCCGCTTTCCAGCTCATTTGTAATGTATTGCCCGGAAATAAAATGGTAGGTAGCCCTGTAACCTGCTTAAGTAATTTAATGCAGTCATCCAATTGGTTGTTAATCAGCAGGCTGCCTCCCACAAAGAAGTAATCTACTCCGCTTAAAGCAGCCATTTCAGCCATTTTACCCAATGATTTCAGATCGGCTTTATCGGGATCAACCAGTATGGCGAGTTGCTTTTTGCCTGCTACCATCCGTTGACTAATTGTATCGTATATCTGCATGTCGAAAGATTTACATTCAGCTTGCAATGATACAGAAATCTGTAATAGCTTGTATCGCCTGTTCTCTGAATATTAGCGCTTTTTGTAAACCATAAGCAGAATTGTTTGTTTAGATTAATCTTTAACGCCAGAATTTACGGGTATTTTCCATATCTTTGCTGGCTCAAAATCAAATAACTTATAACAAATGAAAAGCACTGTGACTGAATTACTTCCTTATAAAATTAAAGACATTACGCTTGCCGGCTTTGGTCGGAAAGAGATTGAAATTGCTGAAAAAGAGATGCCTGGTCTAATGGCCATCAGACGGAAACATGCCAACGAAAAACCTTTAAAAGGTGCACGGATAACAGGCTCTTTACACATGACCATTCAAACGGCCGTACTTATTGAAACACTTACGGCATTGGGCGCAGAGGTAAGATGGGCAAGCTGCAATATATTTTCCACCCAGGATCATGCCGCTGCGGCCATAGCTGCTGCAGGTATTCCTGTGTTTGCCTGGAAAGGCGAAACGCTTGAAGAATACTGGTGGTGTACACGTCAGGCATTGTCTTTCCCTGATGGGAATGGTCCCCACCTTATCGTTGACGATGGGGGAGATGCTACCCTGATGGTTCACAAAGGATTTGCCCTGGAAAAAAATCCGGACCTGCTAAATGTAAAGCTTAACAATACGGAAGAGAAGGCATTGCTTAAGATACTCAGCGAAGCCTATATTGAAGATAAACAGCAATGGCATCGCGCTGTAAAGGATCTTAGAGGTGCTTCTGAAGAAACCACTACCGGGGTGCACCGGCTGTATCAGATGATGCAGGCCGGAGAGTTGCTATTTCCCGCTATTAATGTGAACGATTCGGTTACCAAATCAAAATTTGATAACCTGTATGGCTGTCATGAATCACTGGCCGATGGCATCAAGCGTGCCACCGATGTGATGATTGCCGGAAAAGTGGCAGTTATTCTTGGATTTGGCGATGTTGGAAAGGGATGTGCCCGTTCATTGCGCTCCTATGGTGCACGGGTAATCGTTACCGAGATAGATCCGATTTGTGCATTGCAGGCTGCCATGGAAGGTTTTGAAGTTTCTACCATTGAAGAAGCCCTCAAAGAAGGCAATATTTATGTTACCGCCACCGGTAATCGCGACGTGATTACTCTGGATCATATGCGTATGATGAAAGATCAAAGCATTGTTTGTAATATTGGTCACTTTGACAATGAAATTCAGGTTGAGCCCCTGTTTAATGCAAGCGGCGTGGAGCATACCAACATTAAACCTCAGGTTGATAAATTTACTTTTGAAAAAGGTAACGCAATCTTCCTGCTTGCCGAAGGCCGCCTGGTGAATTTGGGTTGTGCCACGGGACATCCCTCCTTTGTAATGAGTAACTCATTCTCAAATCAGGTATTGGCGCAGCTTGATTTGTGGCAACATGATTATGAGATAGATGTTTACCGTTTATCCAAACAACTGGATGAAGAAGTTGCCCGACTGCACCTCGGGCAAATTGGAGTAAAGCTTACCAAACTAACTCCTGAGCAGGCTGCATACATTGGAGTACCTGTTGAAGGGCCATACAAACCCGACCATTACCGGTATTAAAAGCGCCTGGTTAGAAAGCACCCAAAAGGGGCGGGTACGATAATTAAATCGTCACCCGCCCTCTTTGTTTCTGCTGATTTTTATTGACCGCAGGGCTGATTTTTCATCGGCATATCAAGAAATTACCCCAAGTCCTTGTAATCTGAAAATTCTTTCTAATTTTACCCGAAAATCATTTTAATTGTTTCTTATGATACTTCGATTTACAGTCGCTTTCTGCTTTGTGGCTTTTCAATTTGTTTCTATTGCCCAGGTACAGCCGGGCGATCCCTGGTTTGGCGAAAGCTGCACCAGCATTATGGTGGGTAAAAATGCTTCCACCGACGGTTCGGTAATGACCGCTCACACCTGCGATGGCAACTACCGCACCTGGGTTAGAATGGAGCCGGCTGCTGATCATGCCGATACCGCCATGCACATCGTTTACAAAGGCACCCTGCATACCGAAACACCCGACGATATGCGTAAACTAAAGGTCGCCGGTCGCATTCCTCAGGCAAAGCACACTTACGCTTATCTCAATACCGGCTATCCGTCGCTCAACGAAAAACAGTTGGGCATGGGCGAAGCCACTTTTGTAGGTGCCGATACGCTGGTAAATAAAAACGGTATGTTTCTTATTGAGGAACTGCAACGTGTGGCTTTACAGCGTTGCGACAATGCCCGTGACGCCATCCGACTGATCGGAAAACTGATAAAGGAATACGGATATGGCGATTATGGCGAATCTATCACCATTGCCGATCCAAAAGAAGTATGGCAGATGGAAATTATTGGTGAAGGGCCGAAAAAGATTGGCGGCGTTTGGGCTGCACAGCGCATCCCCGATGATCATGTTGGGATTCAGGCAAATATAATGCGTATTGGAGTCATTGACCTGAAAAATCCCGATTATTTTATGGCCAGCGATAATTACAAGGACGTGGCGCTCGATTTGGGACTATGGGACGGAAAAGAGCCTTTCAAATTCTGGAAAGCCTATAGCGATGTGGAAAAACCATACAAAATCCGTGAGTTTTTTGTGCTAAGTACGCTGGCGCCTTCGCTGGGCCTTAACATGGATATGGAAGAACTGCCCTTTTCGGTGAAGCCTGAAAAGAAAATCAGCGTGGAAAAGTTGGCTGAATTGTATCGCGAAACCTATGAAGGCAGCCCTTACGATATGACGCAACACATTAAAATGGTAAAGAAACGCTACGATGACAACAGCAAGGAAATTGGACAGGATACGATAACTAGTCCGGTAGCCAATCCATGGTTGAGTACCGATATGCGCAACACCCTGAATTACCTGGCTCCCGGAACAGTGGAGTTTCAGCGTACGGTTTCGGTTTCATGGTGTTCCTATTCACACATCACACAACTGCGCGGTTGGTTGCCCGATGCCATTGGTGCAGTTTCCTGGTTCTCGTTTGATAACCCCGGCGAAAGCCCGCGCATTCCGGTTTATGCCGGAGTCAACGAGTTGCCGGCAAAATGGGAAGTCTGCGGACAGCACAATTACCGTGAAGATGCCGCATTGTGGGGCTACCGCAGAGCAAACAAACTGGCCACCGTTTCCTGGGGCCGAACCAGAGGAACTATCCTTGAAAATGTGCTGAGCTTTGAAGAAAAGGCCCGCCTCGAAATGCCTGCACTTGAGCTAAAAGCCAAACAACTCATCGCT
>Ga0265295_1008902_pt1 | contig 10985 bp, 7 predicted proteins | sample Munlansysbiofilm_FD_192503 | JGI IMG/M metagenome (GOLD analysis project Ga0265295, IMG submission 192503) | Leachate microbial communities from a municipal landfill in Southern Ontario, Canada - Methane capture system biofilm | ecosystem: Engineered > Solid waste > Landfill > Unclassified ... | reverse complement strand
CATAGTAAAGAGATTTTATCCCGAATGGGAAAGGATTCCAAGTTGATAGTCTTTGACAGGGATCCAGATGCGATAGCTAATGTTCCTGATGACAAACGCATCAAATTTGTGAATAACAATTTCAGGTTCGTACATAATCACCTGGTATATCTTGGTTTTGAGAAAGTGGACGGGATTCTTGCAGATTTAGGCGTCTCTTCACATCAGTTTGACACAGAGGAGAGGGGTTTTTCATTCCGATTTCACTCAAGGCTGGATATGAGAATGAATCCGCTTACAAATGAGGGAGCAGATGGAATTATCGCAAACAAATCTGAGAGTGAACTGGAACATATGTTCAGATTGTACGGAGAGGTAGAGAACAGTAGACGTGTAGCTAAACTAATCTGCCAGGAGAGAGAGAGGGAGCCAATAGAGACAACGACCAGACTTAACCATATTCTAGAGTCCGTTACACCCAAAATTGGCGGTCACAAATACCTTGCAAAAATATACCAGGCGCTAAGAATAGAGGTTAATGGAGAGATGAGATCACTTGAAGGTTTTCTAAATGGCTCTCTAAGAGCTCTAAAACCGGGTGGAAGACTTGTTGTAATAACCTACCACTCCCTTGAAGACAGGATGGTAAAAAATTTTATGAAGTCCGGTAACATATCAGGTGATATAAAAAAGGATTTTTACGGTAACAGGATATCACCCCTATCTGTTGTGCTAAGAAAACCTCTTGTGCCGGATGAAGAGGAGATTTCAAGGAATACTAGGGCGAGAAGCGCAAAATTAAGAGTTGCGGAAAAAACGGAAGTGTAGTAATGGCTAAAAGAAAATGGGTATCTGAAATAATGGGTGGACAGATTCTTATCCACAGCGGAATCCTTCAGCAGATGGGTTTTGTACTATACCTGTTTGTTTTGGTGATATTTTACATCTCGCTCAATTTCACAATTGAGAGCAAACTTATAAATGAAAGGCATAACCAGAGAGAGTTAAAGAATTTAAAGGCAGATTATACAGGAAAAAGGGCACGTCTTCTCTATAAAAGCAAACGTGCAGAAATAGAGAAGATGCTTATTGAGTATGGATCGGACCTAAAATCACCGGCAGATCCGCCTGCCTATATCAAACTTGACTGACAATGAAAGACATAATATCAAGAGTTGGTATAATATATTTTTTTATGGTGCTTTCTGCCTTGTTAGTAACCGGGCGAATAGTACATCTTCAGTTTTTTGCAGAACTGCCCGTTAGTTCAGAAGAGATCTCTTTTAGAACAGAGGAGATTGAGTCTGTAAGAGGTAGCATTCTATCCAACGACGGTCGCTCTCTTGCAAGCTCTGTACCTTATTACCAGATTAGGATGGACTGCGTTTTTCCTGAAGATACCCTTTTTAACAACAATATAGACTCACTTGCTCACTCTCTTTCAGGCTTCTTTAAGGATAAAAGCGCAATTCATTATAAGAGTGAACTTATTGCTGCAAGAAAGAAAGGCAATAGATATAAAGCAATTGGAAACAGACTGGTAGACTACTCGGAGCTTATGGAGTTAAAGAGATTCCCGCTCTTTAGAGAGAGAGGAAACAGAGGGGGCTTTATAAGCGAACAGAAGAACAGAAGAAACAATCCTTACGGCAGACTAGCATACAGAACTATCGGCTTTATAAACTCAAATGGAGTAGGTGTTGGCATTGAGGGGAGTTACGATTACTATCTGAAAGGAATTCCGGGAAAACAGACAGTTCAAAGACTGCTTGGCGGAGAGTGGATGCCTGTGAATGAAGAGGAGACTATTATGCCAATGGATGGAATGGATGTGGAGACAACAATAGATATTGATATACAGGAGGCAGCTGAAAATGCACTAAGAAATCAGCTATCACTTTCAGATGTCTTTGAAGGAGCAACCGCTATTGTTATGGAGGTTGAAACCGGAGCTATTAGGGCTATCACAAATATGAAAAAGATGAGCAACGGTGAGTTTGACGAATCTTTTAACTACGCAATAAGCCAAGCTACAGAGCCTGGTTCAACATTTAAACTGGCAACATTGGTTGCGCTAATTGAGGATGGATATGTTACACTTGAGACTCCTATAGATGCGGGGAATGGTAAATGGAAATACAGCACAAAAGAGTTTACCGATGTTACCAGAGGGGGTTACGGATTAATTGATGTTAGAAAGGCATTTGAAAAGTCCTCAAATGTTGCATTTGCAAAGCTTGCTGTTGAGTACTATGCTAACAATGAGAAAAAGTATATTGACAGGCTTCATAATATGAAAATTGGGGAGAAGTTTAACCTTGACATTATGGGAGAGGGGCGATCTGTAATTCACACTCCTGGAGATGCTATGTGGAATAAGCTTACACTCCCGATGATGGCAATGGGCTACGCATCACTTCTTACACCTCTTCATACCTTGGCATTTTATAATGCAATTGCAAATGGTGGCAAAATGATGAAACCATATTTTGTTGAGAGTTTACAAAGACACGGGGTAATTGAAAAGAAATTTGAACCTCAGGAGATGAGTGGAGCAATCTGCTCAAAATCTACAATTAAGATGGTACACGAAGCTTTGAGAGGAGTTGTTGAGCACGGAACTGCAAAAGCACTGGACGATCCTAGATATAAAATTTCCGGCAAAACCGGAACTGCACAGATTGCATTTGACGGAAGATATAGAGATGCACAAGGTTACAGAAAACATCAAGCCTCTTTTGCGGGCTTTTTTCCAAGTGACAACCCAAAATATACAGCCATTGTTGTTTTGTACACAAACAAAACAAGAGCAAATTTCTATGGAGGCTCTTGGGCAGCACCTGTATTTAAACTAATCTCAGACCGAATTTATGCAAACAATCCTCAATGGAGTAATCCTGTAGATGGCAAGGGAAAAGTAACTACATCCAAACCATTGATTTTGTCAGGTAAGAGAGAGGAGACAGAGAAACTCATCTCATTTCTACCCGCTGTTAAGACAGAAGGAAAAGCCAGAGGAGAGTGGTTATCTGTCTCAAAAGATTCGCTCAACAGATTGGTTATCAAGGATTATATTGCTATTGCAGATAGCGTTCCAAATGTTGTAAATATGGGGCTAAGAGATGCATTGTACATTCTAGAAAACAGAGGCTATAGGGTAAGGTTCTCCGGTAAAGGGAGAATTATTTCTCAAAACCCTGTAGCAGGAAGTGCTTTGCAAAAGAATGGTATAATTGAAATTCAACTTTCAGAAGAGTATGAGACTGAATAAAATAATTGAAGGCATAGTTGTAGAAGAGGTTTTAGGAACCTCTTCTGAGAGTGTGGATATAAGTGGCATCTGCTTTGACTCCAGATGTTGCAGCAAAGGAAATCTGTTTGTTGCACAGAAGGGAGTCGCTTCGGATGGACATAAATATATTGAGATGGCGATTCAGAATGGTGCATCTGCAGTACTCTGCGAAGAGCTACCGGAAAAAAGATTGGATGCTACTATTATAAAAATTGGGGATACCCATTCAGCACTTGGTTTAGCCTCTTCAAATTTTTACGGAAAGCCATCTGACAAGATAAAAGTTGTAGGCATAACCGGAACTAATGGAAAGACAACAACAGCAACTCTTTTATATAGATTGTTTACAGGCTTAGGATACAAATGCGGACTCCTCTCAACAATTGCCAACTATATTGTTAATAAGGAGGTGAGTGCAACACATACCACTCCGGATCCTGTACAGATGAACAGATTAATGTCTGAAATGGTTGAAGCTGGTTGTGAGTACTGTTTTATGGAGGTTAGCTCCCACTCAATTGATCAGAAACGAACATCAGGCGTGAAATTTACAGGTGGTTTATTTTCAAATATAACTCACGATCACCTTGACTACCATAAAACATTTGCAGAGTACATAAGAGTTAAGAAGAGCTTTTTTGATCAACTGCCCGCTGATGCTTTTGCTCTTACAAATATTGACGACAGAAATGGTATGGTAATGCTACAAAACTGCGTGGCATTAAAACAGAGATACTCTTGCCAGTCTCCGGCAGAATTCAATTGTAGAATTGTAGAAAAGAGCCTGGACGGAATGCTTCTTAATATTGGAGGGAAAGAGCTATGGACAAGGTTTATTGGAGCTCACAACGCCTACAATCTTCTATCCGTCTTCGCTACTGCCAAATTGCTTGGAGCAAATGAAGAGGAGATCCTTATAGAATTAAGCAAACTCTCTACCGTAGCAGGCAGGCTTGAGTATGTCAAAGGTGGAAGCGATATAACTGCAGTTGTAGATTATGCACATACTCCAGATGCACTAGAAAATGTTCTAAAGACTTTAAAGGATAGTGCAAATGGAAAAGATATTGTCACTGTATTTGGATGCGGAGGCAATAGAGACAAGACCAAAAGACCTGAGATGGCGGAAGTATCTACAAAATATTCAGACAGAATAATAGTTACATCAGATAATCCAAGATTTGAGGAGCCGGAAGAGATAATTGAGGATATTAAAAAGGGATTTTCTCCAAAAGATTTGGCAAAAACTCTCTTTATTACAGATAGAAGAGAGGCGATAAGAGCTGCAATTATGATGGCCTCACCCGGAAGCATTGTACTCGTTGCCGGTAAAGGACACGAAAATTATCAGGAGATAAAGGGTGTTAAACACCATTTTGATGATAAAGAAGAGATTACAAAAATATTGAGATTAAAGGACTAAGATATGTTATATAATTTGTTTGACTACCTGCAAGGATCAATTGACTTTCCCGGCTTAGGACTATTCAGATATATATCGTTTAGAGCGATATCTGCTGTAATATTATCAATGTTAATTGCTCTTTTTGTAGGCAAGCAAATTATCAATAAGCTTGCTGTCAAGCAAATAGGAGAAAGCATAAGAGATCTTGGACTTGAAGGACAAATGCAAAAACGTGGCACACCTACTATGGGAGGGCTAATAATTCTTATCTCACTTCTAATACCGGCAATTCTTTTAGGCGACCTTACAAATATATATGTGCAATTGATGATACTAGCCGCAGTATGGTTGGGTTTCATAGGCTTTCTTGATGACTACATTAAGGTCTTTAAGAAAAACAAGGAGGGGCTTCAAGGCAAATTCAAGATTTTTGGACAAGTTGGGCTTGGATTAATAGTTGGGGTAAGTCTCTATTTAAGTGATCAAGCTATAGTTAGAGTACCATCAAACGATAGTGTCAGGGAGGCCCACGCAGAAGTTATTACTCAAGAAGGGTTTAGTGATAAAGTTGGATATTTTACAGATGAGAAGAGTACAAAAACCACAATTCCATTTGTTAAGGATAACGAATTTGATTATGCCTGGTTATCACCTGTAGGCGGAGAGGCTGGACAGAAAATTGGATGGATAATTTATGTACTAATAGTAATATTTATTGTTACCGCAGTCTCAAACGGGACAAATCTTACTGATGGAATGGATGGTCTTGCTACCGGAATATCTGCAATTGTAGGAGTCACTCTGGCAATTCTCGCATATCTTTCCGGTAACGTAATCTACGCCAACTATCTTAACATAATGTATATTCCTAATACAGGAGAGCTTGTAGTGGTTCTTGCCGCATTTATTGGCGCATTAGTTGGCTTCCTATGGTACAATTCATACCCTGCACAAGTTTTTATGGGTGATACCGGATCACTGGCTATTGGGGGAATTATTGCTGTTGCAGCCATTATGATAAGAAAGGAGTTACTGATTCCGGTTTTATGCGGAATCTTCTTTGTAGAGAGTCTCTCTGTAATTATTCAAAGGCTCTACTTTAAATATACTCGCAAAAAATATGGTGAAGGTGTAAGGATCTTTAAGATGGCTCCTCTCCATCACCATTTTCAAAAAGAGGGAATTCCGGCCCTTATACAAAAGCCCAAAAGGGCTCTCCCGGAGGCCAAGATTGTTGCTAGATTTTGGATAATAGCAATAATCCTTGCAGTAGTATCAATAATAACCTTGAAAATTAGATAGATATGTCAAAAGTAGTAGTTTTAGGGGGTGGCGAAAGCGGGGTTGGAGCGGCAGTCCTTGCAATAGTTAAAGGACACGAAACATTCCTTTCTGATTGCAATATGCTTCAGGACGACGCCAAAGCTATGCTAGAAAGATTTAACATACCATACGAAGAGGGTGGTCATACAAGAGAGAGGATTCTTGATGCAGACGAGGTTGTTAAAAGTCCCGGCATCCCGGATAGCGTTCCAATAATGGATGATATCTTTTCTCAAGGTATACCTGTAATTTCTGAAATTGAATTTGCAGGAAGATATGATGAATCAAAAAAGATTTGCATAACAGGTTCCAACGGAAAAACAACAACAACTTCAATTATCTATTTTTTGATGAAAAATGCAGGCCTCAATGTAGGACTTGCGGGTAATATTGGTCAAAGTTATGCTTTTCAGGTTGCAACTAAAAACCACGACTACTATGTTCTAGAGCTAAGTAGCTTCCAACTTGAAGGAATGTATGAATTCAAGGCAGACATTGCTGTTCTACTCAATATCACCCCAGACCATCTGGATAGATATGACAACAATATGGAGAACTACATCAAGGCAAAATTTAGAATTACAAGAAATATGTCATCTGAGGATTGCTTTATATTCTGTGCCGATGATGAAATTAGCATATCTCACCTTAACAAAATTGTTCTTCAGGCAAAACAACTCCCATTCAGCCAAACCAGAGAGGTTGAGGAGGGAGCATATGTAATGGATGAACAGATGCACGTAGTATATAATAGTGAAGACTACAAGATGTTTGTAAACGAACTCTCTTTGCAGGGTAAGCACAATATATACAACTCAATGGCCGCCGCAATAACCGGTAAAGTTCTCCATATAAGCAATAATGTATTAAGAGAGAGTCTCTCAAGTTTCAAAGGGGTTGAACATAGACTTGAAAATGTACTTAAAGTTAAAAATGTACTCTACATAAATGACTCTAAAGCAACTAATGTAAACTCCACCTGGTATGCACTTGAAAGTATGAAAGGAGATGTCGTTTGGATTGCAGGTGGAAAGGATAAAGGCAATGATTATACTCCTCTATACGAATTGGTTAAAGAGAAAGTAAGGGTACTTATTTGCTTGGGCATAAATAACACAAGGCTCCACGAAGAGTTTGGAGGTATGGTTGACGAAATATATGATGCAGGGTCAGCAAAAGAGGCTGTTGAAACGGCATACAGAGTAGCAAAATCTGGCGAGACTGTCCTTCTCTCTCCAGCTTGTGCGAGTTTTGATCTTTTCAGAAACTATGAAGACAGAGGTAAACAATTCAAAGAGGCAGTAGCCTCACTATAAAGAATATGGGAGATAATTTCATAAACAGGCTAAAGGGAGACAAAGTCATTTGGGTAATTGTGATTGCACTATCACTAATATCCATTGCCGCAGTCTATTCATCCAGCAGCTCACTGGCTTTCCGTGAAGATAGAAGCACCTTTTTCTATCTGATGAAGCAACTGAGATTTGTAATAATGGGGCTAACAACTCTTTACATCTGCTCAAGAATCCCTTTAGGTTGGTATCGATTCATCTCCTACCTTGGAATGGCCCTGAGTATTGGACTTCTCATTGCTACGGTTTTAATTGGAAGCAAGATAAATGATGCAGAGAGATGGATAACAATATTCGGAGTCTCATTTCAGCCAAGTGAGATTGCAAAAATCACAACTATGCTCTATTTGGCAAAAGTTCTTGAGGATCATAAATTTGAAACATTTAAAGAGTTTGCTATTTGGGTAGTTGCGCCTCTTGGTATTGTTCTTCTTCTTATTCTTAACGGGAGTGCTTCAACTGCACTTGTTCTTGGGGGACTATCATTCCTTGTATTGATTGTTGCGGGCATAAAAACATCACATCTTGTAAAAAGCGCAGGAATTGCTACCGGCTTAATTGCTTTGGTATTTCTCCTCCATATAACAATTGGTGTATTTCCAAGGATAGCAACAATGATATCTCGGATAAAGAACTTCACAAACGAAAAACAGATAGAGGAGAATCTCACCTCGCAGGAAAAGCAAAGGGTTCTTGATAAAACATTCCAGGCAGATATGGCAAAAATAGCAATAGCCTCGTCTAACGGAATTGGAAAGGGTCCTGGAAAAAGCACACAACGATATGTACTACCTCACCCCTATTCAGATTTTATATACTCAATTATTGTAGAGGAGTGGGGTCTAGGTGGTGGAATTGTAATATTAATGCTATATCTATGGTTTCTATATAGGTGCATTGCAATCGCAAGAGGTTGCACAAAAATCTTCTCTGCCATAACGGTGATTGGACTAGGGCTGTTAATTACATCACAAGCGATGTTGCATATTCTTGTTAATGTTAGCATCCTGCCTGTTACCGGACACACTCTTCCCTTAATTAGTCTGGGGGGAACATCTTTAATTATTATGAGCTCTGCTTTTGGAATTATACTAGCCGTTAGCAGAAGTGTCGAGAATAGTAAGTGCATTACTCAGCCGCAGTCTACAGATAAGCTCCCGGAGGGTGAGGAGGCCCTTGAATTATGAATGGTGAAAAGAGAATAATAATAAGTGGCGGTGGAACCGGCGGGCATATTTTCCCGGCAATTTCCATAGCTAATGAAATTAGAAAAAGAGATCCCCTAGCAGAGATATTGTTTGTGGGAGCTTTAGGCAAGATGGAGATGGAGAGAGTTCCTAAGGCTGGATACAATATTGAAGGCTTACCAGTTGCCGGATTAAAGAGAAAGCTCTCATTTTCTAATCTCTTACTCCCATATAAAGTTATTAAGAGCCTTAAAATGGCAGGTAGAATTCTTGATAAATTTAAACCTCATATTGTAATAGGTGTAGGCGGGTATGCCAGCGCACCTCTGCTATGGATGGCAGGCAGAAGAGGATTACCTTATATTATCCAGGAGCAAAATTCATACGCAGGACTTGCAAACAGAATACTTTCAAAAAGAGCTTCGGTTATTTGTACAGCTTACGAAGGGATGGGCAAATTCTTTCCTGAAGATAAGATACTTGTAAGCGGAAACCCTGTAAGAGATGGGATCCAGCTTACAACTCCGATATTAAAGAGAGAGGGGAAGGCCCATTTTGGAATACCTGAGGATAAGAGAGTGCTACTTGTTACAGGCGGAAGTTTGGGAGCGAGAACATTAAATAACGCCGTTCAGGATTGGATAAAATCTCATAACAGTTGCAACTTCTCAATTATTTGGCAAACAGGAAAATTCTATAAAGAGGAGATTGATAATTTTATTGCCTTGAACCAAAGAGATTATGTTAAGCATTTTGCATTTCTTGACAGAATGGATCTTGCAATTGCTGCTGCAGATGTAATTGTTACAAGAGCCGGTGCAGGAACAATATCGGAACTGAGCATAGCCGGCAAAGCTTGCATATTTGTCCCCTCTCCTATGGTTGCGGAAGATCACCAGACTCACAACGCTATGACTCTTGTTAAGAGAGGAGCAGCAATGATGATTAAGGATTCAGAAGCAGGAGAATTTTTAATGCAGACTGCAGCTGATTTGGTAGAGGATAAGTTGAGGATAGAAGAGTTGGAAGAGAAGATAAAGCAGATGGCGTATTCAGATGCTGCATCAATAATAGTTAATGAATTATATAAATTAATCAGGAGAGAGAAATGAGGAGAGTATATCTTATAGGTATTGGTGGAATTGGGATGAGTGCTCTAGCAAGATACTATCATCACGAGGGATCTGTTGTTGCCGGTTACGACAAGACACCGTCCAGAATTACTGCAGAGCTAGAAAAAGAGGGTATACCTATACATTTTGAAGATAATCTTAATCAAATCCCGGAAATTTTTAAGGTTGAAATAGAGAAAAGCCTTGTTATTTACACACCGGCAGTGCCATCTGATATGGGTGAGCTCTGCTGGTTCAGAGAGAAGGGCTACAGACTTATAAAAAGATCTCTGGCTCTGGGAGAGGTGGCATCGTCCAAAAGGACTTTAGCAGTAGCCGGAACACACGGGAAAACATCAACATCAACGTTACTAGCTCATATTATGACATCATCCGGAAAGGGGTGTACAGCCTTTTTAGGAGGAATATCAAAAAACTATCATACAAATCTGCTCCTTTCAAAGAGCGAATATCTTGTAGCAGAGGCCGATGAGTTTGACCGATCTTTTCTTCAACTATGGCCAGACACAGCAATAATAACATCAACCGATGCGGACCATCTAGATATATATACAAATCATCAAAATATTAAAGATGCCTTTAATGATTTTGCCTCACAAGTCAAGCAAGGAGGTGATTTAATTATTAAAACAACAATAGAATTAAAAGGTAAGCTTTCTGATGATGTAAATGTTTACAGATACTCATTTAACGAGGGTGGAGACTTCTGTGCAGAAAATATAATATCGCTCGATGGTGGGTATTTCAGCTTTACACTTAAATATCCAAAGGGAAAAATTGAGAATTGCAAAGTGGGAATACCCGGATGGGTAAATGTAGAAAACGGTATAGCTGCAGCTGCAGCTGCACTTCTAAATGGAGTGGATGAAGAGAAGGTTAGAGATGCTCTCGCGTCATTCCAGGGAGTTGAAAGAAGATTTGATATCCATATTAACACACCTAAAATATCGTACATTGACGATTATGCTCACCACCCAAAAGAGATTACTGCTGCCATCTCTTCAATAAGAGAGATATTCCCGGGGAGGAGACTAACAGGGATTTTTCAGCCTCATCTATATTCAAGAACCAGAGATTTTGCAGAAGATTTTGCAAAAAGTCTTGATATGTTGGATGAACTTCTTCTTATGGATATATATCCGGCAAGAGAGCTCCCTATTAAGGGTGTTACTTCTGAGACAATCTTCAACAAAATGGAGTTGTCAAACAAACGACTAGTAACAAAGGAGAACATTTTAAATAGCATAGATTCAATTGATCCTGAGATCCTTATAACATTTGGTGCAGGAGACATTGATAGATTTATTGAACCTA
>Ga0265295_1008900_pt1 | contig 10985 bp, 11 predicted proteins | sample Munlansysbiofilm_FD_192503 | JGI IMG/M metagenome (GOLD analysis project Ga0265295, IMG submission 192503) | Leachate microbial communities from a municipal landfill in Southern Ontario, Canada - Methane capture system biofilm | ecosystem: Engineered > Solid waste > Landfill > Unclassified ... | reverse complement strand
GAGCGACAACCATCGTCTCTCCAATTGCCCTCGAAAGGGCAAGCAGGAAGGTTGCCGATAGTCCGCTCAAAGCAGCGGGGATCACCACCTTGAAGGTGGTCTCGATGCTCGTACCGCCAAGGGCATACGCTGCGAGCCTGAGGTCCTTCGGTACCGAGGTGATGGCGTCTTCTGCCATGGTGGCGATCATGGGAAGAACCAGAATCCCGATGACAAGCCCTGCACTGGCGGTATTGTAGATGTCCACCCTGCTCTCACCGAAAAGAGAGCGAAGCAGCGGGGTCATGAAGGTCAGGGCAAAGTATCCATACACAATGGTGGGAATGCCGGCAAGCACTTCCAGGGTTGGCTTGAGGAACCCCCGCACCCGATCGCTTGCATATTCGGCCAGATAGATGGCGACAAAGAGGCCCAAGGGAATACCCAAGAGCATGGCGATGAGGCTGGTGGTGAGCGTTGCGTTCAAAAGCGGCAAGAAGCCGAACAGGCCGATCATCGGTTGCCAGACCTTTCCGGTGAGAAAGCCAAGCAGATCCACATCGGGGTCGGCGAAGAAGAGGAAGGACTCCCGAACAAGGATGAATGCTATCCCGACGGTGATGAGGATGGAGAAGAGGGCAAAAAGAAACAGCAACGTCTCAATGACCACTTCATGAGGACGGTGTTTCTTGCCAAACGGATGGTTTCCAACATGTTGAATCATCAGCAAATACCTTTTTGTATGCGAAGAGACCGCAGACCCTTTGGTCCGCGGCCTTTCTGCTTCGATGGACTTAATAGGCGCCCTGCATGGCTTCAAGCCAGAGCTTTCTGCCCTTGTCGATGTCTGCCTCGCTTGCCGGGAAGTAGCCGACCTTGATGACTTCCTCATTCACGTAACTGAGGTAGAAGTCGATGAAGGCTGCAACCTGGGGTTTGCTTCTCATTACCTCGGCATCACTGTAGAGGAAGAGAGGACGGGCCAGCGGATAGGTGTTGTTGTCAACATTCGCCTTGACTGCTTCGACTCCATTGATGCTGAGGATGTTCAGGGATGCTTCATTTTCTGCATAGTAGGCGTAGCCGAAGAATCCGACGGCATACGGGCTTCCCTTGATGCCCTGCACCAGGATGTTGTCATCCTCGCTGAGCTGCAGGTTCTTTGCAGAGAGCAGCGGCTCGGGATTGCTTGCAAACACTTCCTCGGCAAAGTAGTCGAAGGTGCCGCTGTCGGTGCCGGGGATGAAGCGCTGGATAGGCTCATTCGGCCACGATGGATTCACATCCTTCCAAGTAGTTGCCGTGCTGAACAGGCGGGCGAGCTCTTCCTTGGTGACATTCTTGGCGAAGGTGTTCGCCTTGCTCACCACTACCGCCAGGGCATCGGTACCGACACGGAATTCAAGCGGCGTCCTGCCGATTGTTTTCGCTGCATCAATTTCCTTGGCCTTGATCGCTCTGCTTGCATTGGCTATATCGGTTTCACCAGCAACCGTGAATCGTTCGAATCCGGCACCGCTTCCGATGGAATCAATGGTGATTACCCCACTGTACCCCTCTTCCTTGAAGCGCTCGGCCATGCGCTCGGAGAGCGGATAGACGGTGCTGCTTCCTGCAGTGATGATATTTCCCGTCACCTTGAGGGGGTTGACCATCGGAAGACCGTGGATAGTACCCTCTTCGACCCACGCGAAACTGTTTACAACGGGTGTGCTTTGTTCGCTCTTTCCCCCAGCAAACAAACTGGCAAGGGCAAGCGAGATCATGGTGACCATCAATACTTTTTTCATGTGTTTCCTCCATAGTGGGAACGTTGATGGCCTTACGCTACGCCTAATGTATGAGAAAAGTATGCAAAGACCATGAATAGTCAGTAAGATTGGGTACACTATCAGCCCCTTCCCTCTTTGACAGAACCTTAGTACCCTTAGGAGGAGGAGAATGTATGGCGAAGAAACTGCTTTTCTACCGATGCCCGGTCTGCAATTCCCTGGTTGAGCTCATCGACAACGGGGGTCACTCGCTGACCTGCTGTGGGCAGAGCATGGAATTGCTGGTCAGCAAGAAGGATGGGGAGGGCGATGAGTATCATCAGCCGCTGCTCAAACACCGTAACGGCCTCTTGTATGTGGAAGTGGGCTCGAAGCCCCACCCACAGAGTGCTGAGCACCAGATCACCTGCATCCTGTTTGTAACCAAGCAGACGGTGCGGCGAAGCGATATCAGGAGCGGGAGCAGCGCAACTGCGGTGTTCACCGACAAGGATCATGGAGATGTATATGCCTACTGCAATGTCCACGGACTCTTCAAAACCTCGTTCTGACAAGCTGCTTGTCATCATAGACATGCAAAATGACTTTGTAAGCGGCAGCCTCGGCACAGCTGAGGCACGTGCGGTTGTTCCTCAGGTACGTAAGGTCATCCTCGACTGGGATGGCATGCTTGCCTATACCCTGGATACCCATGGCAGTGACTATTTGAACACCAGCGAGGGAAAGTCCCTTCCGGTCGAACACTGCATCGCCGGCACTGAAGGACATCAGCTTGTAGATGAGCTGGAAGAGCTGCTTAAAAGTGCCAAGGCTTTTGAAAAACCGACATTCGGTTCGGTCCCCCTCGCCTCCTGGATTGCAAGCCTCAAGGACCTGAAACAGGTGGTGCTTGTCGGCTTGTGCACCGATATCTGTGTGGTATCGAATGCCCTGCTCATCAAGGCGATGCGGCCTGAACTGTCGGTGAGGGTTCTCAGCTCCAGTTGTGCAGGTTCAACCAAGGAGCGTCACCTTGCAGCTTTGGAAACGATGAAATCCTGCCAAATCGAAGTATTTTAGTTCCTTTCCCCGTAACCCGATGGACAAAAGCCGTCATCGCCTTGTAGGATACGTCATACAGACATCTTAGAAGGAGGCTGCTCATGGAACAGTCCTTATCGTATGTTCTGGTCACCCCCTATACGGTCGCGAAAAGCAGGACCGGTGGGGTTCTCTCCAGACTTCTCTCCCGTATTTCCTTGGAGCTCGTTGGCGTACAGATGATCGCCATGGACCAACACATAGCCCAAGCGTACGCAAGCGTCATCAAGAACCGCAAGAAAGTTGAAGGTTTCAAGATATCCGACCTGCTCTCCTCCTACATCGAGCAGAGCATGGGCCCGTCCGGCGGAGTTCGCCATCGGTCCATGCTGCTTCTGTTCAAGGGTGAGAATCCCACCGAACAACTTGCAAACGTAGTAGGATCCTTCCAGAAGGAGACAAGCAGTGTGGAAACCGTGATCGGGGAATCAATCCGTGACACGTACGCCGACCTGATCTTCACCGATGAAAGCCAGAACCAGATTCGCTACTTTGAGCCTGCAGTCATCACAGCCCAGACCCAAGAGGAGGCGGATGCAACCCTCAATCTCTTGAACAGTTGGCTTGGCAAACAGAGCAACATCATCGTCAACAGGCCTGCAGAGTACTATGCCGACGTCGAGCGGACCTTGGTCATCATCAAACCGGACAACTGGAAGTATGCTTCCTCCCGCCCAGGCATGATCATCGACATGTTCTCCCGCAGCGGTCTGAGAATCGTGGGCATCAAGGTGCTGAAAATGTCCGTAAGCCAGGCCCTGCAGTTCTACGGACCCACCAAGGATGGCTTGAAAGCAAAGTTGGCTCCCATCTATGGCATGCAGGCTCGTGAATTGCTCGAGCATGAGTTCAACGTGCATCTGAATGTACAGCTGCAGGACATCCTGACCAACAGCTTCGGCGACATGTACAGCGAAGAGCAGTTTGAGCGCATCGTAGAGTTCATGGCAGGCATCAAACCCAGCGATTGCAAAGCTGAGGATCTGGATAAGCCCGGTCTGGTCAAGTGCATGGTGCTTGTCTATGAGGGCAAGGATGCAGTGCAGAAGATCCGTACCATTTTGGGCGCAACCGATCCGAACAAGGCTGCAGCGGGAACAATTCGTAGAGAATTCGGCTCCAACATCCGAGTCAACGCAGCTCATGCATCAGACTCTGCTGAAAATGCAGTGCGTGAAATGAGCATCCTCAAAGCAGAGGAGAACTTCTGCTCTTCCTTAATAGAATCCTATCTTGCTACAATAAACGCTTCTCACCGCTCAGATTCCTGAGGTGAGTAGCATCCTGGGTCACCTCCAAGGTACCTAGATATGAACCATCCATACTACGCACCGCGTAGTACTGGATGTGGACGAACTTCCCTCTCATCGTCAGATAAAACTCGGCAGTATCCTCCCTTCCTTCTTTGAAGGAGTCGAGGATGGCCTGGACTGTGCCAACGCTTTTGGGCGGGTGGCAGTTCTGTACGAGCCTTCCGATGACCTGTGGACTCCTGGGAAAGATACGGTGAGGGGGATCGGAATAGAATTTCACCCGATCTTCGTTGTCAATGAATGCAACGTCCAGAGGAAGCAGGGAGAAAATCTGTTCAAGCTCTTCTTGGGCCAGGCTCCCGGTAAGCGAAGAGAACACCCCATTGGTGGCCACGCGCTTTTGTAATGCTGCAAGGGGAGCAAGAGAGCGGAACGCAACGGGATACAAAATATAGTGCTCACGATAGCGAAGCACTTCCACATGAAAATAAAACTGGCTGAAGACTTTCCAGAACGAGGTGACATCATGTGCACTGAACGCAGCTACCTCCTTCTGATAGGAGAGGGCTGTATCTTGGATCGACCACATCAGCTTCACGCATGCATGCTCAGCGTTGCTCTGTTCAAAGAGCGGGAAAAGTTCATTCTGCAGGCGCACATAGTGCTCACGAACCAACGAGCATGAGGCTGCAAGCTCTTTCAGCTCAGAGATGTCCGCATCGTTCTCCTTCTGGAGCTGTTTCCCCAACTCCTGCATCCTGCGTGTCACCACGCCAATCTCCTCATTCTCCGCTTCCAAGCCGGAAAGCAAGGAGCCTTCTGGATAGGTGGGCAGGGGATACGCTTCCAGGGCCTTGCCCAAGGAACGGATGAACCGGGCCACCGGGACTGCAAGGGTTGCGACATCCTCGGCCTGCGAAAGCACGGCGTCGAGGGCGCTGTTCACTTCAAAGGGGGTGGCACGCTCCAAGCTATCGGCATAGGCCTCATAGGTGCTCTTCTCTGTCGTTCCTTTGCAGAGGATGGTTAGGTACTCGACCAGACGCAAGACCGTCGGATTGGGATGCTTCAGCAGTTCCATGATTTCACTCCTAGCGCAAGTGTGGGACAAAGAGAGAAAGGAATCAAGTCTCATTTTCGCAAATAGGGGGAGCCCTCCTCTTCCGTTCCCCGGTTCTTGGGCGTATGCTGATACCCAGAGAAAAGATTGTTGGGGATTGGTATAACATGTCCTGACAACACGTTGCACCACAGCCCCAAACACACACAAGGGGGTAGCAATGAAACATACGCGTCTCTTTTCTGCATTTCTTATGCTGATTGTACTGTTGACGGGTTGTACGTCCGGTGCTCTCGAAATCGGCCCTGGAGGCCCAAGTCTCTATCTGGAATACTCCAAACAGAGTGCTGAGGTGGAAGTTGAAGAGGCAGAGGTGGTTGAAAAGCCGGATTTGGAGCAACCAACCCTCATCGCTTGGGAGCGCAACGCAGAGGATTTCTCCAATCGTGTCGGAGACACGATAACCTTGAGCCTTCCACCGCATGGGTACGCTTCAGGGGTGTGGGGTGTGGGAGTCTACACCACCGACAGCAGCATTGGAACAGCAGCAGTGCACATGGGCTTGATAACCTTTGCAAAGGGAGGAGAAGTCACCATTGAAGTGACAGAAGGCCGACAGTACTACGGTGGTCTTTTGCTCAACGGCGTCTCTTCAGCAGCCTATGGATCGTGGCCCCTGAGCTTTGTCTTTGTGGACAAGAGTGGAAGGCCCATCGGCAGGGAGAAACTCGAACCTATTGAAATCTCCTACCTGACCACTGCGGCAGATCTTGGCCTTGAACCGGGAGAGAAGATGCGTGTCCGCATTCCGTCCGATTCTTTGGCACAGGATGTCTTTGGTTCAGACCCCTATACCTTTGACAGCAGCATAGCAAGTGCGGCAGCACACAAGGGTTTGCTCTCCCTCAATGCTGGAGGTGTGGTGAACGTGAAGATGTTGCAAAAGAGACAAGCGTTCATCGGCGAGGATCGCAACGACATCTACAGTTATGATTATGAAGGTGCTCTTGAAGCCTTTACCTTCGAGTAAAGAAGAAAGTTGAACAAGAGGGGGAAGCAGCTCTTCCCTCTCTTGCCAGCATATTTTGCAACGTGTACAGTAGCTGAAGGGGGCTACTATGCAGTTGAATCGAAAAGCCGTACGTTTCTCGCTTCTGGCCTTTCCTGTGGGAGTGGCAACAAGTGTGTATCTTGCGTTCACAAACATGCGAGCAATGCAGCAGATGGGGGTGGAAGCTCCAGCTTACGTACTGGTCCTCAGTTCCCTCATCCAGATAGCAGGGATATACACCTTGGTTCTTGGCTATCTTGGGTATGTGCTCAGCGAGCGAGTCAACCTTGCCCCTGTAGGGTTTCTTGAGAAAAAGAAGGCACTGCACGCCATCCTTGCAGGCTTTGTGTGTGCCCTTGTCATGCTCAGCGATCTCTATCTCTTCGCCCCTCACATCCCCCAGATACAGGCAGCCTATACCAGGGAGGCCTTCTCCCTTCCGGCCCTCCTCTTCGCAATGCTTTACGGCGGCGTCATAGAGGAGATCATGCTGCGTCTCTTCTTCCTCTCCCTGCTGGTCTTCCTCATGGACAAGCTTCTGGATGCGAAGCGAGGCGATGCACCCATTCGGCCCCTCTTCTACCATATTGCCAATGTCGCGGCGGCCTTGCTTTTCGCCCTCGGCCACTTGCCGGCAACCGAGGTGGCCTTCGGTGGGCTGACCACCTTGTTGGTGGTGCGCTCACTGGTACTGAACGGTCTGCTTGGTTGGCTTTTCGGCCTGCTGTACCTGAAACTTGGTCTTCAATACGCCATGATCGCCCATGCCTTGACCCATCTTTTCAACCAAGCAATCCTGGTGCTGTTCATCGTATGACCACAGAAAGCTTGCTGCTCATCGCAGTCACCTTTGCGCTCGTCCTCTTTGTCCTTATCATCAGGATTCGCGAGCAGCGCAGTGCAGCAAGCTATATGAGCGAACGACTGCTCACCCTGATGATCAAGCAGAGCCTCATTCCCATCCGAAAAAGCCTGGACCAGTTGGCAGCCATCAGCAGCCAGCCCTACTCCATCCCTTTGGCCTTGCAACGGTTTGCAAACATTGAGGAGTCGTCATTTGAGGGTATGCAGGTCTTCACCTTCACAGGGGGAAAGACAAACAAGACGCTGCTCTATCTGCATGGAGGAGCCTATGTGGAACAACCCTACTTCGCCCATTGGTTCTTCCTTCAGCGTTTGGCCAAGCTCTCCTCCTGCACCATCGTCGTCCCGATCTATCCCAAGGCTCCCCATCAGGGGGCAAGCGAGGTGCTTCCCCTGTTGTGTCGGTTTGCAGCCAGCTTTCCTGAAGAGCACCTTGTCCTGGGTGGGGACTCAGCCGGAGGGGGACTTGCCCTTGCCCTTGCCCAAGTGCTGAGCTCTGAGCACCATCTCCCCTTCTCCCAGCTGATCCTCATCTCCCCTTGGCTGGATATCGAGCTCTCCCATATAGGCATCGACTACCTTGCCGAACGTGATCCCATGCTTGACCGAGACAAGCTGGTCATGTACGGCAAAGCTTGGAAACAGGAACTTTCAGGGCAAGACTACCGGGTCTCACCCTTGTATGGATCGCTGAAAGAGCTCTGCCCGATCACGCTCTTTGTCGGTACGCACGAACTCTTTTTGGCAGACGCCCGAGCATTGCGGGCAAAAGCGAAGCAGGAAGGAGCCATCTTGGAGTACCACGAAGGAAGGAAAATGAACCATGACTACCCGCTCTTTCCCATACCTGAGGCAAATCGGGTCATCATGCGCATTGCAAGGCTTATAGGAGAAGAAGTATGAAACGTACTCGCATCATGGTGTTGGTTCTCTTGACGCTTCTTTTGTGCTCGTCCTGTTTGGCGGTTGCTACCCCTGAAGAAAGAGCCCCTGCAGGGTTCCTGATGGGCATTTGGCATGGGTGGATAGCCCCTGTTGCACTCATTGCACGCCTCTTCAACCCCATCTACAGGATCTATGAAACCAACAATACCGGTTGGTGGTATGAGTTTGGGTTCTACATTGCCCTTGTCGGCGGTTTTGGCTCACTTGCCCTTTTCAGGAGAAAGAGCGGGGGCGATCATCGATGAGCAGAGCCTCGTAGTTTGTGATGCTCAGCGGCTGACTGAAGTAGAAGCCTTGCACGGCGTCACAACCGAGTGCAGTGAGCATCTGTACCTGCTCCAATGTCTCCACACCCTCGGCGACGGTGGTGATGCCCAGGCTCTTGGCCATGCTGATGATGTGTTCCACCACCACCTTGCCCCGCTGATGATCATCAGCTCCTTTGAGAAAACCCTGGTCGAGTTTTATGACATCGATGGTGACATCCTTGAGCATGGTGAGCGACGAATAGCCACTGCCAAAGTCATCGAGAGAGACCAAGAAGCCATGCTTTCTGAGATTCTCCATCACATGCGAGAGGTGTTTGATGTCATGGGTGAACAGGCTTTCGGTAAGTTCAAACTCCATGAGATGGTGATCGATGCCATATTGGTCCACCAGATTGACCAAGGTGCGCTCATAATTCGAGCTGAACAGGTGTGAGCGTGATTGGTTCACGGAAATGGGCAACAAGGGCTTCTGCTCTGCCTTCCATCGGGTCAATAGTTTGCATACCTGCTCCAACACATACATGTCCAAGGTAACCAGAAGGTTATGCGTCTCCAGCAGGTTGATGAAATCAGTGGGAGGCACCAAGCCTTTGGTCGGGTGGTTCCACCGTACCAAGGCTTCAGCTCCCACCAAATGGGTGGAAGAGAGGGAGTACTTGGGCTGGAGCATGATGAAAAACTGTCCCTCTTTGAGTGCATTGGTAAAGACCTTTTCCAGCTCACTCTCCTCAAGCAGTTGCTCCTTCAGCGCCAAATCATAGTAGTTCCACCCCGAACTCTGTTTTCCCTTCAGCGAGGAGAGCGCAAACAGTGCACAGTCTATTGCAGCATCAATGCTGGTTCTGCCATCCTCGATCAGCGAAATGCCGATAAGGATATCGAGCTGGAAGGGAGAGGCATGGGGAAAGGTGAACTGCTTCAGCTCATGATAGAGGGCTGCGATGCGTTTCTCCAAAACCTTGCGCTCACGGTAACTGCAAAGAAGGATGAACTTATCCCCCGAAAGGCGTGCACACACCCCGTCCTGGGTAGTGAAGCGCGGGAGAATCTTGGCAATGTACATCAGCAGCGTATCGCCGAAGGTATAGCCGAACTGGTTGTTGATAAGCTTGAACTTGCCGATGTCGATGACAATGACTGCATAGGAACTTCGCGAACGAAGCAGCAATTGCGAGGCTTCATGCACAAAATGGTTTTTGTTCGGAAGTCCTGTCAGTTCATCCTCAAACGCAAGGCGCATCAGCGATTTCTCATACATATGATCTCGGTAGATGAGGAAGAAGAGCAGTACCAAAAGGATCAGCATCACCAATATCGCTATGGAGAGGCTGGACTGGAGGATTGTCAGATACGAGCGCCTAAGCAGGGTGTCCTCCCGTTCCAGGAAGAAATACCCATAGTCGCCACCAAGGCTATGGATGGAGACGTACCATCCATTGCCCAAGATGTGCGTGGATTCCTCTGAGCCCGCTTGCCACGAAGGCACCAGGGATCCAAGGGAAGCTTTGCCGCTTTCCACCAACTCATCATTGGTGAACTTCCAGATGATCGACCCACGTTCATCAGCCCAGATCATGGTCGTTTGAGCTTGGGTAGCGGGACACTCAATCTGCTTTTGGTAATCAGATGCCAATGTTCTGCGCTGAAGGAGCGCCCTCGTCCCATCTGCAAAGCTGAACGGTTCTTGGAAGATGACCATACCCTCTTGTATGAGAAACGATGCGGTACTGCTTGTCCCAATCTGGTAGGAGAGTTCAGGATCTGCAAGCGCTGAGAGTACTGCAAGCACTTCAGATTCCGAATGAGATGAGAGAGAGGCTGCCAAGGAGACAAGATGCTGCTGGTCGTGCTGGAGTTGGAGAAAGAGCAGGTCTGCACACTGCTTGCTTTGGTTTTGGTATTGATTGCTTTTCTCTTGGTCGAGCAGAGCCTCAAGGCGATTATGCAACTGGAAGAAGGCAAGCGTAATGACCAAAACAATGGGGATTCCCAGTACAAAGAGTTGGAGGGCTACGTGCATGCGTCTTCTACGCTTTACCCCATGACTGGGTCTTGTTGTCCAGCGGTTGTACCCTTGGGCCTTACGCATGCTGCTCCTTATCCACCAGATGTGTGGTTTCAGTATAGCGAAAAGAGAACAGGAATCAAGAACTCCTTTATTGGTGCAGAGAAAAAAAGAGGGAAAGTGGGGGATGTTGATCTGGGTGAATTGCGTTTCCCTTCGTATACTGGAGACAGGAGAATCATCTATGAGAAAGCTTGCACTGCTCCTATCTGCCTTCTTGTGCTGCTCCTGCGCACCTTTAGATCCTCCCAGCCAGGAGCAACTGTTGATCGGGGAGATGCTGGAAACCTACGGCCACATCTTTTCCTATGCGATGGATGATGCTCCTGATGCATACTCCTTCAGCAGTACAAGTTCACCATCTTATACCTGGACCCACACTTTCACCAACCTGACCACCCCAGACGGCAGTTATGCGCACGGAACCGATACCATGGGGTTTGCTGGGGAAGGAGTGCCTCCCTCCTCAGCAACCTTCTCGATGCGGATCCGCACAGGATTGGGGGGAACCTAGCATGCTGTACTGGGAGATGAACCGGGTGGAAGGCAGGCCGGTCTTCAGCAACTTCACCATTGATGGGGTTTCTTTTCAGGCCTATGCCGATGAACTGGCAGATTTTTACGAAGGAGTGGTCTGGTTTGCCCGC
>Ga0265295_1008898_pt1 | contig 10986 bp, 8 predicted proteins | sample Munlansysbiofilm_FD_192503 | JGI IMG/M metagenome (GOLD analysis project Ga0265295, IMG submission 192503) | Leachate microbial communities from a municipal landfill in Southern Ontario, Canada - Methane capture system biofilm | ecosystem: Engineered > Solid waste > Landfill > Unclassified ... | reverse complement strand
TCTTAAAGAACGTGCCGTTCAGCAGGCCATCGGAGCGAAATTGCTTTTTGACGAAGCGAAGCGCCTGGATATTGCTGTTTCTGAGGACGAAATCGAGGGAAGGCTTGAGGAGATGAAAGCGCAGGCGAAAGGGGAGGCTCCTTTCCTTGAAATGCTTAAGCAGCGCGGTACAAATATTGTGGAGTTCCGAAACCAGCTCAAGCTAGGGCGCCGCGTTGATAAACTCGTCGAGCAGGTTACCTCCGCAGAGATCGTTCAACCGACAGAGGATGAGATTGCTGCGCATTTTAAAACGCATCGCGATTCGTATTCAAAAGGCGTGCAAGTGCAAGCACAGCATATTCTTGTATCCGTCAAACCTGAGGATCCTAATGAGAAATTGGCGGCGATTGCAAAGATCTCCGAAATCCGTAAACGCATTGAAGCCGGTGCCGACTTTGCTTCTGAAGCCGCTGCACATTCTGATTGTCCGAGCGGTAAGCAAGCTGGGGGCAGCCTGGGCTGGTTCGGTCGCGGGATGATGGTGAAAGCGTTTGATGACAGTGTTTTCGATCTGCCTGTTGGTGGAATGAGTGATATCATCGAAACGCAATTCGGTTATCATCTCATCTATAAAAATGATGAAGTGCCTGAAACCACACCCGAGCTAGACGACGTCTATGAGCAGGTGAAAGATTTTCTCCTTCATGCAAAGCGAGGAGATGCGCTCACGGCTTTTGTGGATGGGCTGCGTGAGCAGGCAGAGATTGAGATCACGGCTTAGGGATTGGATTCAGGGTGCGCGTTGATTTGTTTGGCACGCACCCTGAATCAGTTTGCTTCTCTCCAGTTGCCCGGCTTTCTTCGTAACCAGACCGTTAGTAACAGCCCGATGGTGAAAAGCGCGATACTGATCGTTTGGGAAATTGAAAATGGACCGATATAAAGCCGTTCGTCTGCGCGTGAGTACTCGACAATGAACCGAACGACAGCGTACAGCATCATATAGGCAGCAACTTGTTCGCCTGCTCGGCGCTTACGTCGGAATAGAAGCAAGAGGATGATGAAAATTGCGAAGTTCAAAGCGGCCTCGATGAGTTGTGTCGGAAGAACAGGAGCGGAGCACACAGCGTCGGAAGCGATGATTTTATGTTGAATGTGTTCGGCCCAAGGAATGGAGCCCCGAGGATACTGGACAGCTAGGCAGCTTTGCGACGTGCGTCCGTAACAACACCCATTAAGAAAGCAACCGATGCGGCCGACCGCATGGCCGAGGGGAACAGCTGTAACGATGATGTCGAGCACTTCGGCGATCGGTTTTTTTTGAAAACGGATAAAGATAATGAGTGCGACCGCACTCAGTATGAGCCCCCCGTAGAACATGAGCCCTCCCTCCCAAACTTTGATGATTTCGGCGGGATGTTGCGAATAATGGCTCCAGTGTTCGACGACGTAAAATATTCTTGCCCCGATCAGCCCCGAAACGATGAGAACCGTGAGAAGGCTTGAAACGAAATCAGAAGAGTAACCTAAGGGCCGTCCTAGCTTAACTAAAACGAAATAACAGAGAAGAATTGATACTGCTAGACAGGCTCCATACGAATGAATGATAATGGGGCCTAGACGAATGAGTTCAGAATGCATATAATGGGTTCCTTTAGAAATGACTTTTCCTCTCAGGGAAGCCGAGTGAGCTGGAATAGTTGCGTATTTGGGCTGGCTTGTCAACAGTGAGTGACAGGCGTGTATGAACAAGAAAGACTTTTTGATATGAGCAATGATAATCAGAACCCTGTCAATGATGCCTCAGCACCGTCGATTGATGTTTCCGGGTTGGAGCCTGCCGATGTTTTTGCATGTCAGGAATGTGGGAACTCGTTGTCCGCTGCAGGGGCTCGTCCGTTGGAGACGACGAAATGCCCATCCTGTGGTGCGGCTGCTACTGTACCAGCGAAATTTGGGCATTTTCTGCTACTTAAACGTTTGGGTGCAGGTGGCATGGGAACCGTTTATCTGGCCCAGGATATGACGTTAGGGCGAAAAGTGGCGATCAAGATGATGCAGAAGTCGCTTGCAGAGGATGCTACTGCCTTTGAGACTTTTCGCAATGAAGCGCAAAGTGCAGCTAAGCTCAATCATCCACACGTGGCTCAAGTATATTCTTTTGGTCAGAAACACGGAAATCCATATCTTGAGATGGAACTTGTTCCAGGGAACAGTTTAGATAAATTTATTTCAGATGATATTACGCTGGATCCTGCATTCGTGATGCGCGTAGGACTGGAAGTTGCCGAGGGGCTGCGCGCTGCGGAAGGCGTCGGGTTATTTCACGGTGATATTAAACCGGATAATATTCTTTTCGACGCGAACATGCATGGTAAGCTTGTCGATTTTGGTATTGCAAGTTTGGCATCGCAAGGCAATAGCAACGAGCTTTGGGGAACGCCCTACTACATTGCTCCTGAAAAAGTACAAAAGAAAAAAAACAGTGCACGCAGCGACATTTACAGTTTGGGAGCAACGCTTTATCATGCGATTGCCGGAGAGCCGCCTTATGAAGGTGATGATGCCGTCTCTGTGATCAAAGCGCGTTTCGCGGGGCCACCCAAACCGCTCAATGAAATTCGTCCGGAAATCGAACCCGAGGTCATGCGTATCATTAGTCGCATGATGTACAATGATCTTTTCATGCGGTATCCGAATTACGGTTCACTGATTAACGATATCAAAAATTATTTGTCTGCTATTCCCGCTGTGAGAAAGCAGGGCCCAATGAAAACGCAGTCGTTGGCGACGCGTGCCCTCGGAACGGGGAGGCTTCCATCTGCGGGTTCGACGTCAGGCGAATTCGCTAGCGCTAACAAAACTGGCAAGCGGTTTGTTATCCAAAAAGGGGCAATGGAAGCGCAAGCTGCGTTTTCAGCGGCTCAGCCCACACGAGGAGGCGTTCGTGTTGTGGAACGTGCAGAGCCGACACTTAAGCCCGAGGACACAGAGCGTAAAACGAGTGGGCTTAAAATTGCAGTTTTTACCGTTGGTGTTTTAGTTCTGCTCGGAATTTTAGCCGCTGTGGGGTTTGTTGGAAGACTTGTCTATAAACAACAACAGACGAAAAAAACTACAGCATCGCAGATTCAGGAGGCGTCGGTCGTAGAAGGTGCGGTTTACGGATTGCTCGATGAAATTGGCGCTGCTGCGAATCGAATGGCTATCCGTGATGGTGAAATGACGAATTTGCTTGCTTCACTCAACGCTGTTTTTTTACGAGCAACGGATGAGCCCCTCATGATACCGAATCTTGAACCACAGCCAGCTTTAGATTCGGATACTGATGGTGCAGCGCTTGTTGAAGAGGAAAAACCTGTAGAGGAAGCATCGACCGTGGAGCCACCGAAAGACGCTTCACCAAGCGATGCCGCTGCATTGCCGCCACTTGATCCCGAATTTGAACTGTTGGCCCGGATTGAGTTGAAAAAAGTCGGGGTTGAAAGTCCAAATCGAGAAATGCTTGAGTTAATGATTAAAAAACTTAAGAAAGATTCAGACAAAGCTGCTGTCGTTCCTGAGTCTGCTCCTGAGCCGGAGCCTGCTCGTGAACCTACTCCTGAACCTGAGCTTGCCCCGGAGCCCGTCGCTGAAGTGGAGCCCGAACCGGAGGCAGTTGATCCGATTCGGGTTGCTGCGATACGTATGCAAACGAGTGCCGATCAGATGGTTTTTGAGCACGCCCGATCAATTCGCAAGGATTTGCGGCGTTGTCAGGAAATCGTCAATGAGGCACCTGAAGTTTTCGGTGAAATCAAACCGGACATGACTCCAGTTGCTATTGACGCTGCTTTGACCCGTCGCGTAGCAGCACGTGAAAGGCACCAGGCACATGTTGCTGAGATGAATCGCCTTGTCGATGCGGCTGATGGTTCGCTGCGGGCAATTAAGCGTGCAATCGTTCAGATTGAGCAAGAAGCGCAGAAGCTTATTGCCGAACGGGATCGACTGGCCAGAGAGCAAGCTCAAGAGGAACGTCTCGCCCGTGAAGCGGCCGTGAAGGCGGCTCAGGAATCTCAGGTGGAAAACCTAATCAACGAAGAGACCCAGCGTATCGAGGAAGTCCTTCAATCGAAGAAGGAACTCATTGACGCGTTCGATTACGAGCGGGTGATTCTTGAAATGAACAGAATGGAAGGTGAATTAACGAGGCCGGAAAGCAAAGCGGTCTTGAAATGGACGATTCTGCGTTTCGAGCGTCTCATTTCATTGCGCAAATTCCTTGTCAAAGACCTTCAAAACAACGGGATACTTCGGAGGGCGTATCGCAATAACGACATCCGGGGGGTTAGTGAAGACGGTACACAACTCCTTCTATCAATGCGCCCTGCAACCAACATTTCGTCCCTTACTGTAGCGGACTGGCTGCAACTCATCACTTACCAACTTGAACGGCGAGCGCGTGATCGGCCGATCGGCCTTGTCGAGTGGGGTGAGCAACTTTTTAATGCTGCTATTTTTTGCTACGTGCATGGAGACGGGAATGAAGCGGCGTGGGTTAAGGCTCGACAGCTTGCAGCGTTGGGTCTGGAAAAACGGACATCGCTCAAACTTGACGCCGTCAAGCTCCTCCCCATTCTGGAGACCGATTCTTCTGATGAGGCGACAGAAGGTTTTTAGCCGGTTTTGAAAAAATCGGCAGCACGGTGAAGGTTTTAACGCCGTACTTATCGAGGTTGAACATATGGACGTTGCCAGTGACAAAGGTTTTGATAATGCGCTGTACATTGAACAGCAAAGTGCTGAGATCATGCGGCGAGCTGAGCAGTTCGGCAAGCTCTATATTGAAGTCGGAGGGAAGCTCTTTCAGGATCTTCATGCAGCACGCGTGCTGCCTGGTTTTGACCCGGATGTCAAAATTAGAATGATGCAAAAGCTGGCTGATCGGATAGAAGTCATTGTTTGCGTCTACGCCGGCGACGTGGAGCAACGAAAATATCGTGCAGACCTTGGTACGACGTATGACAGCGAGGTTCTTCGATTGATTGATGAAGTTCGCAAATGGGGCCTTCAGGTTCGCGGTGTTGTCATGACCCGTTTTGATCCTTCGATGAAGGCGGCTACTGGTTTTGCATCTAAGCTTGGTCATCTTGGTGTTGATGTTTTTAAGCACACGGTTATTTCGGGATATCCAGATGATATTGACAAAATCCTCAGCCCGGAAGGATGCGGTCGAAACGTTTTTGTAGAAACACACCGCCCCGTTGTTGTTGTTATCGCACCAGGTCCGAGTAGTGGTAAACTCGCCACATGTCTCAATCAGCTTTACCATGAGCACGAACGCGGGCAGTCTGCAGGATACGCCAAGTATGAGACTTTTCCTATTTGGAATCTTCCGCTTGATCATCCAGTCAACTTAGCATATGAAGCGGCAACGGCCGATTTAATGGACGAAAACCGTGTCGATCCCTTTCACAAACGCGTGTACGGGATAGAAGCCGTGAGCTATAATCGCGACATTGAGGCTTTTCCGATTCTTCATTCGTTACTGAGTCGTGTTATCGCAAAAGACGCCTATCAATCGCCTACAGATATGGGTGTGAATCGGGCAGGGTTTGCGATTACAAACGATGACTTTGTGCGCCAGGCGGCTCGGCAGGAGATCATCCGCCGCCACTTCCAAGCGGCGTGTGATGCGATGGATGGGCGTAGCGACGAAACCCCGCTCAAGCGTATCGACAGCCTCTCGCATACACTTGGTATCCATCCTGAGGAACGCGTCGTCGTTCAACCGGCCCGGCGTTCTGCGGAAGAGGCCGTGCGACTTGGAAAAGGGTATCTGGGTATCTGTTGCGGAGCTGCCATTCAGCTTCATGACGGCTCAATTATTACCGGAAAAAACTCACCGATGCTTCACGCCGCTTCGAGTATGATTCTCAACGCGCTGAAACATCTTGCAGGGTTACCCGATTGGCTTCATCTAATCCCGGAGACGTATACGAATGCGATTAAAGTCTTGAAGACGCAGACTTTCCGGCAGACAGCGACTAATCTTGATGTAGCAGAACTGTTAATTGCACTTGGCATTAGTTCTGCAAATAGCAACGCCGTTCAGCGGGCTGTTGATAAACTCGCTCAACTCAAGGGGTGTGACGTGCATTTAACACATATGATTAGCGATGGCGATGCTGCCGGTTTACGCCGACTCGGTGTGTGTGTGACATGCGATCCTCAATATCCGACGAAGAATCTTTTCGTTCAATAAGGGGGTCGGTTTTATTCTACTTAAGTCATACCAGCCCATTAATCAGCAGTTTTAACGATGGTTTTTCGGAAATGAACGACACGTATAACCTTATCGCCACTTTGCGACACTGCGTTTAATATGAAATGGAGAAGACCTTTATGATCCCCGACCTGCAAGCCAGTTTACTTTGCGACGATGTCCGTCAAGAAAAAAACGGAAAGTTTTTACTTATCGGTATTTTTGATGGGCTCGCCGTCACAAAGTTTCCGTCAACGTTTCTTAAGATTTGTATTGTCAATCGATGGTGCTGTGGGCGCGGCGAATTTATTCAGTCTACACGCATTGTTGGCCCTGATGGGCAGACTCCGGTGATGACCGGAAAAAATGTTTCAATTAAGCTCGTATCAGACAAGCAAGCGGCTACGAGTGTTGAAGTTTTTATGAACCTGAAGTTCGAACAAGAAGGCACCTACTGGGTTGAAATCCTGCTCGATGGACAACTCAGAATGCGCTATCCACTGGCTATTAAACGTGTTCAGCCGCCTGAAGCTGGTGCCCTGTAGCCGGACGCAGCGAAGCTACTTTCCAGTTGGTAGCCGCAGATCATGAGTCTGAGAATGTTGATGCGAAAAACGGATCATCGAAACCTAATTAATTACACTGTGAATACTAAAAAAGGTGATAACAATGACTAGCTATTCAATGAAGTGCGTCGCACCGACTGTTTCGGAAGTTCTTAAAGTTGACCGCCCTCTGAAAGCAGAAGAGCAATCGATTGAGGAGATTGTTGATGATCTACGGGGATCTTCTTCGTTGGCAATATTGGCTCCAGACGCTCTTGGAATTGTGCCTTGGCGCCGTTGGCAGAATGAAATGCCCTTCCTTCAATCCTTGCATGTGCGGAATAGTCTGTTGCTAGAATCCATCATGCCATCCAGCACACCCATGAATTTCGGCTGTATGTTGACAGGCGCTGAATTGGCCGTCCATGGCATGAAAACGCGTGAAATGGAGTTCCAGTGTGAGACGGTGTTTGATGTCATCCGGCGTGCTGGCGGAAAAAGCGCGGGTGTGGGCCATCGGGGGTATTCAGGAGAATTGCTGTTGGCTCGCTGTGCTGATATTCCAGGTGTAGCGGAGCCGGGTACAGCTAAGACGGTGGGTGATAAGATCATCGAACTTTACGATGCCTACGCTCCGATGTTTTTGATCGCCCAGTTTGCCAATGTGGATACGCTGTTCCACAAGATTGGTCCATCCCATCCTGATGTTGTGCCGATGCTCCGTGAGTTGGACATGACACTTTCGAGGGTGGTTCCCTATTTAACCGATCGGAAGGTTGCGGTAATTCTACTTGCCGATCACGGGCAACACGATGTGTTCAGTGCTGACGGGAAATTTAGCCACGGCGAGCACGGGACGGATTGCCCTGAAGATCGCTTGGTTCCTTGTACCTGGACTAGCTGATTCATTTTTTTGTTCGACTCATCTGATTTAACAAGTTTCGCACTAGCGGATTGAATTGTCGTGTGACGTGGAAAGAACTCCCAAAAAGAGGCCGCTGTAATTCGTTGTCTCAGATAGAAGGGGTTTCAGGATTTATCTTGCTTCCGGGATGACGTTGTACTAGCGTTGTTACGAACACAACAATCATTTACTCCGCTTCCAGGAATGCAAGTTCGGAAGCAGCCTGTTCCCAAAGCATATTGACGGTCGTTAATTCTGTCTGAATTTCAGAAAGGCGTCGGTTAACGCTTTCAAAATCGATCTTTTCTGCTTCGCCTGAAATTTGTGTGACGAGTTCGGCTTGTTCGCCTTCAAGCTGTCCGATACGTGCTTCTGCAGCGGTTACGCGACGCTTAAGCGAACGCATCTTCGGGAGAAGCTGGTCACGTTCTGTTGCGCGTTGTTTTCGTTGCTCTTTCTTACTGACTGTTATTGATTCAGAGTTCGTACGAGAGTCGGGCGGTGCGTTTTTAGCCTGTTCCTCAGGTTCGGAAGCGGTAGCACGGTTGGTGGCGGTGCGTTCGCGATAATCGTCGTATCCGCCGATGAAGCGTTGCACGCCAGAGTCAGTGACTTCAATAATGGTGCTGGCGATTTTGCGAACGAATTCAACGTCGTGGCTAACGAGTACCACCGTGCCCTCGTACTGAGCAAGGGCTTCTTCCAAGGCTCGGGTGCCATTTATATCGAGATGTGTGGTTGGCTCGTCGAGAATAAGAAAATTGGGTTTAGCGGCAAAAATTCGCGCGAAGGCAAGACGAATCTTTTCGCCGCCACTGAGGACGGTTGCTGTTTTGAAAGCGTCATCACCACTAAAGCCGAAACTGCCGAGCAATCCGCGGGCGGCGGCTTCGGAGAGGGACGGGTCTTCATTACGCACAACATTGATGAGTGAGCGCTCAGGGGGGATCGTTTCCGAGAACTCCTGGGAGACGTAGCCTGGGACGACCTTGTGCCCGATCACGACTTCTCCCTCCGAAGGAGCTCGCGTGCCGGAAACAAGCCTGGAAAGGGTGGTTTTGCCCATTCCATTGAACCCGACGAGGGCGACGTGTTCTCCACGTCCGATTTCAAAGGAAACATTGCGAAACACCCAGTCTTCACCATTGTAGGAAAAACCGGCGTCTTTTACGGAGAGTGCTGTTGTTCCGCAGTGATGAAAATCAGGCAATCGAATGCGACCGGCCGTTGAGGCTTGCCGAGGGACTTCAATCGTCTCCATTTTTTCGATCATTTTCACGCGTGACTGCACTTGTGACGCCTTCGATGGGGTGTATCTAAACGTATCAACAAACCGTTGCATTTGGCTTCGGAGGCGGTCTTGATTGCTTTTTGCGGCAAGCAGGGTATCGTAGCGTTGAACGCGTTCACGTAAATAAAAGTCGAGACCACCATTATATCGTGTCACGGTACCCCCATCAACTTCAAGTGTCACATCCGTAAGTGTTCGGAGTAGAAAGCGGTCATGAGAGATCAGTAGCAATGTTCCCTGATATTCTTTAAGAAAGCGTTGCATCCACTCGACTGCCGGCAAGTCAAGATAGTTTGACGGCTCGTCAAGCATGAGGACGTCCGGTTTGGCAACGAGTGTGCGAACGAGTTCGGCCCGCATCTTCCACCCTCCGCTAAATTCGGAAAAAGGTCGTTCGAAGTCTGCGGTATGAAAACCGAGGCCGCCGAGTGCTTCCTTCACACGTGTTTGAAGGTCGTAGCCTCCGAGATGTTCGTATTCCGTTTGAAACTCACCGAGGCGGTCGAGCGCAGCGAGGCGCTCTTTAGAATTAACAGCCAATTGAAGAATTTCTGCTTCAACGTGATGGATTTTTTTTTCGAGCTCGCCGATGCGTTCAGATGCACGCAACGTATACGAGAGAAGGCTGTCAGACGCGTCCCATTTGTTGAGCTGTTGGTGGAGATAGCCGATCGAAGGTTTGGGCCCTTCGAAGACAACGGCTCCACGTTCGGGTGAGCACTCTCCTGTAATCAGATTAAAGAGCGTTGATTTTCCGGCACCGTTCGGCCCCACAATGCCACATCGTTCACCTGCATTGATCTTAAACGAGGTGTTTGAAAGCACATCCTGCGTGCCAAAGTTAATGCTGACGGCGTTGAAGCTGATCATGATCCAGGAGACCATTCGCGCGGCGTTTCCGCTTCTGCTTCCGCTCTGTGTTTGCGTGCGACGGCATCAAGAATACCGTTAATGAAACGACCGGATTCACGTGTTCCGAAAAACTTGCTGATGTCGATCGCTTCGTTAATGACGACTGCCAGTGGCGGTTTTTTCTCAGCGAAGGCTATTTCAAAAACGCCAAGACGCAACACATTGCGTTCGACTCTGCCGATTCGTTTGATATCCCAGTTTTTGAGGCAAGCCGTGATGCGTTCATCGATTGCGTCCCGGTTGTGCATCACGCCAGTAACGAGCTGCTCAGTAAATTCACGAATGGGCGGTGGGGGGAGGCGGTCTGCGTTTTCACCGGTACGCAAGCGCAACTGTCCCTCCCAAAAATCCTTAAAGACATCCGCAGAGTCTTTCTCCTCAGTCGGATTCATATCAAGTTGAAAAAGTATTTGGAAGGCCCATTCCCGGGCTTCTCTACGCGTGGACATCGTTATGTACTCGATTCGTTACGCTTCGCCGCTTTAGATTGCGTCGAAGACGGAAGCCATTTCAATTGCTGCTGCTGCAGCGTCCCAGCCTTTGTTGCCGGCTTTCGTTCCCGAACGTTCAACAGCCTGCTCGATGGAATCGGCGGCGATCATGCCACTGACGACAGGTAAATTCGTTTCAAGTCCGATATTGCTAAGGGCTTTGGCTACTTGCGTATTGATTAGATCAGCATGGGGCGTGGCGCCCTGAATGACACAGCCAAGGGCAATGACAGCATTGAATTTATTCGATTTTGCAAGACGTTGTGCGACGAGAGGAATTTCTGCAGCACCGGGGACGCGAACAACAACGATGTCGTCGGTGTTTGCTCCATGTCGGACAAGGCAGTCCTCAGCACCTTTGAGAAGCTGCTCGGTGAAAAAGCTGTTAAAGCGACTGACGACGATGCCGAACGACCGATTTTGGGCGTTTAATTGACCTGCGATTTCTTTCATGTGTGTATCTCCGTACTAATCAAGGGGCTTATTAAGGAGTATTTGGGCGAAAAAATCAAGATAAAACGATTTCAAACCTTGACCGCGTGAATTGTAATATGTACTGCAAAGAAGAAATAGGCTATGGTGGTATCCGTGTAACACCGGAGAGTCCCCAGGGT
>Ga0265295_1008897_pt1 | contig 10986 bp, 7 predicted proteins | sample Munlansysbiofilm_FD_192503 | JGI IMG/M metagenome (GOLD analysis project Ga0265295, IMG submission 192503) | Leachate microbial communities from a municipal landfill in Southern Ontario, Canada - Methane capture system biofilm | ecosystem: Engineered > Solid waste > Landfill > Unclassified ... | reverse complement strand
GTCCGGGTCGCCACCGTCGCGAAGCACCACGAGTGCTGACCGCAGCTGGCCGAACACCCCCGGGATCGCGCTCAGGTCGGCTGCCCCCGCTTCAAGCTGCTCAAGCCCGCCACGAAGCACCGTGAGTCCACCGCTGATCCGAGCAAGCGAGTCGCGCGTCGTCCGCAGGCCCGGCATGAACGGCTGCGGCCCCGCGGCGCCATCCGGGTCGCCACCATCGATCAGGATGCCGAGCAGGTAGTCCTGTGTGCCGAGTCCGGTCGCAAGCGCGCCGAAGTCAGCGGCGGCCGAGGCCATCGTCGCGTCCATGCTGTACATCTGAGCGTAACCGGCCGCCTGCGCGAGCAGGCCGGCATTGGACATCTTGATCGCCTCAGCCATGGCGATCTGCCCGTCGAGCAGTGCCACGAGGCCGGCCGTACCGGTCTCGAGCTGCGATGCTGCCACGGTCATGCTGCTGATCGCACTCGTGAGTTCACCGAGCGAGTCGAACTGTGACGTATCGATCGAGCCGATCACGCCATCCAGATACTGGTACTGGCCTGCGGAAAGCCTCATGAGTCCTTCAGCGCCCGAGGCAAGCTCACCAAGCCCGGTGCCGAGCGTCGCGAATCCATCAGCCGCACCGGTCGCTCCCGTAAGGTCGTAGGCACCCATGCCCTCAGCGATACCCTGCACGACCTGAAGGTGCCCACTCGAAAGCTGGCCCAGCAGCCCAAGCCCGTCCCGAAGATCGGCCATCTGATCAATGACCGAGAAGTCGGGAGAGGCGGGCAGCCCCGGGAGCGCCGAGACGATCATCGGCGAAAGCTCGATATCCCGTGCGGTCATCTCGACTGCGACCGTCTCCCTCGGTGAAGGCACGATCGGGATCGCATACGTGAGTGTCTGACCGGCGATAGCGAGCTGTGCGCCGTCGGGAGCCACGATGTCCGTCATCCGCGTACCGTCGAGCTCGAGCTGCGGGATACACAGCAGCGGTACGGTGTAGGTGACCTCGGAGGACTCGGTCGTACCATCGGCATTCTCATAAGTGACGGTCTCGGTGCGCTCGAGGTGGTTGACGACCTCGATCTCCATACGCAGACGTCCGGTCCTGCCGGCAAGATCGACGGGGGCGATCGCTTCGCCATCGAGCTGGTATGTGACGCTGATATCGATCGGAAGCGCCTTGTCGGTCTCGGCACGGTAGAAAAAGTCACCGTAGCCCTCGACTGCGACTGGAGCCTCGATCGTGTCGCCATTCTTCACCGGCAAGAAACCATCGGTGAGCGACTCGATCGCCCCCACTCCGGCAGCCAGGTCCACAAGCTCGAACGCCCCGGTGCCCTGGACCTGGAGCCAGTCCACCACAACGGTCGTCTGCGGTGCACCAGAAGCATCGGCGATCACGTATACGGTCTCGTTGTCGACGATCGCTTCAGGAGCGCCGGTGGCCGGTGCCGACGACGCCACGGTCGCCGTGAGCAAACTCGCAGCCGTGAGCGCTACCACCATAGACGCGCGCCGGGCGATCCGGAGGGATGTATGGGAATGAGCCATGCTATTCACCCTTCACCTTCACGGTATGACGAGGCCAGCCGATGCTGAGCCGCTCGTATAGGGGCTGGCCGACCACGAGGACCGCCGGCAGGATCACGAGAACCACGACGAAGCTGATGAGGGCGCCACGCGCGATCAGCATCGTGAGAGAGGAGATGATACCGACGCTCGACATCACCGCAAGCGCGATCGTGGCGGCGAACATCGTCGATGCGCTCACCAGGATCGACTGGCTCGACTCGGAGATAGCCACGGTGATCGCCTCGAGCCGATCGCGCGTACGCTTGAGTTCCTCTTCGTAGCGAGTCGTGATAAGGATCGCGTAATCGACCGTGGCCCCGAGCTGGATGGCACCGATCGCAAGCGAGGAGACGAAGATGAGCTCACCTCCACCGAAGGCTTCGAAGCCCTGGTTAATGAGAATCGCCAACTGGATGACCGCGACAAGCGCCACAGGGATGGCGATCGACTTGAACGCGATCGCGATGATGACCAGGATCGCGGCGACCGAGATGAGGTTGATCAGCACATCATCACCCTCGGAGACCTGCTCCATGTCGGTCATGAGCACGGATTGACCGGTCACATACGATGCGCCGGGCCACTCATCACTGGCAACGCCTCTCACTTCATCGATGGTCTCGGCGAGCCGTGGATCAGCCATATCGTAGGCGGCGTCGAGCGTGATGTACGTATAGCCCCCCGAGTAGAACGACTCGCGCGCCTCAGCAGGGACGAACTCGACGGGGATGCGCGGATCCACGAGCGAACCGTAGCCGAAGACGCGCGTGACACCATCGAGCGCCTCGAGCTTGCCCGAGAGACGCTCGAGGTCGACGCCTGTGCCTGAGTCCTCCAACGCGATGATCATGGTACTCGCCCGACCGAACGCATCGGCGATCACCCTGTCGGCCTTGACCGAGGGCATATCCTCCGGAAGGCTCGTATTGAGGTCGTACGTGATATCGATCTGCGAGTTCGCCCATAGTGCCGGTACGAACAACAGCATACCCACGAGCGAGACGACTCCCGCATGCTTGGCGACGAAACGACCGAGTATCGAGAAGTCGAACGACGGTGTCTTGTGGCGGATCCGATCGATGAGCGGCAACACCGTCAGAATGAGAGCGGGAAGCAGAGTCACCACTGCCACAAGCGTGATGCCTACGCCCCGGGCGAGCGTGATGCCCATGTCCTTGCCGAAACCGAGGTGCATCGCCATGAGCGCGAGGAAGCCGGCGATCGTGGTGACCGCTGCAGCGAAGATCGACTTGAAGGTCGTCGCCACCGCCGTGATCATCGCTTCATCGGAGTCCGAGTGGCGGCGCTCCTCTTCGAAGCGGTGATAGAGGAAGAGCGCGTAGTCCATCGTCACGGCAAACTGCAGAGCGAACACGATGACGCCCGTGATATAGGACATCTCCTGTCCGATGTAGTAACCCGTACCGAGGTTCACGATGACCGCCGCACCGATGGTGGCCACAAAGGTGAGTGGTACCACGATCGACGACATCGTGAGCAGCAGCACGATGGTCACCAGCACCAGCGCGACCACCGCAAAACGCACGGTGTCCTGGCCCATGATGTCCTCAAGTTCAAGTTGCTGGTTCCCAGTGACGAGCGTTTCATAGCCTTCAAGAGCGTCACGTATATCGCGAATCGCCTGCTTCACGTGCGGATCGTTCGATCCGCCGTCGAACGCGACTTGCAGCAATGTGCCGCCGCCAGCGTAGTAGTTGCCGATGACAGCCTCATCTCTGAACTCGACGGGCTGTGACACCGGCGCAAGATCGGTCACCCAGTGGACCGCCTTGACGCCCTCGATCTGCTCGATCCTTCCCTTGAGCGCCTCGACAGTGGCATCGCTCTCCTCATAGACCAGGACCTGGATCATCGTTCCGAGCGCAAACTCGTCATCGACGACGTTCAGACCTTTCATCGAGTCGAGCTCGGATGGTAGGTACGACATGAGGTCGTAGTTGATACGGCTGTTCATCACGCCCCAGGTGCCGATGAGGACGACGAGCGCAGTGATCGCCAGAACAGCCTTACGTCGCCGCACGACTACAGTGGCCAACCCTAGGAGCATGTCGCTACCCCTCTCAGAAAGAGCTCGGCCATGAACTCGGCCCGCACCTCGACAGAGTCGCCGGAGTCATCTCCGGGCGGTGTCTCGAGCACGCGTGCCGTGATAAGCGTGTTGACGAGTGCGAAGAGCGCTGTAGCAGCAAGACGCGAGTCCATATCGCGAAACTCAGCGCATGCGATGCCCTCATCGATGACCGCCTGGAGCCGATCGATCGTGGTCGCACTGCGCATGAGTACGTGGCCGGGCGGAAGCGTACTGACGTCGGTCACGCTCCGGATGAACAACTGCATGAGCGCCGGCTGACCGTCGAGAAGCGACATGTACTCGCCGATGAACGCACGGATGCGATCGAGCGGTCTCTCATCGCTGTCAAGAGTCCGCACAGCGGTGTCTTCGAGGAGGAGGAGTCCCTCACGCACCACGCTCTCATACAGTGCGGCCTTGTCCTTGAAGTGATAGTAGACAAGACCGGTGGAGACTCCACTCGCAGCTGCGATATCGGCTACGGAAATGCCATCAAAGCCCTGCTTGGCGAAGCAGCCACCAGCAGTCGCAAGGATACGCTCCCGCGCGGAGACCTCACTGTCTGACACTGAACGACTCCCGCTCACTACGGCTGACTGAACGTTCAGTCAGTACAATCGCAAGCAAACGGCGCGAAGTCAAGGGAGCGTGTGTGCGACCGCCGACCTAAGAGGTGACGGTCGGCTCGATAGTAGCGGTCGGCTCGATAGTGGCGGTCGGCTCGACCGACCCCTCGCCATCCTCCGGATCCCCGCCGGGCACATCAGCATCGATACCCAGCCAGGACATGAACTTAGCGATCGCTCGCTGCACTCCGGCCGGAAGCGATGAACGAGTGCCTGCATCGAGCTCGGCCTGCATCCGCTCAAGGTTACCCTGCAGTCGCGAGAGTGCGTTCTCGGTACCCGTACGCTTGGACTCCCGAGATGCCGACGACTCCCCGGCACGCGCACGCTCGCGTGACTGTTGGGCCGTACCACCACCGGCAGCTGCTTCATCGGAATCGCGTGCGTCACGCCTCTCGTGCCCCGGGGGAATCGACTTGCTCGCATCAGAGTCATCCACAGACCGGTCAGGGCCGCCGCGGCCACCAGCGTCCTGCGATGCAGCTGCACCCTTACCGTTCGGGCTAGCAGGGACGCCGCCGCGCTTGGCGAGCGCGGACGCTGGCAACATAAGAGTCAGAGCGAGTGCGATGACGAGGGCCGACACGATGGTGCGCTTCATGTGCTGCCTCCGAACGGGTCGTCCCCCTGGATGTCTACTTCATGAGTATCGGCAGCCGGCCCCGCGATGATGAGCACGACCTGACGAACGGCCTATCTCGCGTGAGCCGTCTGCTTCAACAGCCACGCCATGTTCTGGCCAAGGACGTCCAAGGTCAGCATCCCCTCTTCGTCCGCTTCGACCTCACCCGGCGCCGCCCCGATGCCGAGGTTCCAGTACCGCGAACCCGCCACGATCATCTGGCGGATCATGAACAGATGCATGATGGAGTCGAACGCACGGACCGCCCCCGCACGACGCTGGGCGACGACTGCCGCACCCACCTTGCGCTCGAGCATGCCGGGATTGGCACCCGACACGTAGCCGAGCCTATCGATGAGGGCCTTGGTCTCGGGCGTGATGTCGGCGAAGTAGACCGGCGAGCCGATGATGATACCGTCGGCCTCGTCCACCTTGGCGATACACTCGTTGATGGCATCGTTACGCCCGTGGCACTGTTGGTCCGCCAGCTCACGACACTTGAGGCATACCGTGCACCCCTGCACCTTCTTGCCCGCAAGCTCGACGAGCTCGGTCTCGATACCTTCGTCCTCGAGGACACCGAGTACGCGCCGTAGCATGCTGGCGGTATTGCCGCCCTTGCGTGCGCTGCCCGAAAATGCGACGACTTTCATCTGTCTCCCCCTTCTACACGAGCCCGGCGACCGATATGACACGCGCACCGGCCGAGCGCATCTCTGTAAATGCGCGTTCACCGTCACCGGGTGCCACCTCGACCGCACGACACCCATCCTCGATCACCGTCACGCCGAACCCGAGCGCACATGCGTCGAGTACGGTGGCGCGGACACAGTAGTCGGTCGCGAGCCCCATGATCACCAACTCATCGACGCCACGCTCCTCCAGATACGCCGCGAGCCCGGTATCGCGACGACGATCGTTATCAAAAAACGCACTGTAGCTATCCACCGCAGGGTCGGTCCCCTTGCGCACGACATGGTCGATGCCACCGACATCGAGCGCCGAGTGAAGCGACGCACCGGGCATGCCCTGCACGCAGTGGTCCGGCCACAGGACCTGGCCGACACCCGCGAGCTCGATCGTGTCACCCGGCGCAGCATCGGGGTAGGCGGACGCGAAACTGCCGTGACCGGCCGGATGCCAGTCCTGGCTTGCGACCACGAGCGAGAACCGTGAGACGAGCGCGTTAGCGACCGGGACCACCGCATCACCATCGGCCACCGGCAGCGCACCGAAAGGCATGAAGTCGTTTTGCAGGTCAACCAACAGCAGCGCACGCATCCTCATCGTCCTCCTTCGTCTGAAGCAAGCCCGCGGGCCGCCAGGATGAGCGCGGTCTTGCGCTCGTACAGCCCGAGTTCCGTACCGACCTTGTAGATGTGTGGGTTGAGTAGTCGCTGGTGACTCGGGTCAAGAAGCGAGAGCTGCTCGCGCGTGCGGTCCCGCGACTCGGCGATCGACGGGACGTCGTAGATCACGCTGCCCGCTGTGCACACGGGCACAAGCAGCTCCTCGGATGCGTACACGGGGCAGTACGATGTACGCCGTGTCGCATCGGCCGGATCGACCATGACACACGGTGCATCAGGCGGCTCAAGCTCGTCGTACACCATGTCACCGACGAACCGGCCGGCCTCATCGATGAAGCGTCGGATCTGTTGCAGCCCCGGCGTCGTCACCTTCGCCGCCTGCTCGGAGACCTTCACCCGAGGCTCCCACTGACCGCCCGGCTCACGTACGGCCGAGAGCTTGTACACGCCGCCGAGCGCTGGCTGATCGTAGGCGGTCACGAGCTTGGTCCCTACGCCCCAGACGTCGATCTTCGCACCTTGCTCCTTGAGGCTCCCGATGGTGTACTCGTCAAGCTCGTTGGACGCATAGATACGTGTGGCCCGAAAGCCTGCATCGTCGAGCAACTCACGCGCACGGATGGAGAGCCAGGCGAGGTCCCCGGAGTCGATACGGACGCCGGCAAGATCGCTTCCGAGCTCGCGCAGCCGCTCCCCCGCCTTGATCGCATTGCGTACACCTTCGAGCGTGTCGTACGTGTCGACGAGCAGAACGGCGTTATTGGGCATCGCCTCTGCGTATGCGAGAAACGCTTCGAGCTCGGTATCGAAGAGCATCACAAGACTGTGCGCATGCGTGCCGCCCACCGGCACACCGTACCGCTGGCCGGTGAGCACGTTGGAGGTTCCTGCGCAGCCGCCGATGTATGCGGCTCTACCGGCCGACAGTCCGCCGTCGGGACCCTGCGCTCGGCGCAGCCCGAACTCGAGCACGGGATCGCCCTCGGCAGCCATGACCACCCTCGCGGCTTTGGTAGCCACAAGGGTCTGGAAGTTGATGATGTTCAGCAGCGCGGTCTCCACGATCTGACACGTGGCGACCGGCCCGGTGATGCGCACGAGAGGCTCACCTGGGAAAACCACCGTCCCCTCGGGCACTGCGAGCACATCAGCGTCGAAGCGGAAGGCGCGCAGCCACTCAAGGAACGCAGGGCGGAAAAGTGGCTTGCCGTCGGCGCCGCTGAGTGTGGCCAGGTATGCGATATCCTCTTCGGTGAAATTCAACTGCTCGAGATAGTCGAGCGCCTGCGCGAGCCCACACGCGATCGAGTAGCCACCCTGGAACGGATTGGAGCGGAAGTAGAGGTGGAAGCACGCCTCCGTGTCCGCGACACCCGCCTCGAGGTACGCGCCTGCCATCGTGAGCTGATAGAGGTCGGTCAGCATCGCCGACGAGCCTCCAGTGTGTGGTGCGTACATGCCTGCCTCCTGTCGGTCGTGCGCCTACGATACCAGGAGCCGCTTGAGACAGGAGCAGAGTGGGCTACGATGTGCGTGACGACACGAGTACGGGGCGAGGTCTCCCCGATGGCTGGAAAGGACGCACTATGAGCACGCGGGCGACCAGGATCGATCTCACCATCGGCGACACGCCCCTCGTCCGCCTGAACCGGCTCGCTGCCGGCCTTCCGGCCACCGTTGCCGTGAAACTCGAGTCGCGCAACCCCGGCGGCTCGGTAAAAGACCGTGTCGGCCGGTCGATGATCGACGATGCCGAGGCCCGGGGACTGATCGAGCCGGGGTGCTCGGTGATCGTCGAGCCGACTTCGGGCAATACCGGCGTCGCGCTCGCCATGATCGGCGCAGCACGCGGCTACCGGGTCATCCTCACCATGCCCGAGTCGATGTCGCTCGACCGGCGTATGCTACTCGCAGCCTACGGAGCTGAGGTCGTACTCACTCCCAGCAGCGACGGCATGAGCGGCGCACTGGATGCGGCCGACCGCATCGCCGCTGAGACCAAGGGCGCCTTCCTCACCCGACAGTTCGATAACCCCTCCAACCCTGCAGCGCACTACGCTACGACGGGTCCCGAGATCGACGAAGCGCTCGGTTCGGATCCTCTCGGCGCATTCGTTGCAGGCGTGGGTACCGGCGGCACGATCACCGGCGTCGGACGCTACCTCGCCGAGCATCGGCCGGAAGCACTACGGGTGGCCCTGGAGCCCGCCGAGTCACCGATCATCGCGCAGCGACTCGCCGGCGAGGACCTCACCCCGGCGTCGCACGGCATCCAGGGCATCGGTGCCAACTTCATCCCGTCGGTACTCGACCTGGCGTTGCTCTCGGAGGTGCAGCACGTCACTGGCCCCGACGCGATCACCATGGCACGTCGCCTGGCCGCCGAGGAAGGCATCCTCGTCGGCATCTCGTCGGGTGCGAACGTCGTGGCCGCCCTGCGGCTCGCAGCTCGCCCCGAGCTCGCCGGTACAACGATCGTGACCGTCGCCCCCTCGACCGGCGAACGTTACCTTTCGACCCCCTTGTGGGAAGGGTACGGATCGTAGCTTCAGGGCATAAGCCTGGCACAGCGGTTGCATAGATACATGACGCGATCGGCTCACTACGAACCGCAGTCAGCCGATCGGCACTATCGTCATCGACCAACCGCAAGACCCTGGAGATGACCATGGCGCAGACCTACCGGGTCGCTATCGATGGTATGCACTGCCATGCCTGCGAGCGACTCATCACAGGACGACTCTCGGATATCCCGGGACTCGAGGTGCTCGCCGCCGACGCGAAGGAAGGTTTCGTGGTCGTCGCCGCCGACGCCGAGCCGGATCCGGCGGCCATCGAAGCCGCCATGGTCGCTGAGGGATTCACGCCCCACGGCGGAGTCGTCACGCTCGAGCCCGCGCCAAACGCAGCCGATACCTGCGAGACGAACACATGCCCCGTCGTACCACCGGCGCCTGATCCGGCGATCGCGACAGCGAGTGCTGCAACAGCGACCGCGAGTGCGAGCTTCGGCATCATCGGCATGACGTGTTCGTCGTGCCAGGCCGTGATCGAGCGGACTCTGCAGCGCACACCCGGCATCGGCAGCGCAGTGGTGAACCTTGCCGCCGAGACGGCGACGGTCACATACGATCCACGCGCGATCGGCCCCGACGCCATCGCCACTGCCGTACGCGCCGCCGGCTATGATGCGATCGTCCGTGATGAGGGCATACTCACCGGCAACGACGCGCAAAGCGAGGCACAGCAGGCGCATATCCGCAGGCAGAGGCAGCTGTTCGTCTTCTCGGCAGCATTCTCGATACCCCTGTTGCTTCTCATGGTGCCGTCGCTCATGGAGTCTGTCCCACGCGCGGTGTCCGAACAGCTCACTGGGACCTTCGGCGGTATATGGGAGCCGATGATGGTCTTCAAATACATCAGCTTCGCGCTTGCCACACCGGTACAACTGATCGCCGGCGCACAGTTCTACCGCGGCTTCTGGCACGCGCTCAAACAGCGCACTGGGAACATGGACACGCTCGTGGCCATCGGTACGTCGTCCGCATACCTCTACAGCCTGGCCGCCACCTTCATTCCGACGCTCATGCACGAGCCGGTCTTCTTCGAGACCAGCGCGCTCCTGCTCACTTTCGTGATCCTCGGCAAGCTGCTGGAGGCGAGCGCCAAGGGCCGCACGGGTGACGCGATCAAGAAACTCATGGGACTGCAGGCCAAGACCGCGCGCGTCGTGCACGATGGCGCCGAGGTCGATGTGCCGATCGCAGATGTCCGCGCTGGCGATATCATCGTCGTGCGGCCGGGCGAGAAGGTGCCGGTCGATGGCATCGTCACCGAGGGATCCTCGGCAGTCGACGAGTCCATGCTCACCGGCGAATCGATCCCCGTGGAGAAACGCGAAGGCGACACGGTCATCGGCGCCACGCTCAACAAGCTTGGCAGCTTCCGCTTCCGGACTACCAAGGTGGGCGCCGAGACCGCGCTTGCGCAGATCGTGCGACTCGTGGAAGAAGCGCAGGGTTCCAGGGCCCCTGTGCAGCGGTTCGCCGACCGCATCAGCGCGGTCTTCGTCCCGGTGGTGATCGGCCTCGCGATGCTCACGTTCCTCGTCTGGCTACTCGTGGTACCGCGCTTCGCCGACCCGTCCTTCTACGCAGACGTGACCCCGTTCGTGAAAGCACTGCTGGCCGGCACGGCAGTCGTCGTGATCGCATGCCCGTGTGCGCTCGGCCTGGCCACTCCCACCGCCATCATGGTGGGCACCGGCAAGGGTGCCGAGCACGGCATCCTTATCAAGAGCGGCGAGGCGCTCGAAACCGCATACAAGATCACCGCGATCGTCTTCGACAAGACAGGCACGCTCACTCATGGCAAACCGGTGGTCACCGACATCGAGCTTGCCGACGGACACGACACAGACCGGATGTTCAGGCTTGCCGCAGCGCTCGAGCACGGAAGCGAGCATCCACTCGCCGAGGCGATCCTCGCGCGCGCTAAAGAGCGCGCGATGCACCTGCCGCAGGTGGAGGTGTTCGCGGCCATACCCGGCCACGGTGTGGAGGGCACGGTCGAGGGCACGCGCGTAGCGTTCGGCAACCGACGCCTCATGGCGAGCGAGGGGATCGATGTGTCGCGGTTCGCAAGGCGCATCGAAGCACTCGAGAACCAGGGCAAGACCGTCATGCTCGTCGGCGTGAACGGCACGAAGCTCGCCGGTATCGTCGCGGTCGCCGATACACTCAAGGAAGATTCGGCCGAGGCTATCTCGCGCCT